>JAAUYH010135782.1_pt1 | contig 11454 bp, 9 predicted proteins | sample 7278061 | NCBI WGS metagenome assembly JAAUYH01 (sample SAMN14350203, study PRJNA611818) | marine sediment metagenome | isolation source: surface marine sediment (0.6m) | place: French Polynesia: Moorea | collected 2018-08 | reverse complement strand
CTCTCACAACACACTGTCGCGTTCCAGCCGGAGCGAACACCAGGTTCAAACCTTGATGCGGTAGGCTTTTTAGCAGAGCGCGATCGCCTTTGGGGTGAGAAATGCGGGATTTGCAGCTTACAAAGCTAGTTTAGGGTTTGTTTGGGCTTGATTTTTGTTTGAGTACCGTTAATCGACTCTATCCTTTAAGAGGAAAAACGAGAGCGATTGTAGCCGTGGCTCGCAAACTAATTGGTAGAATTAGAGCTGCCTTTAAACAGGGAAGATCAAACCCTGCTCGGATACTCAAGTAATAACCTTGGTTCGACTGCCATCCATTTGCGTCACTAGTTAATTGTAATAGCCCAGAATTAAAAACTTAAACTTGCTCAAAGAAGTATCGACAGATTGTACCGTTGTGACCGCGTTTTTTTTCAGGTGAGCAGTTTGCTGATATGAAATACTTTTAAGTTTGCTACAGATGAAAAGCGGAGGAAGCGGAGAAGGCAGAGGAAATAATGTGTAGAGTTAATTTTTGTATTTCATATTACCCGCAATTGCATTTCTGCTACTTTAACCAGGGAGTTTGAATCAATATCGGTTTACTTTCTGAATCCTGACATTTATCCTTAATTTTTGATTTCTGGCAATGGCTGTTGGATTATGTCACTTGCTTTTTGGAAATCTCCCATTGCCCCGTCAAAATCTTGTAACTGAAGACGAATATTACCTCGATTGTAATAAGCATCGATTAAGTTAGGACTAATTTTTAAAGCCTGAGTATAATCAGCGATCGCACCTTCATAGTCTTTTAAATGAGACTTTACATTAGCTCGGTGGTAATAAGCATTTGCATGATTAGGCTCGATCTGGACCACTTTGGTGTAGTCAGCAAGCGCGCCTTGATAATCTTTACTCCGCAGACGAATATTAGCTCTACTCAAGTAAATATCTGCGCTATTTGGTTTAATCTGCAAAGCACGATTATAGTCAGCGATCGCTTTCGTATAATCTTGTAAGTAAGCATAGTTTAAACCACGATTGAGATAGGCTTGAGTCCATTTTGGGTTAATTTGCAGAACGCGATCGTAGTCTTTAATAGCATTTTCATAATCTCCTAACTGACTATAAGCTAGTCCCCGATGATAATAGATAGAAGCAGGAGCGGGTTTTCCTTGAGGATGAAGGCGTAGGGCTTCGGTGAAATCTTTAACGGCTCCATTAAAATTTTCCAAACGATTGTAGATTAACCCTCGATGAGAATAAACTTCTGCATATTTAGGATTAATTTGCAAAGCTTGATTATAATCGGTAAAAGCACCTTGGTAATCTTCTAATTGAGTACGGGTAATTCCCCGACTAAGATAAGCTGGAGCTAAATCTGGTTTAATTTCTAGGGCTCGATCGAAATCTTTAAGTGCTTCTTGATATTTTTTTAAACGAGTAAGAGCTAAACCGCGATTTAAATGGGCTTCTGCGGAACGAGGGTTTTGCTCTAAAACTTTAGTAAAATCGGCGATCGCACCTTGGTAGTTTCTCGATTGAATTCGTTTAATTCCTCTGGAAAAATAGACTTCAGAGTCTCGATCTGATTGGGCAGTAATTAGCTGTTTGGTTGCGGATATTGCTATCTGAGAATTTGCTTCTACCACGAGCATGGACAAAAGCAAGATGGTTATTAAAGAAAGGCTACCAATATTTTTGCTTTTCATAACACTCTAACTCCACAAACTCTAGAATCAAAATTAAATAAAGGCAATCTTAAATAAAGTAATAAATCTATTTTTTTAAGAATCTTTTTTTATCAACTATCTATTTAATCGATATAGATTATAACAATTGGAAAAAGTTATATATAAATCAATACTTCTCTAATAAGTAGGTAGGCATAAATAGATATAAAACAGAATCACCACTCTCTCTCCTACCAACCACTGTACGGGCGAACGGTGAGACAGTTACGTTGCGAAGGTATCCTCCGTTGAGTAAAGCGCGAAAGTGCGGTCTTGGGGGTCTCCCCCATGAGCAACTTTCGTAAGAACTGTCGAACCCGAAGAGCCGTTCGTCCCTACTAACAACTAATCACTAATCCTCTCTACCATTTTTTACTTAATTTCACCCACCTAATTAACATCATTTTGATTAGACAATAGAAGCTAAGCCCAATTCTTTGCCACTATAATCTCGAAGCTAAAATCGTTTACCAAGATGGCATCAAAAGATTTATAACATTGTAAACACCACGCTTTAAACTCTTGAATTGCTTTATTAAAGTCTGCTTCCGAAACCAACCAACACAAACCAAAAGCCCTAGACTGATAAGCACTAAATAGTTCTCCTACCGACTGAGATTGTTGCCATCGCACCGCAGTAATCTTTTCTACGGTGGCTTCTCGATCTTTTAATTCTTGTTGTAGTTCTTCGCCAAAAGGAATAAATTTGTCCTCTCTCTGAGATTTCGAGCGAGATGGATATTGATTTACGATTTCGGTGAATGCCTCCCAAATTTCTTTTTGCTGGGCAGACAATAGGTTTTCACAAGCCAGATAAATACCATTTGATTTTAGTACTCGCTGAATTTCTGATAATCCCTTTAAAGGATCGCTAAGACAGTGAAGCATATGAGTAGTAAGAACAACATCAAAAGAACTATCGTTGAAGGGTAGATTGGCAGCATCTCCCTGAATTAAAGTTAAATTATCGGGAATTGGCGAAAATTTACCCCTTAATTCGTTCATCATTTCTTGAGAGATATCAATTCCCGTATAAGAATAACCTCTTTGAATAATAGGAAATCCTGTTCTGCCAGTACCGATACCTGGTTCGAGAAATTTTGTCTCTGGTGTTGCCTCTACTATTTGCAGAATGCGATCGCCAAGTTGTTCTGATACGTATTTAGGTAAAGGTCTAGTTGCATCATACAAGTGGGCAATACGACTATAGTAACTATCCATAACAGACCAATCAATAGACATAAATTTAGTTCGGAGTTCGGAGTTCGGAGTTCTTAGTGATGATGGCAAGAGAAAAAGGTATCTATAAACGTTTACCTGCAAATCTTTGGAAATCCGAAGCTGAGATTATGAAACAGAAAGTTTAAAATTTGGGGTTTAAAATTTAGGTGCGATTGCTTTTATTTTCACTAATTAATTATTAGCTCTCAACTTTTACCTTTTAGCTTGACTCAATCAAGGTTTATAGGACTTATGCAAGAGGTCTACTATACCCAATCTTCAACCGTTAATGCCCAACGTTCATGATCGCGCCATTCTCCGTTGATTTTTAGGTATCTACGAGAAAAGCCCTCTTTCGTAAAACCCAATCGCTTTACTAAATTGATTGAAGCAATGTTGTCTGGCTGGATATTGGCTTCAACTCGATGTAAACCAAGAGTCTTAAAAGCGTAATCGATCGCTAAACTTACCCCTTCTGACATCAATCCCCGATCTGCAAAATCTACATCAACGTAATAACGACGATCGCTTTTTAGTTACTTTAATAATTTTGTTCGCCTCTTTGCGTAAAACTAAGATATAGATAGATCACTGAAAAAATAAAAACAAGAATGCAAATTCGAGCAACGAAGACATCACTATTAGATTGGACTGGCGATGTTCTCGCCCTGGGTATTTTTGAAGATGAAACAGAGTTAACGGGAGATTTAGCTCAGTTAAACGAAAAATTATCAGGTACGATTAGTGAGTTAATCGAAGAAGAAGAATTTAAAGGAAAAACAGGTAGTAAAGCCACAACTCGCATAGGTAGTAAAAGCCCTGTTCGTAAACTTATCCTAGTGGGATTGGGTAAAGCAGACGATTTCAAGTTAAACAGTTATCGGACTACAGCAGCAGCGATCGCTCGTGCAGCCAAAAAAGATAAAACCCTTGGTATTAGTTTGCCTGTAACTAAAGAAGAACCAGCAGTAGTTGCTCAAGCAATTACAGAAGGTATTCTACTTGCTTTACATCAAGATAATCGTTTTAAATCCGATCCAGAAGAAAAAGAACCCAAACTAGAAACTATCGATCTATTGGGCTTAGATAGTCAAGAGCAGGCGATCGCTAATAGTGAAAAAATTGTCTCTGGGGTAATTCTGGCACGGGAATTAGTTAATGCTCCTGCCAATGAAGTTACCCCTGTCACTATGGCAGAAACTGCCCAGGAAATTGCTTCTGAGTACGGTTTGGCCATAGAAATTTTAGAAAAAGAAGACTGCGAACAGTTTGAACAAGGAATGGGGGCATACTTAGGAGTAGCCCAAGCCTCCGATTTACCACCTAAATTTATTCACCTTACTTATAAACCAGAAGGTACGCCAAAGCGCAAAGTAGCTATCGTTGGTAAAAGCCTCACTTTTGATTCTGGCGGACTAAATTTAAAAGTGGGTGGTAGTGGCATAGAAACCATGAAAATGGATATGGGTGGTGGTGCAGCTACTCTCGGTGCAGCCAAAACGATCGCTCAACTCAAACCAGATGTGGAAGTCCATTTTATCTGTGCAGCCACTGAAAATATGATTAGCGGTAAGGCTATGCACCCAGGAGATATTCTTAAAGCCTCGAATGGTAAAACCATCGAAGTTAATAATACCGATGCAGAAGGCAGACTTACCCTAGCTGATGCCTTAGTTTTTGCCGAAAAATTAGAATTAGACGCGATCGTCGATTTAGCAACTCTTACAGGAGCTTGTGTTGTTGCCTTAGGTAACGATATGGCTGGTTTATGGAGTACAGAAGATACTCTTACTACTCAGCTTAAAACCGCAGCAGAATTAGCTGGAGAAAAATTCTGGCAAATGCCCATGGAAGACAAATATTTTGAAGGGCTAAAATCCAAGATCGCCGATATGAAAAATACTGGTCCTCGCGCTGGTGGTTCGATTACGGCTGCTCTTTTCCTCAAGCAATTTGTCAAGGATACTCCTTGGATACATTTAGATATTGCTGGCCCGGTTTGGTCAGATAAACCTAATGGTATCAATAATTCGGGCGCAACTGGTTTTCCTGTGCGTACTCTAGTTAACTGGGTTTTGGCAGATTAACCTGTAGGGGACGGGGCTTACAAGCATTTGAGGTCTCCTCAAATGACAGCCCCTCTGCTTCGCGAACCGCCCCTACCCAAATTGATGTTTATTTATTCCCGTTCGATAATTCCGCCACCTAAAACTATTTCTCCTTGATACAATACTGCTGCTTGACCAGGAGTAATACCAAATTGTGGTTCATCGAAGACCAATTTAACGCGGGAATTTTCTAGAGGAATTACGTTAACTGGTACGGGACGAGAACGATAACGGACTTGTACTAGACAACGAATAGGTGTGTTGGTTTCGGCAATAGAAACCCAATTAATTCTCCCTACTGTACATTCACTACGACCGCCAGCAGTTTTATTTCCTACCACTACTCTATTCATGACAGGATCGATTTTAACTACATAAAGAGGTTCTGCTGCTGCAATACCCAAACCCTTTCTTTGTCCGATAGTGTAATGATGAATTCCCGTATGTTTGCCTAAAACTTTGCCTTCGAGATCGATAATATCCCCTTCTTTTTGATTAATATATCGATCGAGGAATTTTTGCATCGAACCGTGGGCTTCAATCAAGCATAAATCCTGACTTTCTGGTTTATCGGCAGTTTTTAAGCCCAATTCGGCAGCAATGTGTCTAGTTTCTGATTTAGTTTGATTACCCAGAGGAAAAACTGTTCCTGCTAGTAAATCTTGAGTTAAATCATAGAGGAAATAAGATTGGTCTTTTTTGGGGTCTACTGCCCGCAATAATTGATAGCGATCGCTCTTTTCATCATACTCAATCCGTGCATAATGACCAGTAGCAATTTTATCAATGCCCAATTCTTCCTTGGCATATTGCAACATCGGACCGAATTTTACCGCCCGATTACACTGAGAACAGGGTAAAGGAGTAACCCCCGACTCGTAACCAGTTACTAAATAATCGATAATGTACTTTTGAAACAGTTCTCGCGTGTCAACTATCTGATGGGGGATATTTAATTGTTCGCAAATTCTGGCTGCATCGACCATTCCTTCAGAACAGCATTGACCTTTACCCTTCATTAACCAGAGGGTAAGACCAACTACTTCGTATCCTTGATGATGTAAGATGGCAGCAGCAACAGAACTATCTACGCCACCAGATAAGCCGACTACGACTTTAGACATGGAACTAAAATGAATGTATGAACTTCTAAAAAATATGGGTACTGTTTTATAGTAGTTTGACTGCAATTATTATGACAACTAAACCACTATTTCTCGATCGCAATCTAAATTTCGTAGGATATTCTTGGTCTTTTTGGTCAGTGTTAGCAATTAATACCTGGTTGTTACTTTCTTTGGGTGGATTTTTCCCTCTGTTTCTATCTACTCCAGCTTTAGCTGAATCTAGACCAACCATAAGTGAACAATTACCACCACCACCACCCATATCTCCTCGTAGTAGAAGAACTAGAACTAGACGTTATCATTTACGCCAGAGAACGGAACTCGAACCTCCTACCAATAGTCTTAGTAATCGATCGAGAGAATATACTTTTAGTGCGCCCAATACTAATTCTTCCTTGGTGAATACAAATCCAAGTTACAAAGTAGAAGTATTTGGTAATAGTGACGCTCTCTTAGATCGAGTCCGCAATATTGAACCAAGAGCTTTTCGTAAAGGTGGTGTAATTCAAGCAGGAATTTTTCAAGACCAAAAAAATGCAGAAGAATTGGTACGTAGACTAACAATACAAGGTTTGTGGTCACGAATTATTAGTAATTATTAAACGTTTAGTCAAGATTATAAAGTGTCATAACTGACAGTTTAATCGAGATAAAATAACGCATAATTTTTATTACAAACATACCTCAGGTTAATAAAAGTATTCACTAAATTAAAAAATAATATTTTTGACAAAATACAAGGTAAATTATGAATAAACAACTTACAAACAGATTACTGCCAGGAATTATTACTAGTACTTTATTAGCAGGTATTTTTCTTCCTGCTAGACCTGCTGTAGCTGGTAGTTTACTCCGCGATATTGGTATCGGTGCTGCAACTAACGTTGTTACTGGAGAAATTTTCAATAATGGCTCTACAGTGGGCAATGCTGTTAAAGGTGCAGCCACTGGTGCTGCGGTAAATGCTACTCACGACAGAAATAACAATTCTGTCGGTGGTACCGTTAAAGATGCTGCTGTTGGGGCAGCAGCCAATGTTGTTACCGGAGTAATCATAGATGACGGCAGTGTGGGCGAAAATGCAGTTAGTGGTGCAGCTGCAGGTGCGCTGATAAATATACTGAAGTGACATACTCTCTCAGGCTAAAGCTATGAGAGCTTCTTGCTTCAACCCGACTTAACTAGATGAGAACAACGTGCCTCGCGCGTGCTCTCGGCGAGGAAACCTCGCCGAGGTCGCTAGTCAATGTTGAAAACACATCCCCGCCAGAGGTCGATCCACAAGCTTTTTGCTACTCTTGCAAGTAGCCCGTTCGGGTCAGCCCGACCTTACGGTGAAGCAGAGAAACTTCTAACCATGTTGCTTGAAGATTTTACCTGTTCGAGCTTTTCCGAACAGAACCCTCTATTTTCAGTTTTCGTGGTACTTATTCTACCTGTGCTTGGTTTTCGCGGACTTTGGTAGATACGAGTATTGTACAACGACTGAAACCTTTGAGCTATGAAGATTTTGCGTCGAAAATGTAAACCGCGTGAACCGATAATTTATCGCGCTCGTTCTCATCCTGCTCTCTGAACTGAGTAGGTATTCCCACTTGCACTATAATTTAAGATCTAAATCATCGCTCTGAACGACTCGGATTTAGAATCCGAGTCGCAAGCAGAGCGCATTCCGCGAGTTAAATAATGAAGCAAGTTGAGAGGCATATAATTAAAGCAAATAATCCTATTTGGCAGCAAATAGACAAACTATGCTTTCTATCCAAAAACCTTTATAACTATGCTAATTATTTGACTAGATTTTCAGTAACTATAAAGTAAATAGTACTTAAACGAATAAGTAATAACTTTTAAGAGCGATGAGCGAGAAGTATGAGCAACTTGAGCGAGTTATCGTCTCTGCTCGACAAATGCGAGAGATTGAGTCACGGATTTTTGCTGCGGGTATGCCTGTGGCTGCCCTGATGGAAAAAGCAGCAGGATTGTGTGCTAACAAAATTAAAAGTCTGTATCCTCTTTCTCTATTAAAAAGAGTTGGAGTTATTGTTGGGCCTGGTCATAATGGAGGAGATGCTTTAGTTATAGCTCGCGAGTTGTATTTAGCGGGTTATCAGGTAAAAGTCTATTGTCCTCTTGCTAAGCTCAAAGAATTAACAGCAGCCCATGCCCAGTATGCCAAAAGTTTAGATATTCCCTTCAGTGAAGACATCGAAACTTTGGAAAATTGTGAATTAATTATTGATGGTTTATTTGGTTTCGGGTTAACACGATCGATCTCTGGTAAGCTGGCAGAAGCTGTCGATAAACTCAATAGTTGGTCTCAACCTGTTGTCAGTATCGATCTTCCTTCAGGTATTCATACTGATACGGGAGAAGTTTTAGGTACTGCTGTAGTTGCCAACCATACACTTTGTTTGGGATTATGGAAGCGAGCCTTTTTTCAAGACCAAGCCTTAGAATATATTGGGAAAGCAGAGAGGTTAGATTTTGGTATTCCGACCGCAGATGTATGGGCGATCATTCCCGATCCCGCACCAGTACAACAAATTACTGCCTCAGTAGTCAAACAGTTTTTACCCTTACCCCGTCCTCTAGTTACTCACAAATACCAACAAGGACATCTTTTACTTATTTGTGGTTCTCTCCGCTATGCAGGAGGTGCTATTTTAACAGCCTTGGGTGCTAGAGCTTCAGGAGTAGGAATGCTTTCTGTCGCCGTCCCAGAATCGCTCAAACCAATATTGGTCAATCATTTGCCAGAAGCTTTGATCGTTGGTTGTCCTGAAACTACAGAAGGCGCGATCGATTCTTTACCACCTTTAGCAGCAGACTGGAGTAAATTTGATGCTATTGCTTGTGGTCCTGGTTTAACATTAGAGGCTAAACCTATTGTCAGACAAGTATTGTCAGCAGAATGTCCCCTTCTATTAGATGCTGATGGCTTAAATATCTTGGCACAATTAGAACCTATCTCTACCCTGACAAACAGACAAGCAGCAACAATTTTAACTCCCCATCTAGGAGAATTTAAACGTCTTTTTCCTCAGATAAAACACCCAGAAAAAGATAGACTTAAATCAGTTCAAATGGCTGCTCGACAAAGCAAATCAGTCGTCTTGCTCAAAGGAGCAAGAACAGCAGTAGCCGATCCTCTAGGTAATCTTTTTTTAGTAGCTGATAGTACACCAGCTTTGGCCAGAGGAGGTAGTGGAGATGTTTTAACTGGCTTAGCAGGAGGATTAATTGCCCAAAAGATAGCACCACAGTATAAAAATAAAGGAATAGGTGAAGAAAAACAATTTATAACCACAATAATGGCTATTTCATCTTGGTGGCACGCTCAAGCTGCAATTTTAGCAGCTCGAGAAAGAACTCAACTCGGAGTTGATGCCTTTAATTTATCCACATATTTAACTTTTTTCCTCAAAAAAGTTTCGCTTGATTCTGTGGAATAATTTACCGAAAAAAAACGTCTCAGATGTTATTCTATTGTGAATTTCTAGTAATATTTACGTGTAAACGCCGAAACAGTATTTGTAAACTAAAGTAAATATTTTTATGTATTATTCCTAAAGCTCTTTTTTAGTAACACATTTTTTGTCAATTAAATAAACAATTCTTACTATCGGGTTAAAAACTATGTTTAATGAAAAATTTAAGCTAAAAAAAGAAAATTTTGTCGTTATTTTACTAGGCTGTATTGTCCTCTTAATTTTGTGGATGAGCAATCGCCGTGAAAATCCTCAAACCTCCTTCCATTTACTACCAAAAGTACTGCTCGAAAAAATTTCTCAACCCCATGTCGATAAATCGATTCAAGAAAGAGTAAGTATAGGTAATCAAATTTTAATCACGGCTGATAACACTCCTGATAAACAAGTTGGAGTCAAAGCATTTGCGGTGGGAGACTATTCTAGAGCAGCAGCTAAATTTAGTGCTTCTCTGCAACTATACCCCAACGATCCAGAAGCATTGATCTACATGAATAATGCAGTAGCAGCTAGTAAAGGTAGTAAACTGACTATCGGGGTAAGTGTACCAATTGGCGGTAATCTCAATGTTGCTAAAGAAATACTCAGGGGTGTAGCTCAGGCTCAAAATGAGATTAATCAAAGTGGCGGGATCAAAGGTAAACTAATCAAAATCGAAATTGCTAACGACGATAACGAGCCAGAAATCGCTAAAGAAATAGCTGCTAAATTTGTCGAAGACCCCAAAATTTTAGCCGTGCTCGGGCATAATGCCAGTAATGCTTCTTTGGCAGCAGCACCAATTTACCAAGAAGCTAATTTAGTGATGGTTTCTCCTACTAGTGCTGCTAGGGAGTTATCTACTTTAGGCAATCATATATTTAGAACTACTCCCAATACTAGGATAATTGCGGATACTCTGGCTCGTTATGTAGTCAAGTCTGCCAATAAAAGTTCGATTGCTTTATGTGCAGATTCTCAATCAGGTGCTAGCAAGTCATTTAGACAAGAGTTTACTATTGCTTTATTCGAGCATGGGGGAGAAGTCGCACCTACTCTATGCGATTTTTCTTCCCCTAACTTTAACGCAGCCAAAATCCCCTCCCAAGCAATTAGTGATGGAGCGGATGCTTTACTGCTAATTCCTTCTGTAAATAGAATTAATCAGGCTATTGAGGTAGCAAGAGCTAATCGACATCGTCTAACTTTAATCGGCAATCATTCGATGTATACTTACGTAACTATCAAAGAAGGACAACAATATGTCAATGGTCTGGTACTATCTGTAGTCTGGCATCCAGAAGCTAATACTAATTCCTCTTTTGTTAATAATACTAAATCTCTCTGGGGAACCGTGGGGAGTTGGCGTACTGCTACTGCTTACGATGCAGCTAAAGTAATTATTACTGGTTTAAAAGCAGAAATTAGTCGAGAACAATTACAAAAATCTTTAACCAGCCCTGGGTTTTCAGTTCAAGGCGCAACGGGAAATATTAAGTTTGTTCCTTCTGGCGATCGCCAAGGGACGGCAGAGTTAGTTAAGATTGAGCCTGGAAACAAATCGGGTACGGGATATGACTTTGTTGCTCTAAAGTTGGATAGTTGAGGAGTAAATTCCAACAACTCAGAAGTTCAGGGGCAAGCCATTCGTGACAAGTTAAGGTGGTGTGCTGTTTGTCAAACGGTTGTTTGCTAATAGCTAATAGCTAATGGCTAATGGCTAATGGTGAAGCACTTTCGTTGGGCGGGTTTCCCGACTTGAGAAAAGTGCTGAACCCGAAGGGCTAATGGCGAGCTTGTTAATTGCCTTTGAGGT
>JAAUYH010117983.1_pt1 | contig 11454 bp, 6 predicted proteins | sample 7278061 | NCBI WGS metagenome assembly JAAUYH01 (sample SAMN14350203, study PRJNA611818) | marine sediment metagenome | isolation source: surface marine sediment (0.6m) | place: French Polynesia: Moorea | collected 2018-08 | reverse complement strand
TTTTTATGCGCTCGGTGCGCGAAGCGCACCATTGCTTGTGCCAGTTGCGTAAGTCCTGATGTTGTGAAAAGAAATATATTTTTTCTACCTATTCTGACTAATTTATTAATTTATGGTGTAATAATTCGTCGGCTATATCAGCACATAACTCGACTAACCGTATACGATTTCAATTTTTATATACTCAATTTATGCAACTCAACTAGATATAAAGAGGTGAAAATTCAATTAAAATATAATGGTTAAATCTTGTTTGTAATAAATAAAAGGGCAGAAAATTAGGCTTATTTAGTTTCCACTCTATACATTTTTCTACCCTAAAAACTAATAAATATCCCTTTAATGCTTTTTACCAGTATTGCGTATATTAATAACATTACCCAGCAAATCAAACCAAAATTGTGCTCCTAACGAAATCGCAATAATAGTTATAAACCAGCCGACAATTATCTTGATAACATTACCCAAATTAAAAGGACTCAGTTGTTTTTGCAAAGGATGGGATAAATCCCAGCCAAAAGGCAAGGAAGATAGACTTGCAAATGTTTGATTTACATCTGATTTAATTCCAGAGAGACAGTCTGCTTTATTTACTTCATCCTGAGCAATTTGCAAGCAGGGATTAGAGGAAACAACTTTATTCGCAACCTCATCAATGGTGGCTTGTAAGGCTTTATCTTTAGATAAACTATCCACTAGATAAATTGTATCAACATTACCAACAATAGTAATCACTAGAGCAATCATTAAAGCGACTGGTTTACTATTACGTTTATAGACTCCAGAAAGACGATCCATCGAGGAATTAAACCAATTCTCCAACTCGGCATTCATTTGACTAAGCTCTTTGTTCGCATCTTCAGTTTGAGACTTAACTTTTTGAGACAGGGACAAAAGACTTAGCTTCAAACGTTCAGGAAGTTCCTGGTTCTTCTCTACATCATTTATGAAATCATCAAGGGTTTTAGGGGCATCTTTACCTGTCTTGATAATGTCTATGAAAGCGGTAGCAAAAGTCGCAGCAGAGATATAAGAAGGACCTTTTGAATTTGATTGATTGCTTGATTTGTGATTTAACCCTTGAATTAAAGGGTTATTATAGAATTTACTAACAAGGGGATCTTCTGAGGAACTCTCACCAAATAGATGAGCAATTCCATGTTTTAGATGTTGTGCTCTCCATTCCAAAACTGTAGCAATCAGTTCCTGAACTTGTGACGAAACTAAGCTACAAACTAGATAGGCAAGAATTAGCCCAATTGCAATATTTAAGGTTGATAAATTCATCTGTCCTGATAATTTTGATACTAATATTCTAGGGGCACGGAAAAGCCTACGCTATTTCCAAGTACGGCACAGTACTACGTTGCAATTTTCTACTATTTATAGCACTACGCAATTACGTTAGGACATTATTGAAGACTTATTACTTATTACTTATTACTTATTACTTATTACTTACGCGTAGCACTATACACCCCAAACTGCCACAAGACATGCAAACTTAAATGGAGAAAAATGGAGCATCCAAGAGTAATTTAAGGTTATAGTCAACAGAAGTTGATGGGAAATATGATACGATAGTACTAGAGGGTCTTATAGAGAGGTAAAAGTATGAGACTTACTACTTTAAAAACCTCGGCTCTTTCTACTCTTATTGTCACTTCCATATTACTTTCCGCAGGAGTTGCGATCGCCCAACCAGGTACAAATGCTAGTTACATAGGTGCGGGTATCGCTGCGGGTGTTACTGATGACGGAAGAGGCAATGATGCCGTATTTGGTGGTAATGTTCAAGGACGTTACGCCATTCCCACACAACCTGTTTCCATTCGTGGTGCGGTTCTATTTGGTGGAGATGCTACTGCCATTGTACCAAATGTAACTTATGATGTACCGATCGCTAAAGATACAAATATCTATATCGGTGCTGGTTACTCCTTTGTTACCAATGAAAATCGCAACTCTCCATTGGGTAACAAGGATGCGGCTGTAGTTACCCTAGGCGCAGAATCCGAAGTACACAAAAATATCGTCGTTTATGGTGATGCTAAATGGGCAATTGATGCCTATGAAAATAGTTCAGCTGATGCTGTTAGCATCCAAGCCGGAGTTGCCTATCGCTTCTGATATTGTTTGTGAAGGAAGATATAACAATTTAGGTGCAGATACCATAATGGGGGGATATGGATAAAGTATTCTCCCCATTGTTAATGGGAAGGAAGTCCCGATGAAAAAAATCTTCACCATCAATTATCTAAGTAGAATTTTTCCTTCCCCCAACTCCCAACTCCCAACTCCCGACTCCCTACTCCCTACTCCCTACTCCCGACTCCCAACTCCCAACTCCCAACTCCCAACTCCCAACTCCCAACTCCCGACTCCCGACTCCCGACTCCCGACTCCCTACTCCCTAAAAAATAAATGCTCAATTGGATTAACAAATAGTTACAATCGGGATGTCAAAATATCTGCACCTCGGAGTCATCACTGATGAAATTCATATTTGACCCAGCAATTGCGGTGAAAATCCACAAAATGAAAGAAAGGGTGAGGTGGCAGCATCCTAGTATTGTAGCAAGGGGAATTGACCAAACAAGCATGGTTTTGGATGATGGCAAGGATGGAGAACCAGAGTTTTCTTTTATGGTAATTGGGGATACCGGCACTCAACCCCATAAAAACTACCATCCCCAACGCCAGGTAGCTGAAGCCATGCTCAAGCACCAACAAGATTGCAATTTTGTTCTCCACACTGGAGATGTGATTTATGTGGTGGGTTCCCAGGAATATTACCCCCAAAACTTTATCCAGCCTTACCGGGAGTTTCTGCGGGGTGGAGAAAATCCCCAAGCCATTACCTATGACAACATGGTATTCAACAAGCCAATTCTCCCCGTACTGGGTAATCATGATTACTATGATGTTCCGTGGATGTATCGATTGTTAGCTGGAACTACCCTACCCCTACGCACCCTACTACGCTACAAAGATTTTGAAATTGGTTGGCATGGTTCTTATCAAGGGAATGCCTATGCTAAGGCTTTTTTGGATTATTTACAAAGGTTTCGTTTCCCACAACAGTTAGAATTTCACCTTGATGAATATTACACCGCTAAAACCGATACAGGACGGTGTTTGCGCTACGAACCAGGAAAATTCACCCGCTTACCCAACCGTTATTATACGTTTCGTTACGGTGGTATTGACTTTTTTGCCCTAGATTCCAACACTTTTAATGAACCATCTCCCCTACCAGATACCAAAGAGGGGGAAGCTCAACGGCGAGAATTGCAACAGCGTCGCCATGAAATCGAACGGGAAGAGTTGCAAATTCTCGATGCTTGTAACAAGCTTAATGCCGATAATCTGGAGTCAGCAGAACAGCTTGATACCTTGCGAGCTAGGTTATATCAAATTGATGAAGTGAAAATAGATATTGAAAAACAACTGAATTGGTGGCACCAGAAACCGGATGTGGACTGGGAGCAATTAGAATGGCTGAAACAAAGATTAATCGCCTCCTGGAATACAGAAGAGGTAAGGGGAAGAATCATTTATTTCCACCATCCTCCCTACGTTACAGAAGCCAGTAAATGGTATCAATCCCAGACTTTAGCCGTTCGTCATCGCCTACGTTGGGTATTGGATGAGGTAAGACAGCAGGTGGGTAATTTGGCACAAAATCGCCCCTTAGTGGATTTAATTTTCAACGGTCATGCTCACTGTCTGGAATATCTGCGGACAACGGATACAAGACATGGTGATTCTTATCTCAACTGTATCATTAGTGGTGGTAGCGGTCGTCATCCCCGTCGCCAAAGGCAAGAAGGCAAGGAATTGTTAGAACAATTTCCCGGACGGATTTTAAGTAAAGTTGCTGATTCTCTGTTATTTGTTGGTAAGAATAGAGACGGAGAACCTACCCAACGCCCTTATTCCTTTGTACGGATTGATGTGAAAAACGGCAATCCTCCCCAATTCATTGTTAGACCATTTGTTGTGGAATATTTACAAGGGCAATGGTGCGATCGCCAATTAGAAGAAATTCTAATTTCATAGAATATTTGTCTAAAAATATGTTATTAAAACATTGCTTTCTAGAACATATTCGATTACAAAATAAATTAAGAGAAGGTTATTAAAAAGTTAATTATTTAGTAAGAGTAAATTATCTAAAGCCTTCCAAATTAACATTTTCGTGAATTTAATAGCAAGAACAAATAGCACAAATTACCGCAAAATTTATTTTTTCTGCAATTACACTGAAGTTCTGATAAATTTATATTTCCTGTCTCAGAAAAATAGAATAAACATTATATATCTATAAAAGGTATAAATTCGTCAATCATTGTCAAGCAAATATGTGAATATTTGAACTTCTCTTATAGTTCAAAACTTATTGAAGTGAGATAAAAGCATATTAATTTTGATGTTGTGAAATTTTGGAATTGCTAACTCAGAAAATGAGCTAGCCTCATTCCTCATGAATTTTTGCTGCTTATAGCCGCCGATTCATTCAATCAATGTGTCATGGCTCAATCATGAGGAACACATTCTGGATTAACTTCCTGAAAGTTTTGCTTTCTCGTTCTAGAGTAACTAGGAAAATTTAGCCAGCAGTCAACCAGATTTGCTAACTAACATAAAAGGTTTGTATGAAATTGTCAGTTCCAACTTTTGTCAAAAAGTTTTTTGTTATGGCACTTGCAGCTATGCTAAGTGTGGTAACAATTGCATCTGTATTAGCTTATGCTCCTGCTTTTGCCCATCGTTACGCTCCTAGAATGTTTAAGGGTAATTATTATGCTTCATCCCCAGCATTTAAGCGTATTGCTACGTTCCCTGTTTTTCGTAATACTGATGTAGAAGAGGAAACTGTTGCTGAAATAGTTGCTGCGAGTCAAGACGGCAAAACTTTGATATATACGGATTCAGAAACAGAAAACTTGTGCTTTGTTGATATTACAGACCCCAAAACCCCTGATCCTTCCGGTTGTGTCGGTTTGAATGGTGAACCCAGTTCGGTAGCAGTGCGAGGTAAATATGCGTTAGCTGCGGTGAATACCTCTGAGAATTTTGTTGACACTAGTGGTGAGCTAGTTGTGGTGGATATTAAGACTCAAAATATCCTCAAAGAAATACCATTAGATGGACAACCAGATGCAATTGCAGTTAGTCCCAATAATAAGTATGCTGCGATCGCGATTGAAAATGAGCGTGATGAAAATTTGGGAGATGGCGCACCACCACAAGCACCTGCAGGTTCTCTAGACATTATAGATTTGGTCGGTAAACCAAATAATTGGAGTGTCAGAAACGTTAATTTAGATGGAGCTTCTAGTTTATTTCCAACAGATGCAGAACCTGAGTATGTGGACATCAACGATAGAAACATCGCTGTACTCACTTGTCAGGAGAACAATCATATCACATTGGTGCATTTACCCACAGGACGTATCATTAATGACTTTAGTGCTGGTAGTGTGAATTTGACACAAATCGACACTAAGGAAAACAATCTGATTGAGTTAAATAGCTCATTGTCAAATATACCACGCGAACCGGATGGTGTTAGCTGGATTGGCAATGGATTGTTTGCTACTGCTGATGAAGGTGATTTAAATGGCGGTAGTCGCGGATTTACGATTTATACTACTAGTGGTCGTGTAATATATTCTTCTGGAAACTCAATCGAACATGAAGTAGTACGCCTTGGTCACTATCCAGAAGAACGCTCAGAAAATAAAGGGAATGAGCCAGAGAACGTAGAATATGGCGTTTACGGCAGAAATCAGTTTCTATTTGTCGGCTCAGAACGTTCTAGTGTTGTCCTGGTTTATCGAATCAACAGAGGATTTAGATTTTATCACCAGCCACAGTTAGTACAAGTATTACCCAATGGAGTTGGACCTGAAGGCTTATTGGCAATTCCTCAGCGTAACTTATTAATAGTTGCTAGTGAAGTAGATGATCGTGGTGATAAGATTCGTTCAACATTGAACATTTACCAGTTAGGTAAAAAAGCCAATTATCCTAAGATTGTATCAGGCGATCGCTCAGATGGGACACCGATTCCCTGGGGAGCTTTATCTGGTTTAGCAGCTAGTCAGGAGAAAGATACAGTATTTACTATCCACGACAGCTTTTATAACAAGAGTCGTATCTATGCAATGAATATTGGTCAAAACCCTGCTCTAATTGAGGATGAAATTGTACTCAAAGATAGCTTGGGTAAATTGGCGGCTGTAGCTCCCAACCAAGTAAATGATGATGGGACTGTAAATCTCGATCAAGAAGGCATTGCTGTAAGCAACAATGGTAGTTTCTGGATTGCTTCAGAAGGTGCAGGTTCAGCAAATGATGATGATCGTATATTTAACCTGTTGTTATGGGTATCGTCTCAAGGTGTGATTCAAGAAGTTGTCACATTACCTGACTCGGTAAATGCACGCCAAGTTCGCTTTGGCTTTGAAGGTGTTGCTTCAGTTGGTAAGGGTGAGAATGAAGTCGTTTATGTTGCTTTTCAACGGGAATGGGTAGGCGATTCTTCAGGTTTTGTCCGCATTGGACGTTATGAAAGAGCCACTGGTGACTGGAAATTCTACTACTATCCCCTTGATGAAGCTACATCACCCAATGGTGGCTGGGTAGGTTTATCGGAAATAGCATACCTGGAAAATAATCAGTTTGCCGTGATCGAACGGGATAACCAAGGCAATACCGATGCTAGAATTAAACGTATTTACAAATTCTCCATCGCTGGTTTAACTCCCAAAGCTGACACAGACACACCTAATTTTCCCATAGTTCATAAAACATTGGTGCGGGATCTTATGCCTGATTTAAAGGCTACAGGTGGTGCTGTATTGGAGAAAATCGAAGGCTTGACACTGTTGCGTAATGGCAAGTTGTTGATAGTAAATGACAACGATGGTGTGGATGACTCCAACGGAGAAACCCAATTGCTAAGTCTTTATTAAGCACTGGTTTTTCAGACTATGATTCAGGTGCTTTTTCATTAGTAATACCATTTTGAAAAAAGAATGGGACACATGGGTAGGGAACATCCACAAGCTTCTAGTATATAAAATTATCTTACTGGTGCCGTGCCCTGACGAAAAATGTATGTGTCACAAACATTATTTGAATTGGTATAACCAAGCATATGGTGTGCGAGCATGAGAACGCACACCATTTTTTCACCTTTCAACCATACTTGATAACTGATAACTGATAACTGATAACTGAATTAATCACTCCACAACTTCATTCACCGGGAACCGATCTATTAACTGAATTGCACGGCGAGCATTGCGACGTAAATAATCTGATAAATGGGGGACATGGGGAATTTGTGATAACAAATCCAGAGTCCGGCGTAAAATTCGTACCACATCACCTTCATCCAAACTCGTATTGTCACATACTTCCGTCCATTCCACCCCTAATCCCCACTGTTCCACCAAGGAAATTAGATTCAGATATCTATTCTCTAATCCCACAGGTAAAGATACCCCATGCCTATATTGCACCTTCAACACAGAACGACGAATCCTTTGTAAATTCGACCAAATTACATCTACTTCTTTAGATAACTCAAACCGAACAAAGCTATCGGGACGGGGACTTTCTGTGACTAAAGCTGCAACTATAGCTGCTAAATGGTGAGGATCCACATTATCCAACTCTCCACTTGCCAATACTAAACCCAGCCATAATTCATTTTCTCCTCGAATAGCAGCAGCAACTTCCCCTAAATTTGTCGGAACTAGTTCATTTAAACATTCAAAATGCTGCAAAATAGTAATTAAATTCAAAAACTCTTCCCAGTGGCGTTGGGATTGCAACTCGACTTGACCCTGTAATTGTCTGATTTCTTCTTCCAACTCCACTGCTCGGGTTTTACGGCGGAAGATAGTAGCCACATTACCTGTTTTAAATAGAGGATGGGCTTGCAGTTGCTCTTGTAAACTGGCGACTCGATGCAGCTGCTCTGTGACTTCAGGAGCTACATGTAATGCATCATCTATGTCAGGGATTTTCCTGACAATTTCTGCTGCTTGCTGATTCCCATGACGAGATTGCCCTGGTTTTAATTGCATTTCCGCAGGTGGTAGCAAATCGGCAGAAATTTCAATTCGTGGCATTTCCGCATACAAATCCACCACATCAGAAACCGTTGCTACATACCAACGATTATTTTGACCCAAGCAAACTAAATATGGAGATTGACCCGAGCCTTGAATTTTACCAACCAAAATGGCAGTTACTGGTGTAGCAACAGGAATATTTTTACCTTTAAGACCTAGTAATGTCCCGGACACGGCAAAACTTAACATCATTGATAGTTCTTCGTGTCGGGCGTGGTATGCTTGCTCGTATAAAGTTTTCAGTAACTTTTGTTCTACTTTTAAACGCTGCCGTAATTTCTCATATTGAGCAATTTCTGACTCATCAACGGTCGCAATCTGTGCTTGAATATTTGCCAATTGTTGTTGTAAATCGGCAATGTATTCATAGTGGGGTTGCAGATGCAAATTAGCCAAATACTGACCAAAACTCCGTTCTATTAACTCCTTAGCTTCCTCTATGGTGTGGGTTTGTAATAAGTTCAGCACCATCCCATAACTAGAAGTAAACTGACTGACTAAAGGATCTGGTTTTGAAGTTGCTAAATAAGCAGCTTCCTTTGCCCCTTCAAAGGGTGTTTGCAGGGTGACTACATGTCCCTGTTTATCCATCCCCCTTCTACCTGCCCTACCTGCCATTTGCAAAAATTCAGAAGCATTAAGGAGTCGATGCCCACTATCTGTACGCTTGGAAAGGGTAGAAATTACTGTTGTCCGGGCGGGCATATTAATCCCTGCTGCCAATGTCTCAGTAGCAAATACTACCTTAATTAACCCCTGTTGAAATAATTCCTCTACCAACCCTTTCCAAGCAGGTAGAATCCCTGCATGGTGTGCAGCTATACCTCGGTATAGGGGTGTAACTTGCCCAGCACGCCCAGCCTCGGGGTTCCGAGTGAGAAATTCGTCTATTTGCCGCCTTAGTTGCTGTGCCTCTTGCTCATTCACCAGGGACAAATCTGCTACTTCTTCTACTGATTTGTCACATCCCCGACGGCTAAATATAAAGTAAATCGCCGGCAGCATATCCCTCTGCTGTAACTGCTGTAGGGTATAAATTAGACTAGGTGCTTCTGGCCTACCACCTCTACCTCTTTCTTTTTCTCCACTTTTTTTCTTTTTCCGTCTTTGGATGAGACGAGGATTGATTTTACTTAAGCTATTATTCAGCAGAGGAAATATCCCTTTAGTATTGCCAAAGTAAAACTCCAAGGGAACGGGACGAAAGTCAGAGTAAATTAGATCCGTAGGGCCATGAACTTTAACCAACCAATTAGTTAATTCATCACTATTGGCAACCGTTGCTGAAAGAGCCACCAGTTGAATATTATAGGGACAATAGATAATAGATTCTTCCCAAACCGTACCCCGTTGACGATCATTCATATAGTGGCACTCATCTAGCACCACCGCCTCCACATCTACCAAGGAGGTGCCAACTTGCCCAATGGGCGTACCATAGAGCATATTCCGAAATATTTCTGTGGTCATGACTAAAATGGGGGCATCCCGGTTGATGCTCACATCCCCAGTCAGTAATCCCACTAAATCAAAACCAAATTGTTCCCGAAAGTCCCGTAATTTTTGATTAGAAAGGGCTTTCAGGGGCGTAGTATAAAATACTCGCTTACCCCGTGCCAAGGCACGATAGATAGCGTATTCACCGATTAAAGTTTTGCCCGAACCCGTGGGCGCACAAACGACTACAGAGCGTCCAGCATTTAAAGAAGCGATCGCCTGTAGTTGAAAATCATCCAGTTCAAAGGGAAATATTGAACCAGGGTCAAGTTCTGGAGATAGAGCAGGATAATTCACTCAATCACAATTGCAACCAGGTTGCTTATTATATCATTCTCCCTACCAATTCATCAAACTGTGAAATACAGTTAGGAGCGAAACGCGATAGCGGCTCCTTTTTTTGGGAAAATGGAACATCGCGTTACGAACCAGAGAAGAAATACTGGCAAGGCTACTACCTCCAAATTATATAGAAGGCAGTAGCCTTTAATTACATTTAATTACATTAAAAGTGAGATTTTTGAGATAAAAGCTGGAGCAGCAGTTATTTTTTGGGAGAAATAAGCATCATCATATTTCTACCTTCTCTTTTTGGTGCTTGCTGCACTTCTCCTACCTCTTCTAAATCTGTTGCCATTCGCTTCAGCAATTTATCTGCCAAGTCACTATGTTGAATCTCTCGACCCCGGAACATCACAGTGGCTTTGACTTTATCACCATCCTTCAGAAATCGCATTGCCTGTCTAACACGCACCTGGTAATCGTGATCATCTATTTTATAGCGCATTTTCACTTCTTTCACGTCAGCCGTGTGCTGCTTTTTCCGTGCTTCCCGCGCTTTCTTTTCTTGTTCAAACTTATATTTCCCATAGTCCATAATCCGACAAACTGGCGGATCAGCCTTATCACTCAACAGCACCAAATCTAGCTCTCTCTCTTCTGCTATTTGCAGTGCTTCTTGTGGAGCCATAATTCCCAGTTGTTCACCATCTGTGGCAATTACACGAATTGTAGGGAAACGAATTCTTTCGTTGATTTGGGGCAAATCGCGATTTCTTCTTTTCTGAATCACAGGCATTTCTGATTTGTGGAAACTGATTGTTATGAATTTAGTTTGGTGATTTAATACTCAGCATCAGAAGCACAAGACTAAATTCCTCAGCAAATAGTCACTGATAACTATATAAATACATAGTTACAAAGCAACTAATGGCGTAAGTAATTTTTTAGCCTTGTATTTGTCAATTCTACTCATTATGAGAAGATTTCGGTGGAATTGTTAATCTAAGTTACATAAAAGCAATAAATTTGAACTTTTGTATCGGGTATAGTTTCAAATATACTAATGCCTTGAGTTAAGGGATTGTTACTATGATCAATAGTACATTTCCCAACACTTACTCTTGATTATGCATAAATTTTATTCCACATTATTTATGTATAATTACTATCCTGAAGATGTCATAAATATATTAACTTAGGTAGATTTTAGCCGATTTAAATATACATTTACGATTCTAACAAACTTCTAAAATAGTGACATAGATCAAAACAAATAAGTAGCTAGGGGCTAGTGGCCTGGCAAGTTAACTTTGCTGGGTAGGAGAGGGGGGAGTGTCTCACAGGTGTAGGCTTTTTACAATTGGGTGTTGGTCAGACAAGGACGACAAGGAGGGAAAGTAGACAAGGGAGGAAAACCGAACCCAAAAAGTACGGTTCCCAACAATACAAACAGGTTAAAAAGCCTATTTGACCATTGAACAATCTTCCTTGTCTACCTGTCTTCTAATCTCCCAAGTCTAGC
>JAAUYH010053066.1_pt1 | contig 11454 bp, 11 predicted proteins | sample 7278061 | NCBI WGS metagenome assembly JAAUYH01 (sample SAMN14350203, study PRJNA611818) | marine sediment metagenome | isolation source: surface marine sediment (0.6m) | place: French Polynesia: Moorea | collected 2018-08 | reverse complement strand
TGTAGAGACTTAGAGCAGTTGTCTAAATGCCCAAATCAGGCCGAAACCTCTGAATAGAGGTTGATACAAGCAAATTGGCTTATGAGAGAGAAAGTTGCACATCGCGTTAGTACTATTGATCTAGTCTTGAGAAGGTTTGTTGTCAGTTACGAGCAAGCGAACCTTTTCCCAAGCGGTCAGCTGCATGAAAACTGATTCTTTGTTCTACCGGCTCTTCCAGAGCGCCCCTACGCTTTTCTTTGAATTGATTGATCAGTTCCCTGTGCAAGCGGAGCGCTATGTCTTTCGCTCGGTTGAGTTGAAGCAAACCGCTTTTCGCATAGATGGCATTTTTCTGCCGCCGCCAGAAGTAACCAAACCCAGAGCCTATTTTGTAGAAGTCCAATTTCAAAAGGATGAGTACCTTTTTCGACGCTTATTTGCTGAGGTTTTTCTATTTCTGAAGCAAAATCCTGAAATTAAGGATTGGCAAGCTGTTGCAATTTATCCCAATCGCAGCATAGCGCCCACTGATACCGAACCTTATCGAGTTCTGTTGGATAGCCCTCGAGTTCAACAGATATGTCTGGATGAGTTGGGAGAGCGGCAGGAAGTTTCAATGGGACTGGGGTTAGTGCGCTTGGTGGTTGAACCTGAAGCAACAGCGGCTAGTCTAGCCAAACAGCTACTAACACGGTCCCAGCAGGAGGTTCCAGCCGGATTGTCCAGAAGCGCCATAATAGAGCTAATTGAAACAATTGTGGTCTATAAGTTTCCGCAGTTAAGTCGTCGGGAGATTGAAGCAATGCTGGGTTTAAGCGACCTAAAACAGACGCGGGTATATCAGGAGGCATTGGAAGAAGGAGAGCGGTTGGGAGGAAAATTGGAAGCGAAATCGCTTATTATGCGACAACTTACTCGTAAGTTAGGTGAAATCCCTCAAGACCTGCAAGGACGGATTGAGGAATTGACGCTCACTCAGTTAGAGAATCTGGGGGAAGCTTTGTTGGACTTTGAGCAGATGGATGATCTGGTGAACTGGTTAGAAGTTGCTCGTGAAGCCGAGTAGAGGGAATATATTGAACGTATGTTGGTAAGCTGTGGCAATTCGGATAGTGAACTAGATTAAGGGTTTTGGAGATGGGAGCTGATTCAACACTTGGAATCAGCTTATCGAGGAAACATCTGCTCTAAACTCTTTTTCAAGTTTCGATGCGGATAGATATCTGGTTTTTTGCTCCAGACATATTGGAGAGTTTGTTCGTAGCTCCAAGTGGGATTTTTGTATAAGCAATAAGCGACACCGATCGATCCACTCCGTCCAATGCCAGCTCGACAGTGAATCAGAATCTTCTGCTTCCTGTCCTGAAGCTGTTCATCAATCCAACGAACGGCCCCAAGCAAGATTTCATCCGCTATGGGGTGTTGTGCGCCGTCTAACGTCCCCAGCTTTTTATAGACAATGCCTGACTCAGGTGAATAGGCCAACGTTAGCTCGGTAGCCAGGTTTAGAACGGCGTCAATGGCAAGGCGTTCTGCTTGAGAGGCTGCAATAAAATTTCCAACATAAACATTGGGCCACACTTCAACGTAGTTAGCGCCTTGGGTCCAGCGTGCATCTGGAGAGGGCGGTTCAACTAGCAGTCGGCCATTTTCTTGAAAATTTCCGGCCCATTGCCATCTGGAGATATCTTCATTGAGTCCGACTCGGTAGGTGAAGTGGTATACCCCTTCGCTGGTGGGGCGGAATCCGCCTTCGAACCGGTAATGCCCATTGGCGTCTTGGTCTTGATAAGCCAAATCAATCCCATGCCAAAGCCCCTCACTGTTGAATTTATTAAGGGTGTTTGTCCAAAGCTGCACCTTAAGGGCAGCGGCAGGATAAGGACTAAAGAGGGTGACGGATGCGCCAAAAAACTCCAGCATGAACAGCGATCGCCAGGCTTGAATCGATGGCTGAACATCCACAAATTGAGCTACGGAAGTATGTTCTGAATGGTCCATTTAGCCATAGTAATATCGAACTAAAACAATTGTGGTCTATAAGTTTCCGCAGTTAAGTCGTCGGGAGGTTGAGCTGATGTTGGGTTTAAGCGACCTAAAGCAAACACGGGTGTATCAGGAGGCGCAGGAGGAAGAAGCACAATCTTTAGTGCTGCGTCAACTCACTCGTAAGCTGGGTGAAATCCCTCAAGAGCTACGAGGGCAGATTGAGAAATTGACGCTTACTCAACTGGAGAATCTGGGGGAAGCTTTGTTGGACTTTGAGCAGATGGATGATCTGGTAACCTGGTTAGCAGCCCATGAAGATGACTAAAGGGGATGTAACTAACCCATTACTGCCCCTTCCAACAAGATTAGAGATTGCACTGTTTGAAACTTTTGATCGCGCTTCCTCTACTAAACTGCGATCGCATTACACTTGCTATAAGCCTTGAACTGCATGGGTTACGCTTGGCTAACCCAGCCTCCAAGAACGGCGATCGCACTAAAATACAAGGGGTGAATGTTTGAGTTGGGATACTTGTAAAAGAGTAAGCACTTGTTACAACCAGGATGTCATGTCGATTGGAGCAAAGCGGAATCGAGACATCTCAGACTTTAGCGGGAGATTGAGATTCCTCGCTTCTCTCGGAATGACACTTGACCTCGGTGAAATTTTCAATGCCCAGGTACTTACCTGAGTCAGGCTATTTTATTAAGTTTCCTTTGCAAAAAAATGTCTATGCCCCCCGTAAGTACAGAGCATATTGCTATCGATCCTGACTATTGCTGCGGTAAGCCTCGCATTGCTGGAACTAGAATGCCTGTGGCTACCATTGCTCGCATGTACTTGGAGCTGGGGGAGTCTTTAGAAGATATTGCGTTTGAATATCATTTGTCTAAGGCGGCGGTTTACGCTGCTATGGCATATTATTACGATCATCGTGAAGAGATTGATCGGCATACAGCCGAAAGTGAAGCGGTAGTGCAACAAATGAGGCGCGATAGTCCTCCTTCTCCCCTAGAATCACGATTGAGAGCAATTCGGGGTGAGTAGTCGAAAATCCAAATTATTCTCCAGAAACTACCAAAGTAGCGCTATAGTCTTCAATTTCAATTGCTTGATCTTTCTGTGAATAAGGTGTAACTTCGACCAATTCAATTAAATAACCATCAAAAGTTTGACTTGCTAAATTAGCATCTCCTGCCTGGTCAATCAAAATCAACTCAACTGCTTGATTATCTGTTTTGACATGAATGACAATTTCGACAAGACCAGGCCAAATACACTGTACCCCAGAAGGACATCTAGAATCGCTTTTTACCTCTAATAGTTTTAGCTCAAGATTTTCAGATTCTATCTGTGCTACTTGGTTCACTCTCAGTGAAAATGCATTTGCCAGTTTTGCCGACATCGAATTTTCTAATTGATTGTGATTATTCAAAGAAAGATGGGGGATTGGTTGATAAAATCCAATCTTTAATGCAGCAATTAGCATTGCACAGAGCATTTTATTGGCTACAAACAGCATTAAACCTCCTAAATTATTTTGCCAATCGCTCCCTGGGAGCCAAAGTCGTTCTCAAACACGATCTGTAGCGTGGGTAGATTCACCTGCGGCATTTCTTCATTCTGGGCGACGGATGAACCATTTACAGCAAGGAGAATAGCGCCATTGATGAGGAGTAAGGTTGCGCCCTAGATAGACTAGGGTGCGGCCTGCTCTGCACTCTCAGGATTTATTCTGGCTTACACACGCCTCAATCCAGCATTGGGTTGCGAAAACTGAAACCCTTTGCGACAACTTGAGTTTTCACGACAACTGAGCTTCTTTGCGATCGCGTCTGCTTTGCTGCTTTATGCCCTACCTGCCGCGACAGAAATAGGTCTATTCGTTGAAGGTATGAGCCGCAGGGCGCGTCGCCCCACGAATCTTGGTTAATTTAGAAGATGAGCAGAGCTTGGCAAAAGTGCTTTTAGATGACTCCAGTTAAGCAGATGCGTCGATTTGGTTGAGAGCGATCGCAGCAAAATGGGTAAACTGACTTGTTCTTCAGGTGCTTGTCCCAATAATTCTGATTCCCCAAGGGCGTCGAACGGTCGAAATGGATAAGTACTGATCCTTCAGAAGGACGTCAAGGAGGTACTGGTGATATGGGTCCGAATTCCCTACTGAGCCGACGGGCGCTCCTTTCATACGGGGCGATGGGCGCCGCATCGCTACTGATTCAACCCCGAAGCTGGGCGAGCAGTTTGGAAGAACGACCTGCTTACACGGGCCCCAGAGTAATCTTGATTCGGTTTGGCGGCGGGGTCCGTCGTCGCGAAACGATTGACCCAGATTATACCTATGCGCCGTTTCTGCGCCACGTCCTGGCTAAACAGGGAACCCTCTTCACCCAAATGGAGCTGGACCAGATCAAAGACGTCACCACCAGCCATGGAGAAGGGACGCTGTATTTATTGACAGGCAAGTATGGGGGGTTTACCAACTTGGGTGATTTCGGCGATCGCTTTGAGTCCAAAGTCCCCACTCTGTTTGAATATCTGAGAAAGAGTTTTGCCGTTAGCGACCATGAAGTATTGCTAATCAACGGCGAAGATCGCACGTCGGAGGAGTTCTTTTCCTTCAGTAATCATCATTCGTTTGGCGTGAACTATCGCTGCCAGGTTCTAAGTCTTTATCGGTTTAAGGTGTATCGGCTGCGTCAACAAATTCTGGCCGGGGTGTTTCAAGGGCAAGCGCTGGAGCAGAAAACAGCTGAACTGCAAAAGCTGGAAAACCTGGATTATCGTAACGAAGGGGGATATATTTATTCCCCCAAAATGATTCAGTTCTGGGAAGAGTGGCGTCAATATTACGGCGATTCCGGTTTGGTGAATCCTCGGGGAGATCGGGTGCTGACAGAGCTGGTTGTTTGGGCGCTTCAACGGTTAAAACCCAAATTTTTAATGGTGAATTACCAGGATCCTGATTATGTCCATTGGGGCTTTCCGGCCCACTACACCAACGGCATCGCCATTATTGATCAGGGCATAAAGCGGATTGTAGAGGCTGTGGCCGCCGATCCGGACTATCGGGACAACACCATTTTTTGCATCGCGCCCGACTGTGGCCGAGATTCCAATCAATTCCTCTCGGTGCCATATCAACACCACTTCAACTCCCGGTCAGCCCACGAGATTTTCGCCTTGTTTGTAGGTAAAGGCGTCCAGGCGAACCAAATTGTTGATCGGACCGTGTCCCAGGTTGATGTAGCGCCTACGTTAGCTCAATTAATGGGGTTTCAAGCTGAATTCGCTGAAGGCAATGTTCTGGAAGAGGTGTTTGCCTAGGGCGTCTTGTCATAAAGTTAGGTGTGAAGGGTATCAACTTAAGCCGAGACATTCTAACAGGGCAAGAATTCAGGAGACAGAATTCAGAATTCCTCTCTACTGGATTGTCTCGCTTTAAGTTGAAGCCCTAATTCCAGGCTATCTGAATTAAACTAAAAAGCGCCCTGCTGAGCCCCGGTCCAATCATCTCAGAGGAAAAGTTTGCATTGTGAAACGCCTAGTTCGAATTGTTTGGTGTCTCCTGGTCTGTACAATTTTGTGTCAGACGCTCTTGACGTCGATCTTGGTTTTAGGATGGGTGTATCGCTGGGTGAGACATCGAGTGGGTCAGCGATTGTTTCGGCTTTCTCCAATGGCGGAGCAAACTTCTTGGCAGGCGTTTGCTGGCGGTATTCCTGCCATTACACCAATGCGCGACGCCCCCAACCTCTTTAGACAGCAGTCAGGAATCGTCAGTCCTGGTCATCCGGTGCTAAAGCGTCTGCATGGCTGGCTTCATACGGGTTGGCTCAATTTTCGAGTGGGAACGGCGGGTATTCTCGCCACCTGGAGCTTGACGCTGTTTCCCTGTGTACTTTGGATGATTGCTTGGTATACCGGATGGCACATTTCATTTACCAAACTGTATGAAGAATCCGCCACAGGGTTCTCGCTGGGGTTTTCGGGGCTGCTAATACTTACGGTAATGATGTTGTATGCGCCTTCGGCTCAGGCTCGTCATGCATTTACGGGGGACTGGCGCAGCTTTTTCGATTGGCGGTTTATCAGGGCTTTGCTGTGTCGTCGGCCCCTGCAGTTGTTTCTTTTGGCCATTGGCTATGTCATTGGGAATGTGGCGCTTACGACTTTCAAAGCGTCGCCCACCTTCTTTTTGACCATGAATCCGGCGTTGGAGACGCTCTCAGCGATCGCAGCCCTTGAGTATCTCGACCAATATTTTTTTTATACGGGGGGCATTGCCTTTTTACTGTTTTTGGGTCTCAGAACCTGGGCAGGCCGTATTTATAGCGACGGCCTGATGGAAATGTGGAGCCTGTCGGCTCTCAAGCCTAACGACTTCCATCTACAGGAAATCCAACTTTTAGAGTCGCTAGAAGTCCCCTATGGCTGCCGCTACGAAAAGCCTGGACTGGTTAGAAAGATATTGGGAATTCCGTTGACTGTCAGCTATCGGGGGGCGATGTTGACCTTGACAATCTGCGTTTGGGGCGTCTTCAATTTCATTCCTTTTGTCTCGGAATTCGCCAATTACTATCCGGTCAAAGGGTTTCTTAATCAGCCGCTGGTTCAACTTCCTTGTTTCCGCTATGTCCCAACGGCTCTAGAGGCTAGGGCTGCGGCAGAGAAAATTCAAAAGGGGCAAGAAAAATCATATAAAGGGCGTTTTGGGGCCAGGTCAGGTCATAAGACTGGCTAATAGGCTCCGTTTATGATTTGATGATCCCTGTGATTTGATTCGTATCCTCAAAATACGAGGGATGATTCGACTGTCTGACAGTCTTGATTAGGGGCTTCAGCTTAAAGCGGGAAATGATCGCTGAGATAGAAGTCAGAACGTCTCGCCTTAAGTTGACACCCTTGATTAGTCTTGAGGAGTGTCAAGAACTTAGAGTGATTGAATCTAGACATGAGCAAATTCTAGTCATTGTCTCAACTTGTGAAGCTTCTCAATGGATAAATCTGCAATTGTTTGTCTAGAGAAAGTCGGTGTGACCTATCAACATCGGCTGTTTGCGTTGAAATCTATCTCACTGCAACTTAACCGGGGAGAATTTGCAGTGGTTTTGGGGGCGTCTGGGGCCGGTAAATCGACGTTGCTGAGGACCATCAACCATCTGACCCCACCTACCCAAGGCCGGATCATTGTCGATGGTTTAGGGGAGTTGTCGAATTCCCATCGATTGCGATCGCACCGCAAACAGACCGGCATGATTTTTCAGCAGCATCAGTTAATTGAGCGGTGCTCAGCACTGGACAATGTGATGATGGGCCGATTAGCCTATCATTCATTTTGGAGAAGCCTATTGCCGCTGCCTCAATCCGATCAAAAAATCGCTCTGCAGTGTTTAGATCGGGTCAACTTGATTGATAAGGCATTGACACCGGTAAAAAAACTCAGCGGCGGCCAAAAGCAGCGAGTTGGAATTGCTCGGGCCCTGGCGCAACATCCTCAATTAATGCTGGCGGATGAACCCATCGCCAGTCTTGATCCGGCGAGTTCTCATCAGATACTATCGTTGCTTCGCACAATTTGTAAAACTGATGGTATTTCGACTTTACTGAGTTTACATCAGGTGGAATTCGCCAGAGAGTATAGCGATCGCATCATCGGCTTAGCTCGCGGTCGAATTGTATTTGACGGCCCGTCGTCCAAGTTAGAGAGGCATCATTTAGAAGAAATTTATCCCGTAGAAGAAATTTATCCGGGGCGGTCTCTTCAGGCGGTCATTTGAGGGATGGGGGTTGGCAATTAAGCTCGAATTGAGGAGTCCTAGGGGGAGGTAAGGGGATAGGGGAGATCGGGAGGTGTCGCTTGAGGGATTATGAATGACGAATGGTTTAAGAGTAGGAATGGGGAGCCTTTTGCTGGCTGGGGTTGTGATATTAGCAGGATGCAGCGGCATAGACTCAACTGCAAAGAAAAACGCCGAAAAAGCCAATCCGTCTAAGCTGGTGGTGGCGCTGCTGCCCGATGAAGACGCGGCTAGCATTATCCAGGACAATCAAGGGCTATCCGCCTATTTGGAAGATGCGCTGGACAGGGAAATTGAGTTGGTGGTCACCACTGACTACTCCTCCATGATTGAGGCGGCCAGTAATGGGCGGTTGGACTTGGCCTATTTTGGCCCTCTTTCCTATGTATTAGCGAAAACGAAAAGCGACATTGAACCATTTGCCGCCCGGCTTAAGAATGGCACAACGACCTATACCTCACTTATCATTGGCAATGTAGAAGCTGGGGTGAGTGAATTTTCAGATATTGAAGGCATGACCGTCGCCTTTGGCGATCCCGCATCGACCTCTAGTCGACTCTTTCCTGAGCTAACTTTGGCGGAAGCAGGACTCAAAGCAGGTGAAAATTATGAAGCCGTCTTTTTAGGGGCGCACGACGCTGTCGCGCTAGCGGTTCAAAATGGCAACGCCCAAGCTGGGGGACTCAGCCGCCCTATTTTTGATTCCCTAGTAGCAGAAGGCATAATTGACCCCTCCAAAGTTGCTGTCATTGCCGAGTCGGACCCCATTCCTCAGTATCCTTGGACTCTGCGGGCTGATTTGGACCCAGCGCTTAAAGACCAAATCAGCTCGACTTTCTTGAATCTTGATGAAGCGTCAGTGCTGGAACCCTTCAAAGCGGATGGGTTTGCGGCAATGACTGATAAAGATTACGACGGAATTCGTAAAGCCGGACAAATCTTAGGTCTGGATCTGGGAGAGTTTGTCCAATAGAGAGCCGTTCATCTTGACGGAATGAGCGTAAAAATTGAGTCCTAGGGGAGGACTGGGGATGGGGGGATGAGAGGATGTTTAGCTGCAGAACCCGAATAATGGGAGATCAACAATGGCGGCAAGTCATGGCCCATTTGATAGTATTCTTCGTCAACACCAGCGGAAATGGCTGCGGCGGTTGATCCGTGCAGTTTTGTTAGTGAGCGTCATATTCATTAGCTTTCTGGTTGTAGAGCTGTTGGATGTAGAGCGAATGGCGGAGGGTGTCCCCGCAGTTATTAGTCTCGTTCAGGAAATGTTCCCACCGGATTTCAGCCGCTTTCCCCAATGGATTGAACCCATTATCGACACCCTAGCGATGAGTGTAGCGGGGACTGCGATCGCCATTGGGATTTCCCTTCCTCTGTCTTTTTTGGGCGCTAGCAACACCACCCCTCATCCGGTCTTATTTTATAGCGCTCGAATGGTCTTGAATGTGACCCGCGCCATTCCTGAGCTGATTTTGGGGATGATTTTGGTGGCGGCGGTTGGGTTTGGCAAATTGCCCGGGGCTTTGGCGCTGGGAATTCATTCCATCGGTATGTTGGGAAAATTTTTTGCGGAGGCGATTGAACTTAGCGATCAAGCCCCAGTGGAGGCGGCTCGGTCGGTGGGGGCGACAGAGCCGCAGGTGATTGTCCATAGCATTCTGCCCCAAGTTCTTCCCCAGATGGCCGATGTCACCTTTTATCGTTGGGAGTATAACTTTCGCGCCTCTATGGTGTTAGGCGCTGTGGGCGCGGGGGGAATTGGGCTGGAAATCATTAGTGCTTTACGAATCCTGAAGTATCAACAGGTGTCGGCATTATTGATTATGGTTTTAGTTATGGTGACCATTGTTGACAGCTTAAGCAGTTACCTGCGGAAAGGGTTCGTACAGTGAGAGATGCGTCTAGCGGATATCCTCCCAGGGAACTATTGAGTCTGATTAAGAAGCCCTTCATTGTCGCCAGTTTTTGGTATTGTCACTCTAAGCTGAATCAGCCTACTAGGGGGCATTACGCTATACATTGGCGGCGACGGTACCCTAGGATTGGGCGCTCAGAAAGTTAAATCAACTTGTTGAGACGATTTCAATAGGTCAATGGGTTAAGCAAACTGGATAACAAGATTTTTTACGATGACTGTTGCACAAAACACATCCCCTGGCTTGGCTTCTCAAGTGGTCAATGGCATATTGGCGATTAAACCGCTGGCTAACCTGGCGAAGCACCAAGCGCGCTCAATGATGATCAAGCGCGCAGAGGCTATCGGCGTTGATTGGCGAAGAGAGGTTAAGCATCTCCGCTCTCGGGGAGGAGAGCTGGATTTTGATCCTGAATGGGAAAAGGACTTGGAACAGATCTTAAACCCAGATCTCACCTATCCCGACTATTATTTGCAGTCGTTTCATGCTTATGAGGAGGGGAACTTAAGCTGGGACGCCGCCATGGAAGTGGAAGTCGCCGCCAAAGCCGTTCATGCTCGATTGTGGCCTGAAGCCAGCGCGGCAAGCACAATGAAACTTCGGCAAAATTATCTTGATGCGCTCAACGCCCAACTCTCTGCCGCACCCCAATCTATTTTGGACATCGGGTGTAGCGTCGGCATCAGCACCTTTGCCCTGCAAGCGGCCTATCCCCAAGCACAAATTACCGGAGTAGATTTATCCCCTTACTTTTTGGCGATCGCGCAATATCGCGCCCAACAGCGCACCAATGAGGTAAATCACCCCCAATCGCCTCATCCCATCCGTTGGCTGCACGCCGCCGCTGAATCCACTGGCCTTCCAGATAATTCGTTCGATTTGGTGTCAGCCTTCTTGTTGTTTCATGAATTGCCTCGCACAGCCACTCTAGAGATTTTGCGGGAAGCCCGCCGACTCCTGCGCCCTGGCGGGTATTTCGCCATGATGGATTCAAACCCCAAAGCTGAGGGATATATCAAAATGCCCCCCTACATCTTGACGCTGCTAAAAAGTACAGAACCTTATCTGGACGACTATTTCGCCCTTGACATTGAACAGGCGATGGTTGACGTCGGCTTCACTCAGCCCACACAAACCATCACCAGTCCCCGCCATCGGACTCTGATTGCTCAAGTTCCAACTAATCGTCCACTTCATTCAACTCCATAATCGTGAGAACGGCTCCTTGCGGATCGGCAATGGTGGCGAAACGACCAGGATCAATGACAACCGGATCGATCAAGGCTTTGCCCCCCAGCTTTTTGACTTTTTCCAGCGCGGTGTCGAGATTTTCAACATGGAAATAGACGGCCCAGTTACTTGGAATCTCTGCCGGGAGATTGACTTTATCCATGTCAAAAATGCCGCAGTTGTAGTGACCCTTGACTTTACAGGTCACATAGTGAGGCGGCTTATCGTCAACTTCGAGTTCCCAATCGAAGACTGACTGATAGAATTGCGCTGCAGTGTCTGACCCACGGGTTTGCAGCTCAGCCCAACAAAATGTGTTGACTTCATTCACCAGATCAGCGCCGATATGCTCTTTGGCTTGCCAGAGGTGTACAACAGCGTGTGTTGGATCTTTCATGACCGCCATGCGTCCCGCGTCCATAACGTCAAAGGGGGCCTCCAGGACTGTCCCGCCATGATCTGTCCATTTTTGCACGCTTGCTTCGATATCTGTGACGTTGATATAACTCTGCCAGTGGGGAGGAATGTTTTG
>JAAUYH010114319.1_pt1 | contig 11455 bp, 6 predicted proteins | sample 7278061 | NCBI WGS metagenome assembly JAAUYH01 (sample SAMN14350203, study PRJNA611818) | marine sediment metagenome | isolation source: surface marine sediment (0.6m) | place: French Polynesia: Moorea | collected 2018-08 | reverse complement strand
CTCCTGTAAGCTCTCTAATTAGATTTGCGGTTTCTGTTACTAAATTGGCTTGAGGTCCAATTTGTAAACCTTTTTGCAACTGTGCTTGAATGGCTTGAGTAATTACAGGAGAATTATGACCTAACAAAAGAACCCCAAATCCCATTGTGATGTCGAGATATTCATTACCGTCAAGATCCCAAAAACGAGAGCCTTGAGCTTTTTCCCCGACAATCGGATAGAGCATTTCTTTGATCGAAGGACGAAATCCAGCTACTGCTCTACTATCTGCGAGCATCGGTCGAGAAAATTCCGCCCTCTGCTTAGATTTTTGAGTTCTTTGGCTATAACGACGAATTAAAGCCTGAAGATGTTGTTGCTGTTGGGGAGTTAATTCTGGGGATTGAGCTGGGGTTAATCTAGGAAGAAATTTTTTTTTTTCTCTGGATGGTGAGTTATTAGTTTCAATTATTTGATTGGGCAAATCGCTGTAACTTGAGCTTTTGCCATTGACCTGTTGTCTCTGCTGATGATTATTTACTGATTTTCCTTGCAGAATCTCTAATTGCTGAGCCATAATTTGCAATTGCTGAGACATAATCCGCTCTGCAGCTGTTTCTATTATTACTGAAGGAACTCCTGGCTCTTGCTCGATTGGCTGAGGAATTATCTTTGTGGAATGATTTTGACCATTTACAGTTGTCAAACTCTCTCTGCTTTGGCTAGTCTGGGGGTCACATTGCTGCTTTGTCCTATTCAACTCATTGGTTACTTCTAATGCACCTACACCATTGCTTTTAGAGGATGATGATGTTTCTAATGAAGTAGTAACAGGTAATTGCTCAGCAAGATGAGTCCCCAAGGCTTCAATGGTGGGCCAAACTTCAAATAACTGATTAATGCTAATTTTGAGTCCATAGATATTTTCAATCTCTCGCACGGCATCTAACAAAACTAGAGAATCAGCCCCCATTTCTAAAAGCGGTGTGCGACAATCTACTTCAGCAACAGGAATGTGTAATAAATTACCAACTAACACTGATAATTCACTAATCATCTTTTGTTTTTGTTCTTGGTTTTGACTCTGAGGAGGAGTGCTGTTATGATTGGTTTCTGACATATTCCCTGAGGATTCTTCAATCCAGTATCGTTGACGTTGGAAAGGATAGGTCGGCAATGATAACCGATGACGAGTATAATCTTGGTCCCATCCTTGCCAATTAATTTTGCTTCCTTGAGTATAGATAACGGCTAAACTTGAGGTTAAACTTTGCCAGTTGGTTTCACCTTCAACCAGGGAAGGCAGCCAGGTCCCTTGGCCCCATCTTTGTCCGAGTTTGCATAAGATCGGTTTGGGCCCAATTTCCACAAATAGCTCATATCCTTGACCTAATAAAGCATCAATTCCCTCTTTAAAGCGTACGGGGCTTCGGGTTTGACATCGCCAATAATGGGCATCGGGAATTGCTTGCTCCGAGAAAAAATTCCCTGTCAAGTTAGAGACTAAAGGTATCTTTGGTTTCGCAAACTGAAATTGCTCAGCAATTTCTTCCCAGCGATCTAGTATGGGGTCAATCAGAGGGGAGTGGAAGCTATGAGAAACTTTCAACGGATGAGTTTTAATTCCTTGCTGCTCCAAAATTTTTACTATCTTTTGCATTTCTGATGCTTGACCAGAAATAACCGTATTTTGAGCACTATTTAGGGTGGCAATAGAGACCAAAGAAGAGTCAAACTCCGTTAAGACTTTACTGACAGTTGCTTCGTCAGCAAATACAGCTACCATTGAGCCTCCTGGGGGAAGGGACTGCATTAACTGAGCACGCTGTACAATCAGGTTGAGTCCTTCTTCTAAACTAAATACCCCTGCGACACAGGCAGCTGCATATTCTCCTAAACTATGACCAATCAAGGCATTAGGTTCAATCCCCCAAGATTTCCATAATTGAGTTAGGGCATATGCGATCGCAAATAAGGCGGGTTGGGTATAAGCAGTTTCGTTAAGGAGGGCTCCTTCTGAGTTGTCCGAATAGAGCAACTCGATTAGGGATTTGCCCAGATGGGGACGGAGAATTTGATCGCATTGATCGAGTATTCGGCGGAAGGTGGTTTGAGTTTGGTAGAGTTGCTGACCCATCCCTAGATATTGGGCACCTTGACCAGTAAAGACAAAGGCAATCTTCGGCGGCCGACGACGGGAGATTTTTCCCGTAACCAGTCCAGGAGTTGCCTTCTCTTCTGTGAATGCCTGTAGTAACTGCACCATTTGCTGTCTATCTGCGGCAATCACAGCGAGTCTCTGGGCAAAGTGGGAGCGTCCAGTATTGAGCGAAAAGCCCAGATCTGCTACTGATACTTGAGGGTGATCTACTAAGAAGGTTTGATGCCTTTGGACTAATGCTTGTAGTGCAGTCAGGCTTTTAGCTGATAAACTGATTAAATGGAGAGGACGTTCCTCAGAATTAGAGTCAATAGGATTAGTAGGAGCTTCTTCCAGAATTACATGACAATTTGCTCCCCCAAAGCTAAACCCACTCACTCCCGCTAAGCGTGTTGACTGGGATGGTTGCCAAGGTTGACTTTCTGTGGGGATAAAAAAGGGAGTGTCTTCGATTTCTAAATAGGGGTTTAACTGATTTAAGTGCAAATGGGGGAAAAGTTGTTTCTCTTGCAGGGCAAGCACAACTTTAATCATTCCCGCAATCCCCGCCGCATTTTCTAAATGACCAATATTGGTTTTCACCGAGCCAATGGCACATCTATTTTCCTGATTTCTCCCCTCTAACAATACGGCTTTGAGCGCTCTAATTTCTATGGGATCTCCTAATGCTGTTCCCGTACCATGAGCCTCAATGTAGCTAATCTCTTGAGGTGCAACTCCCGCATTCTTTAAAGCTTGACGAATCACTTCTTGTTGGGCCAAACCGTTGGGAGCAGTAATTCCATTGCTGAAACCATCATGGTTGATGGCCGAACCTCGAATGAGCGCTAAAATATTATCGCCGTGACCTAAGGCATCAGATAATCGTTTGAGGACAATCATGCCACAGCCCTCTCCCCGAACATAACCATCGGCTTTAGCATCAAATGTCTGACATCGGCCGGCAACAGATAACATTCTAGCTTGAGAAAAAGTGATGGTCATATCCGGTGAGATCAACAAACTGACCCCACCAGCCAGGGCGATATCGCATTCTCCTTGCAGTAAACTTTGACAAGCCAAATGGGTTGCGTATAGGGAGGAGGAACAAGCGGTTTCAATTGCCATCGCTGGACCATGAAGATCGAGCAAATAGCTGAGACGATTAGCTGCCATGCTCAAAGTTAACCCAGTGCCGTTATAGACGCTTATCTTTTCGTCATCCCTACATAATAAGCGCCCGTAGTCAAAGTTGCCAATACCGACAAAAACCCCTGTGGGACTACCTGCTAAAGAATCTGGGGCGATTGCGGCATCTTCCAACGATTCCCAAGCAACTTCTAAGACTAATCTCTGCTGGGGATCAATATAAGGTGCTTCCCTGGGAGATATATTGAAAAATTTGGCATCAAACAGATCTACTTGACCCAAAAATCCTCCCCAGCGACTATTCATTTTTCCTGGGGTTTGGGGATCTCGATCATAAAATTCAGCTATAGACCAGCGATCTGAGGGAACTTCGGTGATGGCATCAAATCCATTGACCAACAACTGCTCAAAGGCTTTCAGATTGGGAGATTGGGGAAAACGACACCCCATGCCAATAATCGCAATTGGTTCTCTAGCAATTGGTTCTTTAGGGAGTTTTTGGTTCATCCTTGTGATCATGGGTCTGAAACCCCGTCGTTTACGACGTAAGTAAGTTGACAATTTGGACGCAGAATCGTTTACCTTTAGGCTGGTGAGGATGTCAAGGCTAGTTAATTACCTCAATACAGGAACTTTTTGGTCTAATTGTGCCGATAAGGTAGCAATATTGGGATATTCATAAATTAAAGCTGGATTGAGGGATTCTCCCAACCAATCTCCCAGATCGCCAATCATGCCCACTCCTTCAGCCGATGACAATCCATAGCTTTGAAAGGAACTGTTAACATCGATTTCATTTGCTTCGATTTCTAACAGTTCTGCTAAATAGGAAATGAACCAAGTTTCAATCTCTGTAGCTGAAGGTTTTTCGGCTTTCTTAACTAGATTATGACCATTTTCTTCTGAGACACAAGTTGTTTGTTGCGGGAAAGTTGCCACAAGTTGACTATATTTCTCCATCGCAGCGGTTGAACTCATGCCCCGATATTGATTCCAGGCTTGCCATTGGATATATTGACGCGGATGTAAGATCGGATTGGGTTCAGTTTCTTGACAATCTCCCTCTAAGGCTTGCTTTTCTAAACCGTAAATTGACAATTGTTGTTTATCTTCAGGAATCTGAACTTGACCAAAACGCACTTGGTTGAGCTTGTGTTGAAATTCTACTTCGATCTCGCTCAAGTCATGCCAATCCCTGACTAGATTATGTCGGTATCGATCCTCCCCTGAGACCAACATACAATAATGCCTTTGGATATTATGACCATTTTCGTCAATAAAATCTCCTTGCCAACGGTAGGGATAAACTTGGGTACTAGGACGAACATAACGTCCGATAATTGCCAGACGACGACGCTGGGAATTGTTAGGGAAGGAACGGTGCATGGTCTTCTCAGTAAAAATGATTCCCTGTCCTGCTTTGACCGCAACGGTTTCTAATTCCCAGTCTTTCTCCTCAAAATCATAACCAAGAGAATATTTTTGCTCCCTTTGCCAAACAGTTTTATGGGCGCTGATTCCAGCAAAGACTCCCTCTGCTGCGGGACGACTAGCAGGTAAAATGGTAAAGATATTTTGGTGGGAACCATTAGCAAATTGCATACATCCGTTCTCCAGATCGGTATCATCCAGGGCGACCCAAACTGTTATGTTGATAGGCTCTTCATCGTCTGCATAAATCAAGGTCTTCTTTTGGCGATCAAGATCGCTAGAGGTGTAATATTCTTTGGCTTGATGCCATTTGATTTCTCCTTGTCCGGGAAGTTTACAAAAGATGTTGCTGTACCATAACAGCAAGTCAGGCCCAGCAATTTGCTGTAAGCGTTCAATCAGACTAGGAGTTTTGAATAAATCAGCAATGGGGTGATGGAAGAGATGGGAATCTCTGGGGGTTTCCAAATTAAATAGGTTGTTATAAAAACCAAGAATTTCTTGCCCATTAGATTCTACAATCAAGCGGCTATTGGTTTCTAAACAGTCTTTAACGGCCTTAATTCTTTCTGGGGGAAAGATATCTAGGGGACCGACCCATCCTTTTTCATGAAAATGCTTAAGCTGGGCTGAATTTAGCATGTTTTTTTGATTTTTTCTCTTAAATAATAGTGTATGTGGGTGTCAATACCAAAAATATTAAAAAAGCTTGAAATATTTGCGCTAAAAGACTTTTCCCCTTCGAAAGTAACTTTTGAGCTTATCCCACGGAGATGGGACGAGACTTCCGCACAGCGGCACTAGTCACCCGACTGGCTTTTTTAGCCTGGGGATTAAATAATTCTAGTTCCTGATTAAGGAACAGGGAACGACATTTACGACGCTGAATTTTACCACTAGAGGTTTTGGGTAGAGTTCCAGGTCTGATTAAAGCTAGCTGATAAACCCGTAGATCGTGTTCTAGAGCAATTGCCTCGCGAATACTTGCGGTTACTTCTTCGAAAGCTAGTTGACGCCAGTAAGTTCGTTTGACTTCTTGCACGACCACCAGACGTTCTCCTCCTTTAGTCACTACCCCAAAAGCAGCTCCCGACATTGGTTTTAAAGCAGAATGACTGTTGGTAACTGTCAATTCAATATCTTGGGGATAGTGATTGCGACCCTCAATAATGATAATATCCTTAAGCCGCCCTGTGACAAATAATTGTCCATCTTTGAGAAAGCCTAAATCCCCTGTTCTTAAGAAAGGACCTTCCCCTGTATCTCGACAGTACGCTTTAAAGGTTTCTGCTGTAGCTTGCGGATTTTTCCAATAGCCTTGGGCAACTGTTGCTCCCCCAACCCAAATTTCTCCAATTTCTTCTGGTGAAGAGTGGGTTAAGCTGTGGGGATTAATAATCTTAATTTTGGTATCAATCTCCGTCGAGCCGCATCCTACTTGAATTTGTGTTTTCTGCTCCCCATCTCTGGCCGCGGTGACCCGATTTTGGGCTATCGCATCTGATTTGAGATGATAGAAGGTAGGTTGGTCTGGCTGTCGAACGGCAGTAACTTTTAAAGTAGCTTCGGCTAAGCCATAACCAGGACAAAAGGCTGCTCGCTTAAATCCATAATCAGCAAAGGTTTGGCAAAATTGCTCTATTACTTCTGCTCTGATTGGTTGCGCTCCATTAAGTGCCATCCGCCATTTACTTAAGTCTAATCCCTGTGCTTGTTCGGGTTTGAATTTTCGCACACATAGGTCGTAAGCAAAGTTGGGTGCGGCACTATGAGTTGCTTGATATTTCGTGATCGCCTTTAGCCAGCGCATCGGTTTCAGGAGAAAAGCAACCGGCGCCATCAGGTAACAGGAACATCCGACAAATAAGGGGGTTAAAATGCCGTACACTAACCCCATATCATGAAAAGTAGGCAGCCAAGATAAAATAACACTGTCTTGGTTATGATTCCAGCCGAGATCGAGATCTCGACAGTTCACTAAGAGATTGTGATGGCTAATCATTACTCCTTTGGGATTACCAGTAGAGCCTGAAGTGTATTGCAGTAAAGCTAGGGTATCTTGGTTGATGTTAGGAACTTGCCAATGATGCCGATTTTCTAACTCAATATTTTCCGTATCTAGCCAATGTTTGACGTCTAAGTCAGGGGTTTGAGCCCGCCAATATTCTTGATTGGCATATAGAGCACTGTTGGTGAGTAGAAAACTCGCCCCAGAATCAATAATAATTAATTTCAACCGAGCTAAAGACTGGTTAAGACGGGGAGGATAAGCCGGGACCGCAATCATCCCCGCATAGAGACAACCAAAGAAAGCACTGATGAACTCCAAGCCTGGGGGATATAGGAGCACCACCCGATCACCTGGCGAACCTAAGCGCTGCAATTGAGCCGCTATAGCCTTGGCTTTGTGTTCCAAGTCCTGATAATTCAGACAGCCTGATTCGAATTCTCCATCTTGTAGAAAGGTGTAAGCTCTCTGGGTAGGAGTTGATTGTGTCCTCTTACTTAAGGTGTTAGTTAAGGTTGTTAATACTGCTTCTTTCATTGACTAAATAGGAATCAGCTCCAGTAATAAACTTTATCCTTCTGTTGAGAGAAAGCGACAAAACCACCAACGGTAATGCGACGCCGTGGGCCTTGAACTGTGGAAACTCGATGTAAGATCCGACTGTCATCAAAGATCACCAAGCTTCCTGCTTTAGGACTAATAGGCATTTGGGCATACTCTTCCATCACATCGGCAATCAGTTGACCGTTGACCATGCCATTGCGTTTGCGTCCGCCATTTTCAGTATCTGTCCACTCGGTTTGATCCCATTCCAAATCGTAGAGGATCAACTCTCCCCCTGCCTCCGCAGCACTGAGCACCAGAAAATAACCCAAGTGAACGTCTGTGTTAATTTGAGTCGCTAGATATTTATAGCCAGGGGTGCAATGGAGAAACTGATTGCCGAAATGCCAGCCCATAAACTGACCTTCTTCTAAGACCCTAATCGTAGTTGGTGTGTACTCAGAGCCATCAACTGCCTTGGGAACTTCGACCTCCCGTCCCCCAGACATCATACCTAACACTGAGCGCAAGCGTGTCTCGAAGTCTACGCCACCGCGAAACAGATGACGACAATATTTGCGAAATTGGGTCGCTTGGTCACAATAGTCCTCCGTGTTGGCATCAGAGACGTATAAAGCTGGACCATAAATGAGAATATCGCCAAAGGGCGAGCCTTCAAAAGGACCTTTTTGGTTGAGTTGATTGACTACTTTAGTAATATCTTCAGCACAGAGGAAGTTTTCAATTATTAGGCCATCAATTTTACGGTCACAGATATTTGCGATCCCATCAGGATATTGACGAGCCAAATCTTTAGCATCTATCTCAACCAGATTGTAGAGCGGTTTTGAGGTAGCAATTACCATTTTAATAGAGATTGTAATTAATGGTTCAAGCAAAGAATATCGGTTCCCCCCCCAGCCCAACTATGCTTCCCCGTCAAGCTTGCTTAACCACAGCAACAAACTCGTTGGCAAAGATTATTCAACAATAATCTTTTGGCGATCGCCAAAAACTTCTGGGTTGAAGCTGTATGCATACTTTCTTTGGCAGCTTGTTACAGTTATTGTCAAACAAGCTGTGGGGAAAACATAGTTTGAACAGGGCATAAGGGGAAATCACGGGGATTTTAGCCTACATAACAAGTCTTTTGTGACTTTGCGCAATCAATGCTCAGAAGTTCCAAGGCGAAATTTAGGTAGCAAAACCAAACCTAAATTGCACCTTCTACTTGTTATTTCCCAACAACACTCCCCAGGTGACAAGTATTGCTGCAATAGGAATCCATCAAATCTGCATACATTGAGTCAGATTCATATTTAGCCTTTATCTGCTGCACATATGCTTTCATATCTTTAGATGTTACATTAAAACCTTTGGATTTGGCTGCCTCAACTAACTTTTCCATAATTGCCATCCCTTTTTTTTCTCCAGTTAAGCTCTTGTCATAACCTCCGACAATACTAGCAATGTCTGGGCTTGAACTGCGAGCAGGTTGGGTCTTTGCGGTAGTCTCAGATTTGATGAAGTTACTAAACTCTCTAACCGACATAATGCTTCTCCTTAAATAAAAGAATTTGCAATTAACTATTCGTGATTCTACAGCAACGTTACAAGTTTAAAATATTAATTTTTTTTAATCTTAAATCTCTTCTAGGTTATCTAAAATAATCTGAGAGGAAAAATGCTGATTTTCCAAGATTTCTAGTAGTATAGAAAAAGTCAAATGTAATTATTTAATGCATTAAAAAATCTTAATCTATTAAATAATTGCAATTGTTGTACTATTATATAAAACGACAAAAAATAGTGTTTTTGAGAGAGAATAATTAGGAAATCGTAAAAATTCAGGAATGTTTTACACTTTAGAGAAGCCTGGAATAATATGATTGGGATAAAGGATTACAAAACCAAGGTTTAGTTTAGTTTATCGGTAATCTTAGCCGTATCCAAAATAATGAATAGCATGTAACTTATTAGTATGTATTATGTGACTTTGTTCCTGAATATTATGTAACTCCTTGCTCGTTAGTACTTGAGCAATAAATTTCTTGTATTGGTCATGAATTATTGGTCATGAATTATTGGTCTTAACTGTCACAAGAGGTATTTTTATGAAACAAAAATGGATTACAACTGATATTAATTCTTTAGATAATTATCCCGATGGTATCAATCAGATTTATCAAGGAGAACTTGACGGTATACATGTCAAACAAGTCTTCTCCCGAGAAGAGATGCAGCAAGCTCAAGAGCAGTTGCGACAACAAAAGGCATCTATTCCCAATTTAGTTCATTCTCAAGGATACGGAGAATTAATCGGTGCAGTTGTGCTTAATACAACTGATTTTGGAGAGTATTTTGACAAAGCTAATACATTGAGGAATTGCTATAGAGAGAGTTTTGAGCCGGAGTATGAGACTACATTAGAAAATGTTTTAAATAAGCTTGGAGGCGGACGAGAAGTTGCTGTCGCTCATCAGAACGGTGATACTTATTCTCCAGCGCAAGTCCGATTTACTTATCCTGATCGCGGAGGGATCGGATTACATAAAGGTAATGAATTCATTTATATGCAAGGTTTTGAAGGTCTGCACCAAATTGTCAAACTGCAGGATTGTCTGAGTTATTTTTTGGTGATGGATAAGCCAGAATCAGGAGGAGAGTTAATTTTATATGATGATTTGCCTGAAGAATTAACTGTGTCAAAACAGGAGTTGGATTTAAAAAGCTATCAGCAAAGACATTACGATCCAGACACCGGGGATTTAGTTATTTTTCATGGTGCTTGTATTTGGCATGCTGTTGCTGAGGTCAAAGGGAACAAAATTCGCCAAACAATAGGAGGTTTTGTCGGAATATCTCACAATAATGATGCAATTTATTATTGGTCATAGGTTATGCGAGTTAATGAGTTGCATTTAAAACAGCTGATAGCTGAAGGCAAAGCCCAGATTATTTATATTGGAGGGACTGGGAGAAGTGGTTCTACCATTGCCCAGATTATTTTTGCCAAGTTTGCAGATCGCGCTCTTCATCAACCTTTTAAAGGGTTACTCGCTAAGGCTCAAAGAAATTCTACCTTTAAACAGATAGAGTTTGATGTCGATATTTATGATCAAGCTTGTGGGTTGATTGTCGAACATGTTTATGAAATTCTGCAAGAAAAGGCACAGGCAACTATTCTGGTTAAAGAACTTTCCGATTTTTTTGACCCTCCGATCTGGCAGCGATGGGTCAAAATTCCGGAGAAGTTTTTGTTTACCATCAATGATCCCCATTTACAATATCTATCAGGATTATCTTTGATCGTCGATCAAGTGTATCAGGGTAATGGAAAATTCAAAGAGCAACGAGAATTTGTTTTAGCCAAGGCTCCGATGTTTGAATCCAGAATTTTCCATAATTTTGCCAAGCAATTTGAAGGTACAGTTATTGAATATAATGACTGGGTTTGGCAAAGAACAACATCTTATTTGGAGCAAGTAAGAACCGTAATTGATGGCACTTCGAGGAAGCTAAGCATTTTAGATCTAGTTTTGTTGCGCAATAATCCTAAATTTACGATTGCGCAAATAATTACCCAATTGGATTTAGCGATCGAAGATGTTATTGACCATGATCCTAGTTGGCTTACCGAGTCTCAAACAAAAATTGTCGATGTTCTTGACAGGAATCGTCTTTCGGTTCGCAAAGCAACTAAAAGTCAAAAAATTTATCCCTTAACAGCTGATGAAGCTATTAGTTTATCTGCTTTTCCTCCTGAGTCGCAAAAACATATTATCCGCATTATCCCTAAGTATTTAGAAATGCTTTATGGGGCAAAGCAAATAGAAATGTTCTCCATGGACGGTTTAAATTGCCCCTTAGCTAATTTAGCCCAAAAAAATCCCTTTGTTGCTTATGCGATCGCTAAATTCTATGAACAGAAGCAAATTGATTTACAGCCAGAATCTAATAATTTAATCCAAAAAATTATTAAAGATAATCAGCAAAATATCTTTTGTAATAAGCGCTATGATTGGCGAGAATTTCGTCATTCTTTTGCGGCTGTTGATCAATTCTGGAACGCGCAACTTGAAACAAATTCACCCCCATGTTTTTTAAGATATGGTTTAAATTATGAAAAAATTAGATGAATTTCAAGTTTTACCGAAACTTGTAGGTATTTGGCAAGGACATTGGATTGCTTTAGATCCCCAGGG
>JAAUYH010217636.1_pt1 | contig 11457 bp, 10 predicted proteins | sample 7278061 | NCBI WGS metagenome assembly JAAUYH01 (sample SAMN14350203, study PRJNA611818) | marine sediment metagenome | isolation source: surface marine sediment (0.6m) | place: French Polynesia: Moorea | collected 2018-08 | reverse complement strand
TTGCCTGCCGGCGTCAGCGAGTCCTATCCCGATGGCGAGACCGTATTCGAAGTCGGTCGCCGGGCTGGTGTCACCATCGAAACCGCCTGCGTCGGCAAAGGGACCTGCGGCCTGTGCCGCGTGCGTGTGGTCGAAGGCGAAACATTTCTGCCGCCCTACACCGAAGAAGAAGAGCGCCACTTGGGCAACGTGTATCATCTCACCAAAGTCCGCCTCTCCTGTCGCTGCACTGCCACTGGGGGCGATATCGTGGTCGATCTCGCGGCTAGACAACGCACGCGTTCGCGACGACGGCGAGATTAAATGCGCGTCTCTCGATTGGACGCCCGCGCGAACATCTTTAGGAGTACACCAATTTTACTTCGCTTGGTGCAGGCCCCGAGGATGCGCGTACGACCAACTCGGTTGTCAGCGTGTGGTCCTCGCTGGGCTCATCTTCGAGCAGCAACATGCGGGCGGCAATAACGCCTTTATCAAATAGAGGCTGGCGCATTGTGGTCAGCGCAGGGCGAACGTGTTCCGCGCTGGGAATGTCGTCAAAGCCCACGACGGAAAGATCGTCGGGGACGCCTAGGCTCAGGCGCTCGGCGGCGCGCAAAATCCCAATGGCCACCCGATCGCTGGTGGCTAGGATCGCCGTCGGTCGATCTGGTCGACGCAGAATCTGCAGCGCCGCTGCCATGGCGGCGTCCTCGTCATTCGGGCCGCAGTTCCAAACTGGTACGTCAGATTCTCTGGCAATACCGTTGTCGGCAGTCTCATCTACATCCGCCTCATTGCCGGCACCACTGTCGTCGCCGCTGTCGCCAGTGGTGTTGTCAATCGCGTGCACCGCATCGAGATAGCCCATAATGCGATCTTCGCATGGCGAACACGGCACCAGTGATGCCGCGGACACCTTCGATAGCGCCCTTTTTTCGTCTCTGGCCCCCATGGTCAGAATCCCCAGTCGCCGGTGGCCCAGGGCCAATAAATGCTCGGCGAGTCGCCGGGCAGCACCGCGGTCATCAATGGTCACCGAGGGCACATGCTGCAGCAGCGCCTGATCGACATTGACGGTTGGCAGTCGCCGTTCGAGAACCCGTTCAACCACTTTGCTCGGATGGGGCATCGAGTACAAAATCACCCCATCAATGGCGGCGCGCATGATGGTCTTTTCCGCGGTGTCTACATCCATCGCCGATAGCATGAGCAGACCGGTATTGCTCTCTTGGCATACCTGAGAGACGCCGCGCAGAAATCCCAGTGCTGCCGGATCGTCGACGGCGTAAGGCAATGAGTCGCCGAAGACCAATCCAATGGCGTCCGCGCGACCGGTACGCAGAATCCGCGCCACTGGGTTGGGGCCGGCATAGCCCAATTGCTGCGCGGCACTGAGCACTTTGTCGCGCAACTCGGGCGACAGCTGATCGGGCCGATTAAAGGCGTTGGATACCGTGGTTCGCGACACCCCGACAGCACGCGCAATGTCATTGAGAGTGGGGGCGTTGAGGGCGCGGCGGCGATTAACCATGATCTGCATGATGTTATCTCATCCGCTGAGTGGACACAGCAGACTCTCGGTAAATCGGACCTGGCTATCTCATATCCAATGCATTGTTGTGACCTGTACTCAAGTGCGTGGTGGTTGGCAAAAGAAATTTCTTGAACGATTCAGTCCGGGTTTGCTATCACTGAACTTGATCGATTCAGACGCAGCGAATGCGCTGCGATCGGACAGCATGACCAACACGCCTGTGTGCTGTGTAAACTTGCAGCTGCGACTTATCCGATGAGGAGCATGTACCGTGACGATTTCCCGCCAACATCCATCTGACGCGTCAATTTCTGCCCCCGGACGATCCTCCGAGCGCACTACAGCGCCATGGTGGCGTGGTGCTGTGATCTATCAGGTGTATCTGCGCAGTTTCTTCGATCAAAATGGCGATGGTATCGGCGACTTGCCCGGGGTGTTGGCCAAGCTGGGCTATATTGCCTCGCTCGGTGTGGATGCTGTCTGGGTAACGCCCTTTTACCGCTCGCCCATGCACGACTTTGGCTATGATGTCGCCGATTACCGCGCGGTCGACGGCCTCTTTGGCGACTTGGGCGATGTCGATCGCCTCATTCAAGGGGTCCACGATCACGGATTGAAAATCATCTTTGACTTTGTGCTCAGTCATACTTCCTCGGACCATGAATGGTTTCTCACCAGTCGCGAAAGTCGCAGCAATGCCAAAGCCGATTGGTATGTTTGGGCCGACGCCAAAGCCGACGGTTCGCCGCCCAACAATTGGCAGTCCATTTTCGGCGGCCCGTCGTGGCAATGGGAGCCCAGGCGGGGGCAGTACTATCTGCACAATTTTCTGCGATCGCAGCCCAACCTGAACTGGCATAATCCAGCGGTTGCCGCTGCGATGATGGCAGAGGCCGAGTTCTGGCTTCTGCGCGGCGTCGACGGCCTGAGACTCGACGCGGTGGCCACCTTGGGCCAAGACGCCGAGCTGCGTGACAATCCCCCCAATCCGCCCGAGAAAGCCTTTGCCACCACAGGCCCCATGCGCAGCCCGTTCATGTTGCAATCGCATCGTTACGATCACGACTGCCCGCCGCAAATGCAGCGCATGGCCGAGTTGCGTCAACTCGCGGATCGCTTCGGCGATCGCCTGCTCCTCGGCGAACTCGGCGGTGTTCCCGACATATACGAGGTGGCCGGTCGCTATACCCGCGGCGAGGAAGCCCTGCACAGCGTGTACACGTTTGAATTCGCCAAGCGCACGACCACTGCCGGCGATTTTCGCACGATTCTGCGCGATTTCGCCGAGCATATCTCCGATGGGAATGGCGAGGACCAAGGCGACGGCGACGGCGACGGCAACAGCGGCGCCGGCAAAAACAGTGCCGCCACCACGAGCGCGGGGGGCTGGTTGACCCATAGCTTTGGCAACCACGACTCCGAACGTTTGCTGAGCCGGTTTGCCGCCATGCCCCACTTCGCATGTCAGTCTGTACGTGATGAAGTGGCGCTGGCCAAGCTGCTTATGGCCTTGCTCCTCAGCATGCGCGGTTCTGCCTGCATCTACCAGGGCGAAGAGCTCGGTCTCGAGCAAGCCGATATCCCTTACGAATCGCTGCGCGACCCATGGGGGATTGAGTTTTATCCCCGCTATCTCGGTCGGGACGGCTGCCGAACCCCGATGCCGTGGACCGATGAAGCCCCCCACGGCGGCTTCTCATCATCGCAGCCGCATTCATCACCGTCATGGTTGCCCATGCCCGAGAGTCACCTGAGCAAATCGGTGGTGCGACAAGAGGCGGACCCCCATTCGCTCCTCAACGGCTACCGGCGTTTTCTCTCTTGGAGGCGTGAGCAGCCAGCGCTCCGCGATGGAGCACAAGTCATTCTCGACACTGCAGATCCACTCCTCGCTTTTGAACGGGAGAGTGGAGGGCAAAAAGTTATCTGCATATTCAATATGTCAAACCAACGCCAAAGCTGTTCATTCACCGCGCTGAATTCAGCAGCAGAAACCGGCACGGGCGGCAAACCGTCGATGCTCGACGGGCATGGCTTTAGTGCCGAACTGCGCGACGGTGCTGTGATCTTGCCCGCTTATGGTGTTGCGTATCTGACCCATGCATCCGAGTTAGTAAAGTGAAGGTAGGCGATGATGATGGCAAGCTGGATTACACTCATTGGGATTTGTGCTGCGACGCTGACCACGGGCTCGTTTTTACCGCAAGTCATTAAGACGTGGCGCACGCGAGATACGCGTTCGCTGTCGCTACTCATGTATGTCGCCTTTTCTACCGGTACTGCGCTTTGGCTGCTCTACGGGATACTCATCCGCGATCTGCCCATCATCGCGGCCAACGTTATCGCCTGTGCCCTGAGCTCTAGTATCTTGGTCCTGAAATTGAAAAACGGTTGAGATCCCACCCGCGTAGCATTCTACCGATACCCCACCGTATGATGGACCGGTGCACGCGATCGAACATCCAACCCCATCCGCGGCTCGCGACATCGGACTGACGACCGGGATCGCTGGCTTTGCCGCGGTGATGATGGCCCCTTCGCTGCGTTTGCCGTGGCCGGTGCTCATCGCCATTATTGCCTGTGGCATCGCCCTCGGCATCGGTCTCAGCGGCCCGAGCGCGGCACGTCGCCTTATCCCCTGGCCCCGCGCCGCTCGCATTGCCGCCGCCGTCCTCATTACCATGGGCGCAGTCCTCGCCGTTGCTCCGGCGCTTGTCGCGATGCCGGATGCAGCGCGTCACACCCTGGCGGTTACCGTGCTGATGGCCGCGTGGTGGATCTCCATGGCCTTGCCGCTGGCGGCAACCTCGCTGATACCGCTGGTGCTCTTCCCCGTGCTCGGTGTGATGCCGGCCGGCAAAGTCGCCGGCAACTATGCCAACAACAACATTTTCTTGTTCATGGGTGGGTTTATCTTGGCCCTCGGCATCCAGCGATGGGGCCTGCATCGCCGCATCGCCCTTCACATCGTCAACGCCGTGGGCACCAATCCAGCCCGCATGGTGCTCGGCTTTATGGTGGCGACCGCCTTTTTGTCGATGTGGATCAGCAACACCGCGACCACCTTGATGATGTTGCCCATTGCCCTGGCCGTGATCTCATCCATGGGCGATATGGGCGAGCACGGGCAAAGCAGCGCCGACAGTCGCATACGCGCCTTTGCCCCTGCGCTCCTTCTCGGCGTGGCCTACAGCGCATCCATTGGTGGATTGGCCACCCCTATCGGTACCCCGCCCAATATTTCGTATTTGCGCATCATCGAAATCATCTATCCCCAGGCACCGACGACACCGTTTGGTAGCTGGCTGGTCGCATTTCTCCCCCTGAGCGTGATCTTTCTCGTGCTGGCATGGTTGATCCTAACCCGGGTCACGCATCGTCTAGCTGGAGGCGCGATCGGCGCTGGCCGCGAGGTGGTGCGGGAGGAATTGGCCAGTCTGGGACCGATGTCGACGGCCGAGCGACGGGTGCTCGTCATCTTTGTCGCGACCGCTATTCTTTGGATTACCCGGGGAGATTTGACGCTGGGGGCCGTTCGCATTCCCGGTTGGGCGGGGCTGCTTGAGACGATGATCGGCGCTCCCTTTGCCGCCAAGAACCTCCATGATGCCACGGTCGCCATGACCATGGCGCTGAGTATGTTTCTCATCCCAGCCCATGGCCAGGAGGGGGCTGCGGACGCCGACGCGGAGGCTACCAAGGACGTGCCCACCGTGGCGCTGATGGACTGGAATACCGCCAAGACGCTACCGTGGGAGATTTTGCTACTCTTTGGCGGCGGTTTTGCCCTGGCAATGGCGTTTAAAGAATCCACGCTGTCGCAATACTTGGGTCAGGGCTTTGCGGACGTCATCGCCGGGGCCCCGGCATTGGTGCTTGCGGGCGCTATCTGCCTCTTACTCACCTTTCTCACTGAAGTTACCTCCAACACGGCGACCACCGAAGTCATGTTGCCCATTTTGGCCGGCGCGGCGGGCGCCATGGGCGAACATCCCGCTCTGCTCATGTTGCCGGCAACGCTGTCGGCGTCGTGCGCCTTTATGTTGCCTATCGCGACCCCGCCCAACGCCATTGTGTTTTCCAGCGGAGCCCTGGATATGAAAGAAATGGTGCGCTCGGGCATTGTTCTCAATCTCTGCGGCGTTGTGCTGATTACGCTGATATTTTCCTTTATCTCGGCACCAATACTCGGCCTCGATCTGGCGACTGTGCCTGCATGGGCGAAATGACCCCATCGGTTATTTCTCTTTGCGAAAGAGGAGCACGCAATGGGACCACCAATGTCCCGGCAGCCATGTAGGCACTCGGACGGCATAGGGGCGCCAACGAATGGGCCGAAATAAATGGCGCTGATGAATGCGCAGACCGGCTTGGGCCGCCGCGGTATCGAGGGCACGTTCATCGGCCAAAGCCCAGCCGGCACCGCTGCGTGTGCGCGCTGCCGCGCATCGTTTCCCCACCTCCGGCCCCGTCTCGTGCTCGGCCGTGGCTGGGACCTGGCCGGCATGCGATGTAGACCAGCGCCGGTATAGGTCGCGCAGCACGTAGACGCGCGCCGCGTAGTGGTGCAGTCCGAGCAGGCCTCCGCGCCGCAATACCCGGGAGCATTCGGCAAATGCGCGCACCTTGTCGAGATAGCGAAATGCCCCCTTGCCAGCGAGCACCACATCGAACGCGGCGTCGGCAAACGGCAGTTGGTGAGCGTCTCCCCGCACCACCGCAAGCCCGCGCCTTCGCGCGATTGCCAACATGGCGGCGGAGATGTCGACGCCCACCCGCGTTGGTGCCGACACTTGCGCCAAGAGGCGCCCAGTGCCGCAGCCGACTTCGAGTACCCGACGACGACCACGGGCTGCGGCCAAGAGCGGGGTTTCGATTACGGCGAAACGAGTCACACTGCGATCATCGCCGTGACGTTCCTCATAGCCGGCTGCAGCCTCATCATAGCCGGCTGCCACGGCATGCCGAGATGGAGGCTGTTGCCGTGCAGGAGACATTACGGTTCTGCGACCAATATCATGCGTTCCTGCATATCGCGCAAACAGGCGTCCACATCGCGGAGTGCCCGATCTTCGTCGACGCGGTAGTGACGTACTAAGACCGCCGCTGCCTGCTCGGTCGTGCAGCCTTCACCCGCCAATTCCCATAATTTCGTCGCCGTGCTGTTGAGCGTATGCAACTTATTGTCGTCGGCCGTGACGATAAACGCCACGCCGTCGATGATGCGCCCTGCGGTCTGGGGATGCCTTCGGTAAATCATATGCCCTCGTTGCGCGGTTGTATCATCTTGTAGATTCGAGAGCCATTGATGCCGGTTTGCGATACATTGATGATTGTGATCACCCAAGCTATTTCGCAGGCGCTCACTCATCTCGTATGCCGCCTGGCTCGCTCTGAGCCCATCGAGCCCGACGCTCCGTGGCTGTTTGATTTGCGAGACAGCTCGGTCCAAGACCTGATCCGGCGTCACTTTTTGGCCCCGCTCGCCTACCGTGCGGGAATGCAGCAGTTTCGCGGCGATTATGTGGCCAACGCCCTGATGGCCGAACTGCGGGTCCGCACCTTGGCCGAAGTGCGTCAGAGCTTTGCCCAAGCTGGGATACCGATTATTTTGCTCAAGGGCATCTCGTATGCGGAATTTCTGTACGACGATGCAGCAGAGCGGCCGATGTCTGATATCGATCTATTGGTCCCGCCGGCCGACCACTGTCAAGCCGCCCATATCCTGCGGCGTCTGGGCTATTGGTGGGCTGGCGCTCCCAGGCAGCTTTCGCCGTGGAATCACGCCGTTGCCTTCAAGCGCAAGGGCGCTTCTATCGACCTTCATCGCAGCATCATGCAGCCGCTGCGCAGCCGCATCGATATCGCCGCGATTTGGCACCGCGCCAAGCCCATGAGAGCGGTCCATGGCAACGCCGACGGCAGCACCACATCGGTCACTGGCGATGTTCGCCACCTCGATTTCGTAGACGAAGCAGTGTTGCATCTCGCCCATATCGCCAGACACGAGCTCATGGTCCCCTTGGTCAATTACGTCGATGCCATTCGGCTTTTGAGTCGGGTCGATCGAGCGGAGGTCAAACAGCGGGCCCAGTCGTTTCGCTTGGGCCGCGCCATTGGCGCTACCATGAACATAGTCTCAGCCCTCGCCGACGATGTCTCGGATCACGGCGGCCGTGCGCTTTTGCCCTCGGTGGCCGAGATCTGTGCCCTGCGCCCCGTGCCGCGACGCTTACAACTCATGCGCAAGGCCCTCCTCGTCGACGGTGCCCCCGAACTTTTGGGACTCATGGCCGTGGGTGCGCGCGGTCACTTTGCCCACCGCTTGCGCCGCTGGCTGACCTACTGAAGTCACCTCTGACCCCAAAGTGTGATCGGCACCGTTGCGATTTGCAGCCGATTGGGCACCATGAAAGCACTCATGCGCAATCTGCGACAATTTTTGGCCATGTCGTTGGCCGCCATTACCGTGACGAGTGTGCTCGTCGGCGATGGCCTATTGCGCGCGCAACCCTCGCCGCAGCCCGATGAGGCCAGCGAAGCCAGCGAGGCCAGCGAGGACAGTAGTCAGCTCCCCGACATCACCAAGCCAGCCCCCGACCAAGTCACCTTGGCTCCGGCCGACATGCTGGCCGATGCCGAGCGTCTCATCGACGACATGCGCGCAACGCTCACGCGCGCAGTGGAAGTGCAGACCCAGGCGCGCGAGAAAAAAGACATCATTCGTCTCAACTGCGTCAACGACAAGGTTATGCAAATCAAAGAGCTCCTGAACATTGCCGACGAAGCTCGCAACGAGCTTATGGCGGCGGTTACGGCCGGCGATGAAGACACCCGTTATCACCATCACAATCAAGTGAAGATCGCGAGCGAGAGCGCCACGTCTCTACTCGCCGATACAGACGCCTGCGTGGGTGAGGAACTCAGCTTTCTCGGCCCCACCGACGTCGATGCCGAGGGCCCAGATCATCCCGACGATCCCACCAAGAAGGATCCGTTCGACCTCGTTGGCGAACCCATCAACATCAACACCGTCGAACACCGCCTGGGCAATGAAATCGGTATCGGCGAACCGATCGAGCGCCCCAACTATGCCAGCCCCTATCGGTGATCAGGTGTTTCCGTTGGCTTACTCAATGACTGCCTCGTCGTCGCCTTCGAAGTGATATAAATATGCGCCGATTCATCATGGTTTCGCCGCCTACGGGCGAAAAAAATGTCGCGCGCGGGTGGATGAGGGGCCTTTTGGTATGCTTGGCCATTGCCTCAGTAATGCACCCGGCCAGCACGTGGGCCCAGGAAGCCGTGGTCGAGGGGCCGGGGTATCCCATTGGCGAAGGAAGCGTCTTACACCCGAGTGTAGGCATTCAGACCGGTTTTGACTCCAACGTCTTTCACGAGCAATCCGACGGCACTGCCGCGCCGACCTTGCGTCTGCGCGGAGCGGTTTCCATCGCCTCCCAGGGCAATGATGCACCGAGCGAACAGACTCTGATCGTCGACGATGGCGACGCTGCCGACTCGCGTCGAGACGTGGCCCCGAGCCTCGATTTCCGCCTAACCGCGGCGCTAACGCTCGAGCGCTATCTCAGCGGCAACGTCAATCTCAGCAATCAAAATCGCTTGAGCAACCGCATCGGCGGCATGATTGATGGCAAGTTGGACACCAATCCGCGGGGGCCGACCTCCTTTTATCTCGACGGTCGTCTATTGCGGGTGCTCGACTTGGTCAACTACGAGAGCTATGGCAATAACTTGAACCGGGTCCTACTGCGGGCCAAGACCGGCTTTTGGACCCGGCCTGGCGGCGGTGCGCTGCGCCTTGGAGCCAACTATCGCCTCGATTTAGATTTCTTTGAATCAGCGGATAGCGACTTTGCCAATCGCATCCACAATCAATTCGCGGCCCGCGCCGAGTGGCTATTTCTGCCACTCACCCGATTTTACTTCGACACGTCTTTCGGCCTTTTTAGCCCGCTGAGCACGGCCAGCTGCGATCGGGTCAAACGGCGCTCCTATCCTCTGCGGATACAAGCAGGAGCTGCCAGCGCGTTGACGGAACTCACTACTGTGCGTGGCCACATCGGCTACGGCAAAGGTTTCTATCGCGGCTTTGACAACTGCGACGGCCTCGACGGAACCAACGACGATTTCTCTCAGCTGCTATTTGGCGCCGAGATCGGTCATCGGTACAGTCCCTTCGGCCGCATCACCGTGGCCTACGAATACGATGTCCAAGACTCTGTGCAGGCCAATTTCTATCGCGATCACGCCTTGCTCGCCACCGTGCATCACCAAGTTGAGCTCGTATTGATACGCGCGGGCCTCGATTTGCGTGCCCGTGGTTATCGCGGCATTCCCGCCGGGCTCGGTGGGGCCCCCAGCCGCGACGACGTCATCGTGCGACTCTTTGGCAAAGGTTACTATTTCTACCGCGATTGGCTGGCATTTACCGGCGAACTCGATATTCTCAGCGATCAGACCGACTACACCTATTCGCTTCCCAACGGCGGCAGCATGGGGCTGAGTTACAATCGCGTGGTTTTGCAACTCGGTGCCGTGGCCGCTTTCTGAGAACATTGACGAGTATCCCGTGGCCCTGAGCGCCGATCGCCAACATCGACATTCTGTTTCTTCTGCCGACCGGCCCATTCGGGTCGCGATGGTGGGCATTGGGTATTGGGGTATCAACCTCGCCCGCACCTTTGCCCTGATGCCTGGGGCCGAGCTCACATGGCTTTGTGATCCGCGGCCAGAGGCGCAGCAGAAAGCCGCCTCGTGGGCTCCAAATGCGCGTCTGAGCTCTGATATCGCCGACGTCTTGCGAGCCGACGACGTCGATGCCGTGGTTATTGCCACTCCAGCGGTCACCCACGCGGAGCTCGCCTGCAGAGCCCTGGAGGCCGAGAAGCACGTATTTGTGGAAAAGCCGCTGGCCCTCGATATCGCTTCCGCCGAGGCGGTTGGTCGAGCTGCCGCAGAATCTGCCCGAACACTCATGGTCGGCCATCTCATGGTATACCATCCCGCTCTCGAACATCTGCGGACCTTGGTCCAGAGCGGAGAATTGGGCGAATTGCGCTATCTGTACGCCACCCGAGTCAATCTGGGTCGGGCCCGCCGCGATGAAAACGCATTGTGGAGCTTTGCCCCCCATGATCTCAGCATGATCGACGCGCTTTTGGGGGTGGCTCCAACGTCCGCATGGGCTACCGGGGAGAGTTATCTGCGCCCCGGCATTGAGGACGTGGTGTTCTTGACCCTCAAATACCCTGGAAAGCGCATGGCCCACGTCCATCTATCGTGGCTCGATCCGCGCAAAGAGCGCCGGCTCACTGTGGTGGGATCACGCAAAATGGCGGTCTTTGACGATGTTTCCAGTGAAAAACTGCGCATTCACGATAAGGGCTACGAGCGTCCACCAGAATTTACCGAATTCGCCGAGTACCTGGCCATTCGCTCGGGCGGTATCTACATCCCCCATATCAAGATGACTGAGCCACTCGCCCTGGAGTGTGGCCATTTTCTCGAATGTATTCGCACGGGGCAGCCTCCGCGCACCGGCTTTGCCAGCGCGTTGCGGGTGGTCAAGATCTTGACTGCGGCCCAGCGTTCGCTCGACCGCGGCGGCGTTCCGGTGGCCTTCACCGATGTGGACACGGCGTAGTAGTGTCGGGAAGCGGGATTCGGGATCGATTCGGGATCGATTCGGGATCTACGTCTGGCTGCGCACGAGTTGGCGAATCGCATCGGTGACGCGTACTTGCTGGGCTTCGGTCAACGCGGAACCGCTGGGCAGACACAGACCGCGGGCGAATAAGTCTGCGGCCACCCGGCCACCGCGCATCCTGTTGTGCCGGTAGAGGGGCTGTAAATGCATGGGCTTCCATACGGGCCTTGACTCGATATCGCAGCTGTCTAAGTAGTCGATGATTTCATTG
>JAAUYH010100918.1_pt1 | contig 11457 bp, 8 predicted proteins | sample 7278061 | NCBI WGS metagenome assembly JAAUYH01 (sample SAMN14350203, study PRJNA611818) | marine sediment metagenome | isolation source: surface marine sediment (0.6m) | place: French Polynesia: Moorea | collected 2018-08 | reverse complement strand
TAATACCGAATCCGATTTAGATACCCCACTTAAAAATTAGACAAGACAGAGGACAGAAGGATTTTATCAGGAACAAAGAAAAAGGGGTTTTGAGATGCGGATTCGGTATGACTGGTTCTGCCTATTTGTACCGACTACAAAATTTAAAATTACAAGGAATATCGATTCCTGCAAAATACTGGAATTATCGACCAAAAACTCTTTAAGATTTATTATTTATGATTAGCTTTGACAAAATCGATTTAATTACCCGATACGCAAACTTATTCTCATGACAATAGTTTCCTCAAATTCCTAGTTCTTGTTTATCCACTTAAAAGAAAGAATGCTAATAATAAATACAAAAAGAATTCAAAATATATATAACAATACGAGCCCTCAAATGATGATAGTAATGACAAGATGATTAGAAATCAGCTACTTGACATGTAATTAATATTGAATTTTTTTGAGTTCAAAATCATTATCTAGATACTGATTTTTCTGGGCAGCTATCAAAGAGAAAGTGACGGTGGCATAAAGCAACCAAAATATATTATCTAGGGCCGCTAAAGTTCCTTCTGAAACATTAGTAAGGATTATATAAGTTAAGAACAGTAAAGGCCAAAAACTTTCAACTGTATTACTTGTGCGCAATAAAAATAAAGACTTGATTGCAGTAAACAAATAACTAATTAAGAATAAACTAAGGCCAATAAAACCTGTGCCCAAAAGAATATCTAAAAAACCATTATGGGCATAGGCAACTTTAGCCCTTACTGCTAATTCTACATATTTAGAAGGCCCTGTTAAGCCATCCCAGAATGCTGCTGAACCATAACCTATCAGAGGTTTAAGCTGAATTGCCTCCCAAACTTTGCTCCAAATTTCAGTACGACTAGATAAAGTAGGATCTTTTCCAATCGCTTCAAAAAAAGCATCAGTGCCGATGAAATTAAAAAAGAACAGTAAACCCCCAATTCCGATAATTAGAACTGCTAAAACAGTAGAGACTAAAATTTCATAGCGCCAACGGAAGACGCGATAAGCAATACATAAAATTAGCATCAAGAGCAGATTAGCTAGAGAAGTAGTGGATCTGCATAATACAGTTAAGGTCATAGAAGTTCCTAACAATAACCAAAAAATCCAACTTCTGGGTTGTCCATCAATAGCTTTGAGGAAAAAAATCACAGCGGTCAATACAATAATCATTCCAAACTGATTTTTGTGGGTAAAAATACCCCGGAATGCACCTTCATGAATTGATCCCATTAAGCCATATTGTGGTAAGACAATAGCAAATACTATGCTCAAAATAACAATCGTAGCAGATGTCCAAGCTAGAATATTTAGCTGTTCTTTGAGACTATATCTGGTTGCAAAATAAAGTCCCGTAATGGTCGAACCGATACCGTAGATACCATATCTAAAAGTTTTATCAGGTGCTTCTGACCAGAAAAAAGAAATAAATACAAAAATTACATATAACCAAATAAATTTGCCTTCAGTTGCAACATTAATAACTTTTTTCCAGCGCAGTACTAATAGTAGAAAAGCACAAAAATAAATTAGAAGGGATATCTTTGATATCAGAGAAAGGTTAAATGAAGCCATATCAACTCCATCACCTTCACTAGCACCTTGGGTAAGTACTACAGGTAGAATTCCACTGGCGAAATGAATCAAGGCACCTATGGAAAATACTGCTTCAAAACGATTTAAAATCTTATAGTTTTTTTTGTGCATTTATATTTAAACCATTAAATAAATAAGTCCTAAAAATTGTAAGTTGGGTCAATTATAACTATGAATAATGATTATGGTATGGTTATTGATTACTACTAATAAATCCACTTAAGTTAATTCGGTTAAAGTAGAAAATCATATTTTATTATTTTTGATCTTTTACCAATTAAAATAAAAAAAATAATATTAAGTTTATTGATATATTTTGTGTTTTCTAATAAGTTCAAGATTTTAAGAATTACAGGTTTTGATGACGGTTCTGATACAAAATAAACAGAGCTAAAATAATGACCAAGATAAATTAAATTGTACTAGTAGTCCTTTACGATGATTTTGATAGGTTGAGATTGACACGGAGACCCGATGATTGTCTTGCTTTTCATAATTAGATTGATAGACTACTAGATGATTTCTCGGAATTTTTGCCCATCTTCTTGGGTAATATGGGGAAAAGTCTGATCGCGAATGGATTAGTTTGTAGATAAGGTATCTTAATATTAGGGGAAGATCGGTTGATCTAACGATAAAAATTGACACCTAATCCTTAACCTTACGCCCCCAAGAGTTTACTTTATGAATCTATTTTACTCAGCAAATAACCTCCATCAGTCAAGCGAAGACAGATTTATTTGGTGAATTGAGATTTAGCATTTAACAGGATTAATAAAAAACTTTGTTAAGAATCTAGTACAAATTATACGTAATGTGCAACTTTATTACGACAAAATAATAATCTTAGCCTATGTTTGGTAATTTGAATCTTCTGCCTCTCACCTAACTAGTAATTTATAAATGCTGAATCGACGCTCTAGAGGTTTTGTGCTTCACCAGTATGAGAACTACTATAGTGTATAGCTCTCTCCTGTTAAAATAAAATCTATAAATAATGCTTAAAACTAAGCTTTTTATTTATGGTCTTAACGAAGAATTTCTGGTCAAACCCTTCACCTTTAATCTTTTCCTAAGCAACTACTAAAACTATAGTTTTCAAACTAGACGGGGTTTATGAGGCAAAACTACGCTTATTTTCGGTTTTACGGTTCACTCAATGATTTTCTGCCTTCATCTAAAAAACAGCAAAAGTTTACTCATCTTGTTCGAGGTAATCCCTCTATTAAAGACACCATAGAAGCTTTAGGTGTTCCTCACCCAGAAGTTGAATTAATTCTTGCTAATGCTCACTCAGTTGATTTTTCCTATTACCTTCAAGATGGAGATCGCTTTAGCGTCTATCCTCACTTTACCAGTTTGCCCCTAGGTTCACTCCAATTACTCCGTCCCCATTGGTCGCTGACTCGTTTTGTCTTGGATGTTCACTTAGGCAAGTTAGCCGCTTATCTGCGACTTTTAGGCTTTGATGCTTGGTATCGTAATGATTGTGATGACGAAGAACTAGCCATAATCTCTGATTCTGAGGAGCGAATTTTGCTCACCAGAGATCGTGGATTGCTCAAGCGGAAGATCGTAACCTATGGCTATTGGGTTAGGGCGATCAATCCGATTCAACAGAGCCGAGAAGTCTTACAGCGCTATGCTCTCTGGGAAAAAATTCAACCTTTTCAACGCTGTTTGCGATGTAATGGAAAACTAGTCTCAGTTGATTATGATGAGGTGTCTGCTCGCTTACCTACTAAAACGCGACGGTATTATAGAGAGTTCTATCTTTGCCAAAGATGTCAACAAGTTTACTGGCAAGGAGCTCATTACTCTGACTTGCAAAAGTTACTTGATAAAATCACCAGTTATTAAAGATGAAAATTTTGAGGTCAGAGAACCCCCGCTGTAAAAGCAGTGCCGGAATGGGGGGATTATTTTGCCAAGGTTGGTTTAGTTAGGTTAGTTTAATAACTAACAAAAAAATTCAGTAGTGTTGGCATTGATTTTACTACTGAATTTTGGTTTATTTATTTAAAAAAAACTAAAAAGTACCCATTAAAATTAATCCAGTAAAGGCACAGATTGCAATTAATAATAGTCCGAAAATTACTGCATAGGGTGCGTGATTAGTATTATCAAGATATTGATTAACTTTTTGATCTCCTTCCTCAGGATGCCAAACCATTCCACCTTTCATAATTTAGTCCTCCAAAATTAGATTCGTTGGTGTCAAACTCGTTCGTCAATACAAATTGAAAAGTTCAACTAGCGGATGTGGGCTTAAATAAGCTAGCAGTTAGTAATAATCAAAAAACTTTACAAATCAATACACATCACATATTACTGAGTTTGTTACTTATTTTTCGCGCAATGGCACTAGTTTAACTATTGTTAGCTATTGTATTGCTATATAGAAACTTAAGGTAATTGTAGCAAAGAGGAAGAAAAACACTTCCTGATCTAGGAGGAAATATAAAATTCTTTAAAACTAATTATAAAAAATTGATATATCTTTATGTACTTTTCTTAATAATCTTCCTCTCCCTAATCCTTCTTGTTCTCTGCACCTACTAGGTAATTTATTGGACACAAGTATTTAACTAATGACCATTTCAGTCATCTTTAAAAGATACTTTTTGTTCTAGCCAATCAGTTAACAATACAGGTAACTTCTTTTTTAACCAACGTAAAGCTACAGCTCTTAATATAGGTTTGGATGTGCGTGCGATCGCTTTTAAGAAACGATTCATTGGTTTATTCTGATATTTTTTATTAATAATATTGACTGTTCCAACATCATAAAGACAGTCAACAATTAACTTCAGAGTAATTTCTTCTCGTTCCACTAATTGCTGTAACAATAAAAAAACATCACGCATTCGCTCTTGTTTTTTAAGTTCTTCTTGGGCCGCCTTTTCAAGACTGGCAGATTTTTCTGGATAGGTCAGCATTAAAATTTCGTATGAGATTTAAGATTTAGATAATAATTATAGATATTTCTTTTAAGTATTACTTGTCGTATTCTAAAACAGTCTAGTTTATCAAGAATATCAAAAGATCGTTAGTAATGATGGCTACTTCCAATCCTTCTTTGGTTAATCAGGGAATTAGGCATTTTAATAATGCCGTTTTGCCACTACCGACAGATTCGCCAATCCCTAGTCTAACTGCTGATTTATTCATTAAGGTCAGTATAAAATAGTTTCTGTATAGATTGCGCTTCTAGAGGTTTATAAAAAAAGTATCCTTGGGCAGCATAACATTGTAGTTGTTTTAATGCTGTTAATTGTGCTGCAGTTTCGACTCCTTCAGCAATTATTTCCAGGTTGAGACTATGACCAATATTAATAATTGCGCGGACAATATCAAGATATTTTTTTTCTGTGCCAATCAGATTAACAAAAGAACGATCTATTTTGAGGATATCAATGGGAAATTGATGTAAACAACTTAAGGATGAATAGCCAGTGCCAAAATCATCAAGAGATAAGCATAGTCCTAATTCTTTCAATTGAAATAGGAGTTTAGTTGCTGAAGCTTCATCACTATTCATCAAAGCTGTTTCTGTTACTTCTAATTTGAGATTATGAGGGGAAATTTTAGTGGTTTGAATAATCGAATCAATGGTATTGACTAATTTCGCTTGAGAAAGTTGTTTGCGAGATAAGTTGACACTCATCGTCAAAGACTTATCAAAGGTACAATCTTGTTGCCAAACATACATTTGACGACAGGCTTCTTCTAAGATCCAGTTACTCAGAGGTATAATTAGTTCTGTTTCTTCGGCGATGGGAATAAATTTGGCCGGAGAAATTAATCCTTTTGTAGGATGATACCAGCGAACTAAAGCTTCAAAACCGGCGATTTTATCATTTTCTAAGGAAATTATAGGTTGATAATGCAGTTGAAATTGATTTTGTTCGATCGCAATCCGCAGCTCGGTTTCTAAACTTAATCTGGCTTTGGCTTGTTCGGACATGGTGCGATCGAAGATTGCGTAACGAGCTTTGCCTAAAGTTTTGGCTCGATGCATTGCTGTATGAGCATTTTGCAGTAATTGTTCCGAATTTAGATTATGAGAATTATAGGCAATACCAAAACTAGCAGAAATATAAATAGTATGGTTGAGAATGATAAAAGGTTTGGTTAATTCTTGTTCAATTCTCTGGGTAACTTTCAGCGCATCAGATTTATCGGCCAGATTTTCTAACAAAATAGCAAATTGATCGCCACTTAATTTTGCCAGTAGATCTCCACCACGGATACAAGATTCTAGTTTCCGAGCGATGGCAATTAGTAACTTATCTCCTACTACATGACCTAAGCTATCATTAATTATTTTAAAGCGATCGCATCCACAATAAATAACTCCTGATAAATAATTTGCTTGATGTTTTGAGCGCTCTAAAATTATATTTAGTTGTTCTAATAAAAAATTCCTGTTTACTAAATTTGTTAGTTGATCAAAATTAGTTTTATTACTACTAAGATCTGTTAAAGAGCCCGCCATCCGATAAACTTGATTTTGCTGATCTCTGACGGCTAAACCGCGAGTTAATACCCAGCGAAAAGTTCCATCTTGATGGCTAATGCGATATTGACATTGAAAATGGGAAGAAGTTCCCTGAAAATGGGACTCTAACTGAGCATAAAATCTCCCTTGATCTTCTGGATGAATCCGATCTGTCCAATCATTATAATTATTGATCAAATCATCAGTTAAGCCCAAAATACTATGCCAACGTTCTGAACAATAAATTTCATTAGTTTTGATATTCCAATCCCATAAACCATCATTAGCGCCATCCAAAGCTAGGGCATATCTTTCTTCACTTTCCTGCAATGCTTTCATTGCTTGATTTCTTTCAATTGTATTGAGAAGAGAACGTTTGAGCAAAGAAGAATTGATTTCTCTTTTGACAAGATAATCTGCGGCACCAGCTTTAATCACCTCAAGGTAAGTATCCGGCGCTTCTTGTTCAGTTAACAAAATAATAGGGATTTTACATCCTCTAGCGATCGCATTACCGATGAGACTAATTTCTAGAGCTTTTTCCAGTTTATAATCGCACAAACAAATATCGTAATCATTATTTCCTAATTCTGCTAGGGCAGTTTCTTCTTCTCTGACCCAGTTAAGATTAAATTGGATGGCTTCGATCTTCGCTAGTAAATCTTCTATCAAAACATAATTGTCTCGATCCTCATCTATTAGTAGGATGTTGAAACCAATAATTTCCCAATTACTCATGAATTTTTTCCTCCTTGATTGTAATTGGTTTAGTTGATAAAGTCATCTTAATTATTAGTTTTTATTGATTGAAAGACTGATTGCTTATGGCTCATTATTTATGCGCAACAGCGCCGGACAGTTGCCCCTAATATTGCTATTATGCCCAATCCTATAATGTTAGTTACTACGTCTATATTTGTTTGTTTGACAAAAAGCTTTTAGATAATACAAGTTTACTAATTGTCAAGCTTAGAGCTTAGATTTGATAGCTTATAGCTGTTGATCGCCCAGCGAGTTTTGCTCCAAGAGATCGGGACGGCGATCGCGAGTTCTTTCCAGTTGTTTTTGTCGTCGCCATTGGGCGATTAACTGATGATTCCCCGAACGTAATATTTCAGGAACTTCCCAATCTCGAAATTTAGCTGGTCTTGTATATTGAGGATAATCTAATAAGTTAGTTTCAAAACTCTCTTTTTTTAAAGATTCTACTTTTCCAACAGTTCCAGGTAATAATCGCACTACGCCATTAATTAAAGTTAAAGCAGGTATTTCCCCACAGGTTAAAACAAAATCGCCTAAAGATATTTCTTTCGTTACTAAATGTTCTCTGACTCTTTCATCTACTCCTTCATAATGGCCACAAATGATGACTAGTTGCTCGTAATTGCTCGCCAATTCCTGTAATAAGGATTGTTTTAAAGGTTGTCCTTGGGGAGTCATTAAGATCACTTCTCGTCTTTCGGCGATCGCTAAAGATTCCACCGCAGCAAAAATCGGCTCTGGTTTGAGTAGCATCCCCACTCCTCCACCATAGGGTTCATCATCAACTCGATGATGTTTATCTGTAGTAAAATTCCGAGGATTAATTAAATTGACAGTGGCAATTTGATTAGTTAAAGCTTTACCAAGTAAACCTGATTGGAAAGGAGAAGTAAAAAAGTCAGGAAACAGAGTAACAATATCGAAATGCATGATTTTTTAAATTGACGTTGCTGAATATTGGATTGTAGATTATCGTGCTTTGGTTGCTGTGCGCTACAACTGAAATGATATTCTCGATCCAAACCTTCTGGATGTCAGAGACGCAAAATTATATGATTAATACCTTCTACGTTGCCAATGATGGCAGTGATAACACAGGAGATGGCTCCCTCAACAATCCATGGGCAACTATCACTAAGGCTCTGGATAATGTGCCTGATAACAGTACAATCCTCGTCCGCCCTGGTACTTATGTTGGACGAGTACGGATTCGAGGTCGTTTTACTCAAGGTGTAACCGTGAGGTCTGAGATCCCTTATCAGGCTGTCATGCGAGCCAATGAAACCGTGTTCACCATCTTCAATGCTGAAGGAATCACCCTTGAAGGTTTCGATATTGCTCATAGTGGCTCCGGGGCTTCCCCACTGGTCGTTCAAATCCAAACTGCCGAGCCGCCTAACATCACCCGTCGCATTACCCTCCGCAACAATATTCTGCACGATAGCTTCAACAACGATATTCTCAAGGTCGGCAACGGGGCTCGCGAGATTAGGATTGAGGGGAACATGTTCTTTAATCAGCAGGGCTCTGATGAACATATTGATATCAATAGTGTTGAAAACGTTGTTGTCCAGGATAATATCTTCTTCAATGACTTCGGCAGTAGTGGACGAATCAACAACAATGACACCAGCAGCTTTATTGTTATTAAAGACAGCAACGGTAGTGATGATGGAATCCTCGGGTCTCAAAAAGTCCAAGTACGTCGCAATGTATTTCTCAATTGGGAAGGCAGTATAGGACAGAGCTTCCTGCGATTGGGGGAAGATGGCACAATCAATTTCGAGGCATCCGATATTCTCGTTGAAAATAATCTCATGCTAGGCAATGCTGCTAACCTCATGAGGTCAGATTTCACCGTTCAAGGTGGTCGTGAGATTGTCTTTCGTCACAATACCATCGTCGGCGATCTGCCATCTCTTTCTTTTGCTATGCGCCTGATTGCTTTAGGCTCTAATTCAGCTAATGAGAACATTCAGTTCTATAACAACATCTGGTCTGATCCTACAGGCACTATGGGTACCGAAGCCTTCCTCGATGTTGATTTTGCTGAAGCCCCAGTTGGCCAGAATACTGCTGTCAGTTTGGATAACAACCTATTCTGGAATGGCAGCAGTCCTATACCTCCTGATATTGTACAATTCATCACCTCGACGGATGATGTGAACCGAATTGTGGACGATCCTCTACTGGGTAGTCAGGTAGATTTGGTGGTTCCGCACTGGGATGGAAATGCATTTAAGGATAAATCCACCACGATTCGGGAAGCCTTTGAGCGTCTAGTTACTCTTTACGGCACACCAGCACCTGGTAGTGCAGTTATTGACACAGCTAATCCAATCTATTCCCCAACAGATGATATTTTTGGTAATAACCGAGATAGTGAACCAGACATTGGAGCCATTGAGGTGTCCACTGAAATTTAGCTGTACTGGGAATAATTTTACGCTGACTATTAGTTAAGGCGATCACTAAGTTTCTATGCGCCAAGTTTGAAGTGATTTATTTTGCAAGAAATATCTCTTTTCGCTCTACTACCCCTTAAAATTAAGTACATCAGCAACACATATCAGACAAGAAACCAGAAAGCGTGAAACATTACGATTGGATCATAATTGGTGGGGGAATCACTGGTTCAGCTCTAGCCTATGAACTCAGTAAAAAAAAGTTTTCAGTTCTGTTATTAGAAAAAGACGCGATCGCCAATAACGCGACTCTTTATAGCTATGGTGGTTTAGCTTATTGGTCAGGAACCACAGATGAAACTCGTCAATTAGGAGCAGAAGGCATTGAGTTACATCGTCACCTCAGCGAAGAATTAGATGGTGATACCGAATTTCGAGAATTAGATTTACTGCTAACTATTAATCAAGAAGATAACCCCCAGGAGATTGCCCAAGATTACGATCGCTTTGCCATTACACCGCAATTATTAGATATTAAACAGGCTTGTGAATTAGAACCGTTACTGAATCCAGATGCGATCGCGGGTGCCTTACGCTTACCTCATGGTCAGATTGATCCTCAAAAAACAACTCAAGCATATCAAGTTGCCTTTAGGCGTCATGGAGGAGTTATTAAATACGAATCAGTTATTGATTTAATCCGCCAGGGAGATACGATTCAGGGCGTAATCACCAAACAAAATACCTATCAATCTGCCAATACTGTAGTTGCTGCTGGAGGTTTAACTCGTTCTTTGTTGCAAGGGAGGGGAATCTCTGTGCAAACCTATTTTACCCATGCTCAATTAATCAAAACTGCTCCTGTAGATTTTGAGTTAAAGACTATAGTTATGCCTGCGGTGCAACAAAGATTTGCTCTTGAAGCTACTGCCAGTGATTTAGAATCTCGTTCAGCTTGGGAGCAACCAGAACCCACAATAGTTAAGTCTATTCTGGACCCTGGTGTAGTTCAATTTCGCGATCGCAGTCTCTGTATAGGGCAAATAAGCGCGATCGCAACTGAGCCAAAAACCAACTTTGATTTAGCCCTTGCCGAATCTCAAATCCGTCACCAAATAGCTCCTATCTTACCGAAAATTAGCGAGATTCCTGGAACTTGTCATCATTGCTTAGTAGCTTTTAGCGATCGCGGAATTGCTGATGTTGGCGCAGTAGAATCTCTGAGGGGACTATATCTTTTTACTGGTTTTACTAGTACTTTAGTTTTTGCTCCTGCGATCGCAAAACGTTTTGCTAACCAAACAATTGAGAATTTATAATCATTAATCCTAAAACCCAAAATCATTGGTGATATTTGAAGGTAATTCTTGATCAATATCCAGATTAAACAGAGTTTTCAAGGCAATCTCTTGCGCTAAATTCATTTGTCCATAAACAAATACCCAAGGTAAATCATTCATTATTTGAGAAAGAAACCAATCTTTAACATAGGGACTTCCATAGATAATTAATCCGTCTAAATTTCCCTTATTGAAAAGCAATTGGTATTGGGCGATCGCGTTTGCGGTTAAACCTGCTGTCCCTCGAAAAGGATTTCCCCGAATAAAAACCTGCAGCAGAGTTTGACGAGAATCATTATTAATTTGCCCCAGACTATTTTGATCTAGCACTTGTCTTTGATAGCCCAGCTTTTGGGGAATCGCGATCGCTGGTGCGGCAAGATCGAGAAAACTGCAATTGATAACGTCATCGACTACTAGTAAATTACGCTTTGCTTGGTCATTATGAACGCTCAGGGGCAATTTTCCTCCTGTTTGTGTCGAATCCCGTACAATATCTTGAGCTATTTTAATGCTATTACGTTGAGCTAAGAGTTCAATTGTAGATTGAAAATTAAACCCATCTCCCTTATCTTCTTCTCCAATCGTCTCAGAAACTAAGCCCAACTTAGTCTTCTCAATGCGTTGTAAAGATTGCTCGATTCTCTCTTCCGTAATTTTTCCCGATGTCACAGCTTGATAGACAGACTCGATCGCGATTTCAGGATCTTCCGGCATTAGTAAGATATCCGCTCCGGCGTTTACTGCTAAAACCGCCATTTCTTCAGCAGTTGCATACTTGGTAACTCCCCCCATAATAAGAGCATCTGTGACAATCAAACCCTCAAAACCC
>JAAUYH010148715.1_pt1 | contig 11458 bp, 6 predicted proteins | sample 7278061 | NCBI WGS metagenome assembly JAAUYH01 (sample SAMN14350203, study PRJNA611818) | marine sediment metagenome | isolation source: surface marine sediment (0.6m) | place: French Polynesia: Moorea | collected 2018-08 | reverse complement strand
GGTGAGATTGCTTCCTTCCGCTCCGCGACCGTCGCAATGACATGCGGACTATGTTTGAAAGCAACTTGGTATAAGGCGCAGACATTGTTGAAGTACCAAACCTATAAACAGTAGACTTATTATTTATTACTTATTACTTATTACTTATTACTTATTACTTATTACTTATTACTTATTACTTATTACTTGCCCGTAGCGCTATAAAGCTGCCTTCCCTTTCTAGTAGACATTGGTGGAAATAAGGTAAAAGGGGAAATGAAAACTAGATTCATTTTCCTTTTCCCTTTATTCAAACCTGATGCTTATTTCATATTCGCTTTAGCATCCCTTACAGCCCCAAGGAAAAATAATCCGCTTAGGGGAATACTCAGTCCTAAAATGATTGCAGTATTTTGGACACCTAGGTCTGGTTGACCAGAAGTAATCTCAAAAATCGAACCCACTGCTGCGATCGCAGTAATACAGGAACAAGCTAGAAATAAACCGCTTTTAGGAGTCATAGGATTCATTGATTTATTCTCCTGAAGCGATGTGTTTAACAGCTTGCATGGAAAAGCCATGCTCAGATAACTCTTGTGCTAAAGCCAAGGAATTATCGATACGATCTACAAACACTACTCCATGTAAGTGATCCATTTCGTGTTGGATACAGCGTCCCAATAAATCCCCAGCTTTTAAGGTTCTGGGACGACCATTTTCATCCTTATAGGCAACTTCTACCACTTGGGGACGGGTAACATCCATATAAACCCCTGGAATACTCAAACACCCTTCCTGTTCAGCACACACTTCTTTACTTACTTGCTTGATCACAGGATTGATTAACACTAGGGGAGGGTTAGCGGGGTTATCTGGCTCACAATCAATTACAATTAGTTGCTTATGAATACCGACTTGTGGTGCAGCTAGACCAATTCCGTCCTTACTGTACATAGTTTGCAGCATTTCGCGCACTATTTTGCGAATATCATCATCTACCTTCGCTATTCGCTTTGCTGGTTGACGGAGGACGCGATCGCCCAAATAATGTAATTCTAAGGGTGGATTTTTTAATTTTTTCTTCTCAACAACAATTTGTGCAGGCATAATCCTTTAACTTTTGGTTGCGGGCTAGGTTTTAATACGGTTCTAGTTTTTTAATCTTAACAATTCTAGTACGTCGTGGCAGAAATAAAGCAATCATTTATCAAAGCTCAGAGCTATATAAATAGTACTTTTGACTACCTTTGAGTACTATTACAGCACTACGCAATTACGTTAGGACATTGTCGAAGGCTGAAACCTATAAACAGTAAACTTATTACTTTTTACTTTTTACTTTTTACTTGCGCGTAGCGCTATAATTACATTTCTAGAGCGCACACCACCCGAAATCCAATACTAAAGTTAATATAATTTCGTCCCAGCATAAATTGGAAGCGATAGACTGAACGACAAAATATGGGATTAACTAGCCAAGAACCACCCCTGAGAGGAGAACGTTGAGGATTACCTCCATCTATCCACGGACTTGCATCAGCTGGCGCGCCTACATAGTTATCATGCCAAGTATCTGCACACCACTCCCAAACATTACCATGTATATCGTGTAGACCAAAGCCATTGGGGGGAAACAAACCAACAGGTGTGGTTTGTTTGCGATTTTGTCCTGGAGGTTCAGAGCTATAAATGGAATTACCATCATAATTGGCTAAATCTGTTGTGATGGTATCACCGAAGTGGAATGGTGTTGCGGTTCCAGCACGACAGACATATTCCCATTCGGCTTCACTGGGTAACCTATATTTACGTCCTGTCTTCCGAGATAAACGAGCACAAAATTCTACAGCATCATACCAGGATACCTTCTCCACTGGCAATTGCTCCCCTGTGAAACTGGAAGGTCTGGGTTTCAGAGGACGCTCGATTTCAGGTAGTTTTGACACAGCTTCCCATTGTAATTGGGTAACTGGGTATTTGCCCATGAAAAAATGGGGAAAGTCTACCAGATGTTGGGGTTTTTCTTTCTCATATCCTTGATTATCTGGCGAACCCATCCATAATTTTCCACCAGGAATTGCTATCATCTCGATAAAAGTATTGCCCAAGTCTTCCGTAAAAGATTGGGCTTCTCGTTTGTGGATATCGATTCTTTGACCAGAAGAATTAACTGTTATGACCTCAAATTCATACTTATCAGCTTTGGTAGGTAAGTACTTACGATATTCACGTATCTTTTGGTGATTAGGGTTAATTGCTAAAGCTTTCTCGTAGCTATCAATTGCATCTTTTGGTCGTCCTAACTTAAATAGTGCCAGTCCCCGATGACAATAGGCATCTGCAAAATTATCTTTGAGACTCACGGCTCGGTCAAAATCTGCAACTGCTCCCTGATAGTCCTTATGTCTGGCTCGATGTAGACCAGATTTATAGTAGGCATCAGGATTTTCAATAGCTTTATCGATTAATGTTTGTATGGTGGTGAATTTTTGTTCATCTTCCAATTCTGCCAAACATTTCCTCACCTTTTCTGCATAGTGTCGATCGGTAAATGTGAGGACTGATTGCATTGCCTCTATATTATCGCTTACTTCTCCAGAATTTACGCCCCTCAGTTTGAGCCAGCAATCCACCGAATAGTCTAGTTGTTGCTTTGCCCAAAATTTATTCGGCAGATACTTCCAAGAATTAGCTAATTCTAAACCAAATTCTGGCATTTGCTCTAATCTTTCACCTTCGAGAGATTGGAACACTGCTGAATATTGAGAAATAATTGCTTGTATTGTTTTTTCATCCCACACATTGGGGATTAACTGAGGTAATAAACGGGGTAATTGGGGTGTTACGTTATTTGTAATTAAATGATGAATGTCAGCGAAGCAAGCAGTTACTAGACAATTACAATTGAGTATAAACTGAGCCAGAGCTGTTAAATCCTCTTGTTTTAATTTATATCGTCGGGTTAGCTTCCTAGGGTCAATTCCAAATTGCCGTATTTTCTCTTCAAGTTGTAAAACCTCTAAGTTGTAGGAATCCAGAAGGTTTATTTCTTGGGGATTTTGACCAGTTTTTTCCAGCAGCTCTTTAACTGTTTTCCATTTGCGAGCTCGGCTTTTAGCTGATTCATAAACTATCTCTCGAAAAGGAAATTTAGACAGAATTTGGGCACAGGAATATTCTTTTTGTCCCACCTCCCAGTAAAAAACACGAAAATTCAGATAATGGTCTTGAATCTCTAAATCCAAAATCACAGTAGGCTGAGATTTGAGCATCTCAAATATAGTTTGGATACTACAAGCACCTTTGTAGCGTCTTCTATGCCAACCTACTTTTACAAGCTCTACTGCTCTTTTGAAATTTTTTAAGGAATAATGCTGCTGCAGGAATCCTTCCAGCCCTTCTGCTAAATACTGGTCAATTTTGGGAGATTGGTTTGCTACCGTACCAAATTGATCCCAGTCTAGTTGTGGAGGTATAGATATAACTCGTAGGGGAAGGTGGTAATTATTTCTGTGTTCTGAATTGAGAATCAGAGCAGGGACTAGTTTCAGGGGCCAATTTGGTAATAAATTATAGGCATCCAATGAAGCTAAAACTGCTTCTCGTTGTTTATTTGCTGTTTGTAATAGTTTCTTGCGCTTATAGGAGACAAGTGCTTTTTGCAGGAGTTGTTGCTGTTTAAATAGCTCTCCTTGAAATTCCCTTTGATTTTTATCTCGTAAATCTTGCAACTGAGTTTGGAATTTTTGTTGTATTTCATCCCTATGCTGATTACCTTGGCTGGCAATATAGTTATTGGCTAAATCAAAAACTCCAGCTATCAAGCTGTCTATGACTTTTACTATAGCCTTTCCCACTAACGGCGAAGATGCTGTTTTTGATTGATCGCTAGGAGATGAAGATAACATACCAACCACTCTATTCTGTAAATTTAGTCACTATTAGAAGCACCACTATCTTTTCCAAGATATTCAGAATAAACTGCAATGGCAATATTTTTGTACCAGTAAATATACTAAATTATTTAGTAATTTTTATTCATAAATTATTATCCACTCCAAAAGCTGTGCGATAACGAAATAATTTTCCAGATATTCCCTGATGACAAATGACCAGACCCCTAGCCCTGAAAGGGCGGCTGCGTCAACGGGTTAGGGGGTAGGGCTCAGCTCACAGGTGTAGGCTTTTTACAATTGGGTGTTGGTAAGACTTGGAGGACAAGGTAGGAAAGTAAACAAGGGAGGAAAACCGAACCCAAAAAGTACGGTTCCCAACAATACAAACTGCTTCAAAAGCCTATTTAACCGTTGAACAATCTTCCTTGTCTACCTGTCTTCTAATCTCCCAAGTCTAGCCTCAACCGAAATGTTAAAAACCTACCCTTGTGAGGTAGGGCTCAGGGGGTGACAATCAGCTTGAAATGGAGGCAGGGTTTGGGTATTGGGATTTTCTGATGTGGATATTCTCATAAAAAATCATCGCATTGAAGCTGATTGAGGTTTGTCTCTGGGGTAATCTGCCAGTCTTCAATAGACTTATCTTTAAATATAAATATCGTAGACTAAGATCGCGATCGCCTATTGAATTAAATCCGTGAAACCACTCACAATAAGTATGTACGATTTACTGTGTGAAATAAATTCATACCTGAATTCAGCACCACCCTTTTTGCTTATATAATCTACTAGCAGAAAAACTGTTATTAACAGGATCAAACTGTCTACCATATTCATTAGAAAACCTCAAGCTTTAGTGTCGTTACCTTTATCTATCTTGCGGTTGACTTTTCTTTTTTATAGCAGTCGCCATTATGTTGAGGACGTTTTTCAGTTGATGGTTGTTAGTTGTTAGTTGTTAGTTGGTGGTTGGTGGTTGTTAGTTGTTAGTTGATGGTTGACAGTTTTTGAGTAGAACAATATTGTCCTAACCGATATGTCCATTGCTATACTACCCCAACTCACATTAGCCAGATCAAAAGAGGCTACTTTTTTTGAAGCAAATATCAAAAAAAATTGAAGTTTGTGTAAAGTATTAAGAACAAGCTTTTTTGAAGCAAATATCAAAAAAAAATGAAGTTTGTGTAAAGTATCGAGAACAACCTTAACAACTGATCTTAAACAATTTATGATTTTATTGGATAAAGCCAAGGTTTTTACGTAAAAAAAGCTAGGTAGCTTATTGACTCCCAAGTTTCAGGCATCTACAACAGTCCAGGTTTTAACCAATTGATTGTAAGTATAAATAAAAAACTATAAACAAAGATTTGGTGCTGAGAAAAGTAAAGTGAGTCAAACTTCGATTTCTACCTCTAACTCTCTAGAAATTACTTGCTCTCGCCATTATCTCTCATGGCTACAAGAACAGCAAGTAAGTCTAGCCTTCACCACCTATCAAACCAATCGCCTATTTCTAGTTGGGATGAAACCCAACGGTCAACTTTCTAGCTTTGAACGGCTATTTGACAGGTCTATGGGTCTATATGCCACTCCTAATCGCCTCTATCTCAGTACTCGCTATCAATTGTGGCAGTTTGATAACGTCCTTAAACCTGGTCAATTGTACAAGGAATATGACCAGCTCTATGTGCCCCGTATTGCTCATGTCACCGGAGACTTGGATATTCACGATGTAATAGTTGGAGAGTCTCCCCAGTCTCCCTTGGCAAATAATCATATTGTTGACCCTCTTGCAGCAGGGAATAAGAATCAAATTATTTTTGTCAATACCCTATTTAGTTGTCTGGCTACCCTCAGCCACCAGTACAGTTTCGCACCTATCTGGAAGCCGCCCTTTATCTCCAAGCTGGCACCGGAAGATCGCTGTCACCTTAACGGTTTGGCAATGATAGAAGGAAAGCCCCGTTATGTAACTGCCGTGAGTCGTTCCGATGTTAGTGGAGGTTGGCGAGAAAGACGGCAAGATGGGGGTGTGGTCATGGATATTCAGGCAAATGAGGTAATTCTGACAGGGCTATCGATGCCTCACTCCCCTCGCTTTTATCGAGGCAAGCTGTGGTTACTTAATTCTGGTCAAGGAGAATTTGGTTATGTAGACATTGAATCGGGACAATTTGAACCTGTCGCCTTTTGTCCTGGTTACCTACGGGGTTTATCTTTTTGGGGTAACTATGCTGTTGTTGGACTATCTAAACCACGCGATCGCCATTTTTCGGGTTTGGCATTGGATGAACGGTTAGCGGCGAAGGATACTAACCCCCGGTGTGGCTTGATGGTGATTGACTTAAACACTGGGAATATTGCCCACTGGCTGGAGTTGTCAGGAGTCGTCACCGAACTCTATGACGTGCAGGTTTTACCCGGAGTGCGGCAGCCGATGGCTTTGGGCTTCAAGAGTGATGAGATTGCTCGTTTTGTCACTTGTCCTGGTTTCTCGAGTTTCCTAGGAGAATTAAGTATAAGTCAAAATTTCACCTCCCCTTTTTTTCCCACAAAAGAGGAAGTCAAAAAGCCTGCCCTGAGCCTGCCGAAGGGTCAAAAGCCAAACCCTAAGGCTGGTCAACAGTTTGAACGGGGGAAAATCGTCACTAAAGAGGGCAAATTAGAGCAGGCTGTTACCTATTTTCAGGAAGCGGTGCGCTTAAAACCAGACTATGTGGCAGCTTATAACCAGTTGGGCAATGTTTTACAGGTATTGGGTAAAACTGATGAGGCGATCGCAGCCTATGAAAAAATCCTACAAATAAACCCTAATGTGGCAGAAGCCCATTGTAATCTGGGGAATATTTGGCAAATCCAAGGGAAAGTTAAAGAGGCAATAGTGGCTTATCAACAAGCCCTAGAAATCAAGCCTAATTTTACTCTTGCCCATCTCAATCTGGCAAAATTACTGGTAGCAGAAGGTTCTATGGGGCAGGCTGAACACCACTACCAACAAGCACAGAATCTAGAACCCAATCATAGTGAAGTTCAGTTTCACTACGGAAATTTCCTCAAACAACAGGGAAGAATAGAAGAGGCGATCGCCTGTTTTAAAGCTGCTATTAAACTACAACCAAATTATGTAGAAGCCTATCACAGTCTTGGTCAGGTATTAGCTAAACAAGGAGCCTTAGACCTTGCCCAATCCTGTTACCAACGAGTTCAACAAATCCAACCCGATTACGCCCCTGTACTGTTAGATTTGGGGAGATTATATGATAGTCAGGACAAATTATCCTTGGCTGCCGATTGTTATCAAAAAATACTAACCCTCCAACCAGAAGTCAGCAATATCGCCTTTTATGAACTAAGTTATATTCGTCAGCGACTTTGTGACTGGAATGACTATGAAAATCGGATGGCAGAACTAATTAGCCGTACCGAAAACCAGATTAGGGACATCAAAAACCCTACCCTAGCTACTTTAAGTCTTAGCGTTTTTCCCGTTCCCCCCTCCTTACATCTTGCCGTCGCCGGACATTGTGCCACACGCATTGAGAAGAATCTGGCAGAAATTAAAGCCCGTTGTGGTTTTCGTCATAGCAGAGAAAACCCAGAAAAACTCCGCATTGGTTATGTTTCTCCCGATTTCCGCCATCATGCTGTGGGCATTTTAATCCAAGAACTGTTCGGCTACCACAACCGCCATGCCTTTACTATCTATGCTTATTCCTTGCGTCATAGAGAAGATAGTGTTGCCGAAAAAGTTAAAGCTGGATGCGACTACTTTGTTGATTTATCCAGTATGTCAACAGAAGAGGCAGCTTGTCGTATTTATAATGATGGCATTCATATTTTAGTCGATTTAGCAGGCTACACGACCTATTCTCGTGCAGATATTTTTGCCCTGCGACCTGCGCCAATTCAGTGCAGTTATCTCGGCTATCCAGACACTATGGGGGCGGATTTCATCGACTATCTAATTACAGATAATTGGGTAGTTCCTCCAGAATTAGCAAATCACTATAGGGAAAAAATAATCCGCCTACCCCATCAATTTGTGACTTCCTCCCTAGAAATCGACCAAACACCAGTGACACGGTCAGAATTGGGATTACCAGAACAGGGATTTATCTTTTGCTGCTTTAATAATCATCGGAAAATTACTCCAGAAGTTTTTACTGTCTGGATGGGGATTTTAAAACAAGTTCCTGATTCGGTATTGTGGCTTTCTGCTGGTGCGGATAGTTTACAGTCCAATCTCCAAGCTGTAGCAACTGAACAAGGGGTAGCCCCAGAACGTCTAATTTTTACCCCTCGCCTTCCCCTGGAGGAATTTCTAGGGCGACATCGTTTAGCGGATTTATTTCTGGATACCTTTATCTATAATGCTGGTGCTACTGCTATCTGTGCTTTAACAGCAGGAGTACCAGTGTTAACGAAACCAGGAAATACCTTTACTTCTCGCATGGGGGCAAGTATTTGTGCTGCTGCTGGCTTAGAAGAAATGATTTGTGACACCGTGACAGCTTATGAACAAAGAGCAGTGTATTTAGCAAACCATTCTCAAGAATTAGCGGCTATTCGTCACCGCCTGCAAGCCAATCAAGCACAATTACCTTTATTTGATTTACAGCAGTTTGGCAAGAATTTGGAAACAGCCTATAGACAGATTTGGAGAGAATATCAAGAGGAGTAAGTTAACTAATGTTCAAAAACGACAAATTCATCAGATATTGGACTATTCAGCCTCCCTGAGTCCCTTTGGTAGCAAACATCAGTTGTAATCAAATTAATTAAATCAAATTAATTAACAACTTGGGGTTGCTCCATAAAAACAAAGTAATGGGCTGGATAGTCAAGCAAGTATCCTGTCGTAAGATAGATGATTCCCTACTCCACCTTATTGGTGGCACAGAGATTCACAAAGTTAGGACAAGGAATTGACCTGATTGATGGTTCACTAACATATTTCATCAAAGAGTTGCGCCAATTAAGGAAGCGACTGGGAATTAAGATTTATGGCTGGATTGATGCCCAGTCAAACTTTTTGTCAAAGAACTAATAATTATCGGAGAAGTTAATTATGGCTATTTTTTTTGAAGAACAGACTGGCACCGCTAACCCCTTTGATGGCGTAGATGTGGTGGCTTTTAGTGCCCCCACATTTGCTGACATCGATGGTGATGGGGATTTGGATGCTTTTATTGGGGCAAACGACGGCACCATCAGATACTTTACGAATGATGGTTCTGGCAACTTCACTGAAGTAACTGGCAGTGGTAATCCTTTTGATGGTGTAGATGTGGGGGGTGCTATTCCCTTTACGGACAATGCTGATATCACCTTTGTGGACATCGACGGTGATGGGGATTTGGATGCCTTCATTGGAGAAGGAGACGGCGTTATCAACTACTTTGAGAATGATGGTTCCGGCAACTTCACTGAGGTAACTGGCACTGGTAACCCCTTAGATGGTGTGGATGTGGGGTTCGCCTCTACCCCCACATTTGCTGACATAGACGGTGATGGGGATTTCGATGCCTTCATTGGATCATTTGATGGCACCATCAACTACTTTGAGAATGATGGTTCTGGTAACCTCACCCAAGTAACTGGCACTGGTAACCCCTTTAATGGTGTAGATGTGGGGTATAGTTCTGACATCACCTTTTTTGACATCGACGGTGATGGGGATTTGGATGCCTTCATTGGGGACGAAGACGGCAGAATTAACTACTTTGAAAATGATGGTTCTGGCAACTTCACTGAGGTAACCGGCAGCGACAATCCTTTTTATAATGTGAATGTGGGTGGTACCTCTAAAGTAGCCTTTGCCGATATCGATGGTGATGGGAATGTAGAGGCTATTGTGGGAGAATTTGATGGTGTCATCAGCTACTTTACTCCTACCAATACTCCCCCAGCTACAAGTGATTCTGTCTTTGTAGAACAGACTGGCACAGCTAACCCCTTTGACGGCTTAGATGTGGGGGTTTTTACTGCCCCCACTTTTGCTGACATTGATGGTGATGGGGATTTAGATGCCTTCATTGGGGAAGATGAAGGCAACATTAACTACTTTGAGAATGACGGCTCTGGCAATTTCACTGAAGTCACTGGCAGTGGTAACCCCTTCGATGGTGTTATTGTGGGAGGCTCAGCTACCCCTTCAGGGGCGGAGGGCTTATCTACCCCTAGTTTTGCCGACATCGACGGTGATGGAGATTTAGATGCCTTCATTGGGCAAGAAAACGGCACCATCGATTACTTTGAGAATGATGGTTCTGGCAACTTCACCAGAGTAACTGGCAGTGGTAACCCCTTGGATGGTGTAGATGTAGGGTTTGCCTCTAACCCCACCTTTGCTGACATCGACGGTGATGGGGATTTGGATGCTTTCATTGGGGAAGGAGAGGGCAACATCAACTACTTTGAGAATGATGGTTCCGGCAACTTAACCGAGGTAACTGGCAGTGGTAATCCTTTTGATGGTGTGGATGTAGGGACTAACTCTGCTCTCGCCTTTGCTGACTTCGACAATGATGGAGATTTAGATGCCTTCATTGGGGAAGATGATGGCAACATCAATTTCTTTGAAAATGATGGTTCCGGCAACTTCACCGAGGTCACTGGCACCGACAATCCTTTCAATAATGTGAATGTGGGAGTTAGCTCTTCCCCCTCCTTTGCCGACATCGACGGCGATGGGGATTTAGATGCTTACATCGGGGAATTCCGCAATGCCATCAACTACTTTGAGAATACCACCGCTAATATCATCAATGGTACAGATAAGAAAGATAATCTCACTGGTACCATAGTTGATGATACAATATCCGGCGGTAATGGCGCTGATAGACTTTTCGGAAAGGAAGGGGATGATGTCATAAAAGGTGATAATGGCGCTGATAAGCTTTTCGGAAATGAAGGGGATGATACCTTAAAAGGTGGTGATGGTCGAGATAACCTGATTGGTGGTCTTGGTAATGATAGCTTAAGCGGTGGTGATGACAAGGATAGACTTTTCGGAGATGAAGGGGATGATACCTTAAAAGGTGGTGATGGGCGAGATACCCTGATTGGTGGTGATGGCAATGATACCCTGATTGGTGGTGATGGGCGAGATCTCTTAAACGGTGGTCATGGTGCTGATCTTTTTGTTCTTGCTGCTGGTGAAGGAAAAGATATCATTACAGACTTTAGTGACCTTGATACCATCGGTTTGTCCGGTGGTATTGGATTCGAGGACTTGTCTTTCTCTCGGAATCAGATCATCTTGACTTCTACTAATGAAGTCCTAGCAATCGTGGGTGGGGTGGATACCACAACCCTTACCAGTTCTGACTTTACTATTGTTTAACCGTTTGAGTTAAGGTGCGAACCGCCCCAAGCTCATTCCTTAAAAGTTAGATACATTCGATCCCCAACTTCTTCAAGGAAGTTGGGGTAATTTATTTATTACCTTAGCGGTTTTATAGGAATCCGGTTTGATTTGTGTTCGCGTAGCGTGGCGCAGCCATAATTACTCGTGACGCTAGGGAACGGGGAACAGGGAACAGGGAACAGAAAGTGTACTGAGATTTTTTCAAAAATCAAAT
>JAAUYH010077534.1_pt1 | contig 11458 bp, 8 predicted proteins | sample 7278061 | NCBI WGS metagenome assembly JAAUYH01 (sample SAMN14350203, study PRJNA611818) | marine sediment metagenome | isolation source: surface marine sediment (0.6m) | place: French Polynesia: Moorea | collected 2018-08 | reverse complement strand
CTCCGACCACGACAAGCACCACCACCACCACGACGTCATCGACCACCACCACGACGAGCGAACCACCCCCGCCTCGCCTCCGCACGGCGACCCTGGCCTTCACCGGCGACACCCTGGCGCACCGAGGCGTGGTGCGCCAGGCCGCGAAGTACGCTGCCGAGCTCGACGCCGAGTACGACTTCGCACCCATGTACCGACTCGTCGAGCCCTACCTGGCCGACGCCGACGTGGCCATCTGCCACCTGGAGACACCACTGTCACCAGACAACACCCGCCTGAGCGGTTACCCCACGTTCAACGTTCCCGGCGACCTGGCCGCCGGCCTCGCCGCCGCCGGCTACGACGGGTGCACGGTTGCCTCGAACCACTCGCTAGACCGACGATCGGACGGCGTCGTTGCCACTCTCGACGTGCTCGATTCCGCCGGGCTCGCCCACAGCGGTATGGCGCGCAGCGCCGAGGAGCGAGCCACTCCGACCATCTACGACGCCGCCGGAATCGCCGTGGCCAACATCAGCTACACCTACGGGCTCAACGGCTTTACGGTGCCGGCCGACTCGCCGTGGCTGGTGAACCTGATCGACGCCGACAACATCGCCGCTGACGCCCGATCGGCGCGGGAGGCCGGCGCGGAGGTCGTGGTCGCATCCATCCACTGGGGCACGGAGTACCGCACAGCACCCAACGATCAGCAGCTCGAAGTGGCCGCCGCCATAGCGGCCAGCGGCGAGGTCGACATCATCATCGGTCACCACGCCCACGTGGTGCAGCCCGTCGAGACGATCGGCGACGTGCCCGTGGTGTACGGCCTCGGCAACTTCCTCTCGAACCAGTCGGCCAACTGCTGCGTCGCTGCCGCCCAGGACGGGGCGATAGCCCAGGTGCACATCCAGGAGACCCGCGAGTCCCTCGACTCCGACACCTCCAAGTTCCGGATTTGGCTCACCTGGGTGCCGACGTGGGTAGACCGCGACGACTTCACCATCACGCCGGTAGTCGCCTCCCTCGCTGCCGACGGTGATGAGGCGAGCGACGGTCGCCGGCGCACGCTCGAGAAGTCGCTCGATCGAACCGAGTCCGCGCTCGAATCGCGAGGACTTCGTGCCGCCTTCGCCCAACCGATTCTCGTGAGCCCCGACGACACTGAAGCGGCCGAGGACGACGACGGATGACCACAGCCCGCATCGAGATTCCGGACTCGCCGCCCGAGGGTGTGCTCGAGTTCAACGAGGAGATCGCCGACACTATGACGGCCCAGCCGAACATCTGGGATGTCGGGGCCCCGGCGGCTCGCCAGGGCAGGGAAGAGGGCCTTTCCGTATTCGGCGAGATCGTCGAATCAATGCGGGCCGAGACGATCGAGATCGACGGTCCGGCCGGCCCCATCGACCTTCGCATCATCCGAGCGGCCGAACCCCGCGGGGTGCTGTTCCACATCCATGGCGGCGGCTGGGTCCTCGGCGCCAACCACCACGCTGATCCCCGAACCGAGTGGCTGGTCGACGAGACGGGCCTCACCGTCGTCGCCACGTCCTACCGCCTGGCTCCGGAGCACCCGTATCCGGCCGGTCCCGACGACTGCGAAGCCGCGGCCCATTGGCTGGTGGCCAACGCCCAGTCCGAGTTCGGCACCGATCGGCTCATCATCGGCGGCGAGTCGGCTGGTGCCCACCTTTCTCTCGTGACCATGCTGCGACTCCGGGCTGCGTTGGGCCACTGCCCCTTCCAGCTCGCCGTCTTGACGTACGGCTGCTTCGACCTGCGAGGCACCCCGAGCGTGCGCAGCTTCGGTGATCGTCCCTACGTGCTCAGCAAGCCGATCTGCGACTGGTTCTTCGACCAGTTCGTGGCCGACGCCGACCCCGAGGATCCCGACATCTCGCCGCTGTTCGCCGATCTGTCCGACCTGCCCCCCGCGTTGTTCAGCGTCGGCGATCGAGATCCGCTGTTCGACGACTCGACCTTCGGCTACGAGCGGTACGTCGCCGCCGGGAACAATGCCCGTCTCGACATCTGGCCGGGTGCCATCCACGCCTGGGACTACTTCGACAACGAGTACGGACGCCTCGGTCGGGCGTCGATCCACGAGTGGCTCAACGATCACCTCGTGTAACGGGCACACTTCCCCGGTGACCGCTCGCTCCGACCGTCTCTTCACCCAGGCCGACGTCGAGAACGCCGGTCACTTCGACGCTCGGGACTGGGCGCTGTTCGCCAGTATCTCGCTGATCTGGGGGGCGTCGTTCCTCTTCATCGCCTACGCCCTCGAGGGCCTCACGCCCGGCATGGTGACCCTCGGCCGGGTAGGCCTGGGCGCCGTCGTACTCGGGGCGATCCGCCTGGCGAACGCTGCCCCGGGAATCGCGCCCGAGGATCGATGGCGAGTGATCGGCCTGTCCGTCCTGTGGGTGGCGCTCCCCTTCACGCTGTTCCCCCTCGCCCAGCAGTACATCAACTCGGCGGTCACAGGGCTCCTCAACGGCGCCATGCCGATCTTCGCCGCCCTCGTCTCGACCATTTTCGTGAAGGCGGCCCCGCGGGGCGTTCAACTGCTCGGCATCGTCGTGGGATTCGCCGGCATCGTCGCCATCAGCCTGGCTTCGGGCGCCGACGGACCGTCCGAGGCTCGCGGCGTGCTCATGGTCCTGGGTGCAACGGTCTGCTACGGCTTCGCCGTCAACCTGGCAGCTCCACTCCAGCAGCGTTACGGCGCCGTCACTCTGATGAGCACGATGCTGGCCTCGGCCACCGCGTTCGTCCTCCCGTACGGCCTGTGGGACCTGGGTCGCAACGAGTGGTCGGTCGGCCCGATCTTGTCGGTCGTCTTCCTCGGCTGCATCGGAACCGGACTGGCCTACTGGATCATGGCCTCGCTGGTCGGTCGGGTAGGAGCCGTCCGGGCCTCCTTCATCACGTATCTGATCCCGCCGGTCTCGTTGGTGCTCGGTGTGGTCTTCCGCGATGACGACGTGGCGGCCTGGGCCCTCGTCGGCGCCGGACTCACGATCGCCGGCGCTCTGATGGCGTCGCGACGCGACCGCAGCCGCTAGCCGAGGAAGTCGCGCACCACGTCGAGGTAGAAGCGTGTCGTCAGGCCGATCGACTCCAGGTCGATGCGCTCGTTGTTGCCGTGGAATCGGCTCGAGAAGTCGGCCGCGTCGACGTTGGGACTGAACAGGGCGGCTCCGTACGCGACCGCGCCCATCTCTCGGTAGATACGGCTGTCGGTGAAACCGACTATCAGGTGGGGACTGATCGGCACCCCCGGGAACGGCTTGTCCACCGCCTTCTGCACGCTGTCCCAGAGCGGCGTATCGGTGCGGCTCATCGTCGACGTGTAGGACGAGATGACCTCGACCTCGACCTGGTCCATCAGGTCACCGAGAGCCGCCCGAAGGTGGGCGTCGACCTCCTCGGGCCCCTCGCCGGGCAGCGTGCGGATGTCGACCTCGATCTCGATCTCGTCGGGGATCGTGTTGGTCTTCAGCTCGTGGGGCGAGCCGATGGCGTTGGGGGAGAACGTCGTGTGCGTGCAGCTGTAGAAGTGTCGGGCGAAGCCCTCGTGGGGGAACGACTCGAGGTAGTCGCCGATCTTGTCGGCGTCGAGCATGATCGCCATCGTCTCCTCGTCGATGCCGAAGCTCTCGAGCTGATGGCGCCACAACTCATGGAATCGGGGAGCGGGCCTGTAGTCGGCCAACCGTTGCACGACGGCGGCCGCCCTCACGAGCGCGTTGTCGGACCGGAAAGGTGCCGAGCCGTGCCCCGGAGTGCCCCGGACTCGGAGTCGCCGCCACTCGACTCCCTTCTCGCCGACGTTCATGACCACGTTGGGGCGATCGGGCGGACCGAGGTGAATGCCGCCGTTCTCGGTGAGCACGTAGTCGGCCCGGATGGCGTCGGGCTCGTGCTCTGCGAACCAGGCCGCGCCGACGTCGGAACCGGCCTCCTCGTCGGCCACACCGAAGAAGACGAGGTCGCCCTTGGGCCGGAAGCCCGTATCGGCGAGGTGGCGGAAGGTGACAGCCATCGCCGCTGTGAGGTTCAACATGTCGACTGCGCCCCGACCCCACACCTCGCCGTCGATGATCTCGCCGCCGAAGGGATCGTGGCGCCAGCCGTCCGGGGTCACGGGTACGACATCGGTGTGCCCCATCAGGCACAGGCTGGGGGCGTCGGGGTCGGACCCCTCGATGCGGGCCACGATCGACGCCCGGTCGGCGACGGGCTCGAAGGTCTCGACATCGAGCCCGGATCCCTCGAGCACTTGGCGGAGCACGTCGGCGTTGCGGCTCTCGTGGCCGCTGTCGACCGTCCCGTCGTTCACGCATTCGTTCCTGATCAGCTGCTGGAGCAGCTCGACGGTCTCGTTGGTGAGGTCGGTGTCGGTCATGAGCCCGTTCTAGCACCGGGTGGTCGGCTGGCGGCCGCCGGGCTTCGGTGGGCAGACTGCGGTCGATGGGAGATGGATACGAGCCGATCGAAACGGCGCCGGTCGACGAGCTGCGGGCGCTCCAGCTCGAACGGCTGCGTTGGTCTCTGCGCCACGCCTACGACAACGTCGAGCACTACCGCCGGGCCTTCGACGCCGCCGGCTCCCATCCCGACGCCGTCGGGTCGCTCCACGATCTCTCGCGCTTCCCCCTCCTCGTCAAGGACGACCTGAGGGCCAACTACCCGTTCGGGATGTTCGCCGTGCCCCGGGCCGAGGTGGTGCGGATCCATGCATCGAGTGGCACGACCGGCCAGCCCACAGTCGTCGGCTACACCCGCGACGACATCGACACCTGGGCGACGGTCGTCGCCCGATCGCTGTACGCGGCCGGGGCCCGCCCCGGCGATGTCGTCCACGTGGCCTACGGCTACGGCCTCTTCACCGGCGGGCTCGGTGCCCACTACGGGGCCGAAAAGCTCGGCTGCACCGTCGTGCCGATGGGTGGCGGCCAGACCGAGAAGCAGGTTCAGTTGATCACCGACTTCGAGCCGCGGGTCATCCTCGTGACGCCGTCCTACTGCCTGAACCTGATCGACGAGATGGAGCGGCAAGGTCTCGATCCGGTTTCGTCGTCGCTCGAGGTCGGCATATTCGGCGCCGAGCCGTGGACGGATTCGATGCGAACCGAGATCGAGAGCCGACTCGGAATCGACGCCGTCGACATCTACGGCCTGAGCGAGGTGATCGGGCCGGGAGTCAGCCAGGAGTGCATCGAGACCAAGGACGGCCCGACCGTCTGGGAAGACCACTTCTATCCCGAGATCATCGACCCCGAGACCGGTGAGACCCTCCCCGACGGCGAGGAGGGTGAGCTCGTGTTCACGTCGCTCACCAAGCAGGCCTTCCCCGTGATCCGATATCGGACGCGAGACCGCACCCGGCTGCTACCCGGTACGACCCGGACGATGCGGCGCATGGAGAAGGTCACGGGGCGCACCGATGACATGCTGATCATCCGCGGCGTCAACGTGTTCCCGACCCAGATCGAGAACGAGCTGTTCAAAGTCGAGGGGTTGGCGCCCTATTACCAGCTCGTCCTGTCGACCGAGGGCAACATGACGCGCCTCGACGTAACGGTCGAGCCCGATCCCGACACCGGCTATCTCGACTCGATGGGCTCCGAGCTCGAGCAGCTGATCAAGACGAATGTCGGTGTTACCGCTCACGTGACCGTGGGCGAGGTGGGAAGTGTGCCCCGCTCGATGGGCAAGGCCCAGCGGGTGGTCGACAACCGCTAGATGGGTGTCTGACACCAAATGCCGGTTTGGTGTCAGACACCGAATGCCGGTTTGGTGTCAGACACCAGCGGTCAGGCGTTTGGGTCAGGCCTCGATGATCTCGACCGAGACCAGCGGCTCGCCGCGGCTCAACGGAGCTTGGGGGTCGCGGAAGTCGATCGCGGCCAACACATCGTCGCCCTCGATGACCTCGCCGAACACGACGTGGTTGCCGTTGAGGTGCTCGGCGGCGTCGAAGGTGATGAAGAACTGGCTGCCGTTGGTGTCGGGTCCGCTGTTGGCCATGGCCAGCAGACCCCGGCGGTCTATGTCGGTGAGGCCGCTGGCCTCGTCGGCGAACTGATAGCCGGGGCCACCGGCCCCCGAGCCGGTCGGGTCGCCGCCCTGAGCCATGAAGTTGGGCAGTACCCGGTGGAAGCGGGTGCCGTCGTAGTAGCCCTCCCGGGCCAGGCTCACGAAGTTGTTGACGGTCACTGGAGCCACGTCGGCGAACAACCGGATTCGGATCTCTCCGTCGCCGGTGGTCAGCACGGCCTCGAGCTCGTCGCTCGATTCGATCGCCATGGGCGGGGCCTCGGTGAACACGGCGTTGCGGGCGGCTGGATCGACGCCGGCCAGAGCCCCCGACCCCTGCCAGGGGACCCAGTCGGCGGGCACCTCGCCGGGCAGGCCCGAGTCGAAGGTGCTCGAGCAGCCGTCGACGACTTCGGTCACGTCGGGGGTCTCGCCCTCGCCGTCGATGATCGCCCCCCAGAAGGAGTCGACGAAGGCATCGTCGAGCTCGGCCTCGAGACAGGCCCGGTCGACCTCGATGGTGAGACCGGCCTCCTGTTCGGCAACGCCGGCGAACTGGTTCGCCAGACCGGAGCGAGCCACACACGACCTCATTGCGGTATTGGTGGCTTCGGTCGACTCGGCCGGAACCTGGAAGCCGACCCGCAGGGCGGCCATACCGACATAGGCCAGGTCGCCCTCCCCGTCGTCAGCGAGAGCGCCGGTCACGCATTCGGAGAAACGGGCTTGGCCGGCCTGGTCGAACTCGCCGCTCAGCGCCAGGAGCGTGGCGCTGAGAGTCGACGCGTCGATGCAGTTGTGAACCGAGATGCCGAGGGCCGAGAAGGTCTCCCCGGAGAACGAGTACCCGCTCTGGCCGGCGTCGGCGAAGACACCGGTCAGGGTGTCATCGCCGTCGGCCTGGTCGATCATGCAGTCGACTTCGTCGTCGGTGACGATGCGTTCGGTGAGGGATTGGCCCAGTTGCCGGACGAGCTCGGGATCGATCTCGCCAGGCGCCGCCGAGCTGGTGGAGCCGGTCGACGTGGTGCTCTCCGCAGTCGAGCCCTCGCTGGAGCCGCACGCGGTGGCAATGAGTGAGAGCGTCACGAGCGCGACGAACAGTCGGGTCAACGCAGAAGTGGGCACCGCATAGCTCTAGCACCCGGGCGGGTGAGAGCGGTGTCAGAACCGACGTTGGTTCACCCGGCTGCTGTCCGGGCAGGAGCCGTCAGCTCGGAGACCGCTACCGTTGGGTCATGCCGAACGATCGGAGATGCGGTGACGATCACCGGCTCCGATGAGCCGGCCCTCGTTAGGGTCGAGCTCGTTCACGACCTCGGCGAGAGCCCGGGAGCACCGCCGGCTCCAACCGGCGGCCGGAAGCGCCTCGGGGCGGTTGCCGCCGCCGCCGTCGCATTGGTCCTACTCGGGTCGTTGTGGTCGCTCGTGCGACCCGAGGCCGGTCAGGACGCCGCCGACGACCCGATCGTCGCCACGACAACGACGACGACGATCGCGACGACGACCGCGGTGCCCACGACGTCCGAGCCACCTCCTGAGGCTCAGTCTGTCGCTGAGCTCGATGGCCCGGTGATGCAGGTCGTGAGGAGCAACGGAGTCACGTTGCTGTCGCACATCGGTCCGCCCTTCGGATCTGCCCGAATCATGCGAACGACCGATGGATTCGACTTCCAGGACGTCGCCGACCCGTTCGGGTCCCAGCGCTTGTTGTCGATCGCTGGAACCCCGACCGGCTTCTCGGCCCTGGCGGTGTCGCCAACTCCCATCCCCCCGACCGCGCCGAGAACGCCCGAGTCGGGCAGCGTGTCGACTTACGAATCCCCCGATGGCCTTCAGTGGACCCGGACGTCGACCTTTGAGGTTGGCGGGGCCCTGTTGGGCACCATCGATCCCGAGCGATGGGCCGTGTTCCATCCGGTGGGCGTCGATGCTCCCGACCCCGAGGTCAGCGCCATGCTGGCCGAGCTTGTCGAGCCGGACATCGCCAACGAGACCTGCCAGATCATAAACGTGTCCGCCGTCACCGAAGACCAGCGCTTCGACCTCTACGACTGCACCGGAGCCCTCGTCGGCGACGTATGGGTGTCCAGCCAGCAGGCCGCTCCCATGTGGATCGCCGCTCAGATCCTCAACGGCCCGTTCGGCGTCGTGTCGGCGTCCGACGGCGACCCCCAGACGGCGATTCTGCCTCGTGGCCGCTACACAATCGCCGGCGTGTCGACCGAAGCGGGCACCTACGTCCTGCTGGTAGAGCTGTACTCGTCTCTCAGCGAGCAGGAGACCGACTTCGACAACCTCGAGTTCTCGCTGATCCGCGTCGACGCCTCGGGCGAGATCGGGGAGATTCGACTTCCTGTGGTCTCGGGGTCCGCCGGAGACATCGACCTGCGGCGTCATGGCGATGAGATATCTCTGATCTGGGGGAGTGACCTCTATCTACGGTCGATCGACGGTACCTCCGACTGGCGCGCCATCGAGGCCGGGGACGGGCAGCGGGTCAGGCCCACCCACGACGGCGCCGGCGTCGTCAGGATCGACGACATAAGGCGGGAGGTCTGGGTTCTCGACGACGACGGCGGCTGGGCCCGACTCGATACCGACGTTCGGTCGATCGAGTCCGTGCCCTACGTAGACGGTGACCATGCCGTGGTCGTCACCGGCCGGGGCGAACTGGTTCGGGTTCCTCTACTGACGGAGTTCGCCCCCACTGTGGTGCGTCGCCCCCTCGGGTCCGAGGCCGGCCTCGAGGTCCTGGTCACCACCAGCGGCAACGGCGAGGACTTCGTCGGGCTGGCTCGCACCGAGACCGGGATCGGGCTGCTCGAAGATCCGATGGGCAATGCCGAGGCGATCGCCACCGACCTCGACCCGTCGTTCCCGGCCCGAGAGTTGCGCGGCGACGACCAGGGTCTGATCGTCTGGGGTGGCGCTCCTGACGCCGGTCGGTTCGACGTCGTCCTGACGTCGACGAGCGGACGGAACTGGGATGTCCTCGAGCTCGATCTCCCCCGAGGAATCGAACGCTTCGTGATCGACGACGTGCGGCGGAGCTCCACGTCGATGGCGCTGCTCGCGACCGCCGGGAGGGCAGGCGCCACCGACGAGCAGCTGTTGCTGTGGCAGGCCGGCATCGGCGACCGGCCGACGCTTGTCGGGGAGCGGCCCTGCTCGGACGAACGGACGTGCGTCATCACGAGCGTCCTAGCCCTTCCCGACGGCATCTTGGCTCTGCACAGCTCCGGTGGAGCCTGGGTGCAGGCCTCGGTCTGGCGACCGACCGAGGGGTGGTCGGCCCTTCCGACGGAGGCCTCGTGGGCCGAGGGCGTCGATGTGCTGCCTCGCTCGTCAGCGGAGCTGCGACCGCGCCAGCCGGGACGGCGAGATCCTCGGGGCGGTGCCGAGCGGCCCATTGTTCTGACCGACGAGTGGGTCGGGCTGCTGTCGGTCGAGACGGGAATGATCGAGAAGCTCTGGGATGCACCAGTGCCCGGTGGGCGATTCGACGGGGTCGCCACCGTAGGGCTCAACGCCGCGTACATGCGCCCTGACTCCGTGCACGTGTTCTCCGATCTCTCGCTGGAGTGGACTCGCTATGCGGTGACGGGGCTCGTGCTGGATCGGTTGATGGCGGTCACGCCGCAGGGAGCCATGTACCTGGCCCGCGGCCCCGATGGCCCCGAGCTCGTCCTGTTCCCGACCGGCCCGGGATTCTTCGATCCGTAGTCGTCCCCGGCGCGAGTCACAAGAGGATGGCCACGACGACGACCACGAGCACGAGCGTGGCCACAGCGACTACCGCGGCCGCCTGGGGCCGGCGGCGCGGTCTCGCCCTCTCGGCCTTCGCCGGGCCACTCGCCACGGCGATGATCTCGTCGGCGATCGCCTCGGGCCGGCGACCGCCGGTGGCGATCTGCGGAAACTGGGCGTAGACCTCGGCTCGGTCGGCCAGTAGCTGTCGAACCCGACCGGAGGCGTCGGGGCCGTCGAGCAGCGGCCGCTCGGCTGCGCCCGCCGCCTCGACTCGCCGGACGATCTCGTCGGGTTCAGCGGTGAGGGTGTAGATCGACCCGGTCGCGGCGAGCTTGGCGGCGTTGGCGGGATCGACCAGCATGCCGCCGCCGGTGGCGATGACCAGTCGCTCGTTGCGGGCGACGAGCTCGTCGACCATCTCCCTCTCCAACTGGCGGAAGCGGGCCTCGCCGAGCTCGGCGAATATGTCGGCGATACGGCCGTGTTCACGTTCGATTTCGGCGTCGGTGTCGACGAAGGGCACCCCCAGTCGTTCGGCGACGATCCGGCCGACCGTGCTCTTGCCGGTGCCCATGAACCCGGTCAGCACGATGGTGGCGGGCGGCGACGTCATGCGGGGCGGAGTCTACCCATCGCCTAACCTCCGGTCCGGCGCCACGTCACCCCGGAAAGGACGGCCGAATGAGCAGCGTGACCACCGAGATCGACGAGGGGGTCGCCGTCATCACGATGGACGACGGCAAGGCAAATGCCCTCTCGCCGGCAATGCAGACGGACCTGCTCGAGCACCTGGGGGCGGCCGAGGCCAACGAGTCCGTCGCCGCCGTCGTTGTCGCCGGTCGCGATGGCGTCTTCTCCGGCGGCTTCGATCTGGGAATCATGGGCTCGGGCGACATCGCCGCGATCGTCGACATGGTGGCTTCCGGTGGGGCGCTCATTCGCCACGTATACGGGATGAGCGTGCCCGTCGTCGCTGCGGTCACCGGCCATGCCATCGCCGGGGGAGCGTTCCTGTTGCTCGGCTGCGACGTGCGCGTCGGCAGCGACGCCGACATCCGCATCGGGGCCAACGAGGTGGCGATCGGCATGGCCCTGCCCGAATGGGCGATCACGATCTGTTCCCACCGGCTGAGCAACCGGCACCTGAACCGGTCGATGCTCACCGCCCGCCTCACCAGCGGCCGCGACGCCGTCGATGTCGGATTCCTGGACCGCGTCGTGCCGGCCGCTGACGTGGTGGCGGAGGCGATCGCAGAGGCGCAGGCGCTCACCGCTCTCGACCGGCCGTCGTACGTCGAGATGGTGCGCCGCTACCGGGGCGCAGTGCTCGAGGAGATGGACGCCGAGATCGCTGCGGACCGGGCGGCGATCGCCTGAGTCAGGCCGGTTCGCGGCCGAGCGACGACAGGACCTCGCGCACGACACCGTCGGCGTCGAGGCCGTAGCGGCTGAGGATCGTGCCCGGCTTGTCGTGATGCACGTACACGGTGGGCATACCGAGAACCCGCACCTTGCAGGCACCGTGGTCGGCGCCCGTCGAAGCCAGGTGGTCCTCGATGGCGTCGCGGAATCCGTCTCCGGCCCCGCCGTCTCGCAGGCCGTCCTCGACCGTGACGACCAGCGGGAACCTGGCGGCATGGGCGACGAGCTCCGGATCGACCGGAGTGACGACCCGCGG
>JAAUYH010135409.1_pt1 | contig 11461 bp, 11 predicted proteins | sample 7278061 | NCBI WGS metagenome assembly JAAUYH01 (sample SAMN14350203, study PRJNA611818) | marine sediment metagenome | isolation source: surface marine sediment (0.6m) | place: French Polynesia: Moorea | collected 2018-08 | reverse complement strand
TACCCTTCATCTTGGTATCGATTGAGATGTTCAGTTACCTCAGATTCATCATAGGGAGCGCGTCCCAACAGATGTTTGAAGTTCAACTCAATCACTCGAGTTTGGAAATGAGGGTATAAGAACTTAGCCTTATATAGCTTGGACTTAGCCAGCGCCCGAATGAAATCTCGAACCGTCAGTTGTCCATTGGTAAGCAACGATTCAAGTTCAATCTGACGTTCTGACTGCATCAAGTAATCGTTGCCAAATACCTGACGGTAGGCTGCCTGAATAACAAATTGAGCATCTTTTGCAGTCCAGTTTGGACGTAGCTCAACTGGGCCCGTCTCGCTAAAAACAGACGTCCCAAGACGAGGCGCTGTTGTTGTAATTGCCACGAATAACTCTCCTTTTACACTGGGTCGCTCAAAAGTGATGTATTAAAGGTGATGGTTCAAAGATGATTGATTCAAGCGGGAAAAACATTCACCACCTGAGTACCCTACTGATTCAGCCGTTGTAGAGTAAGCGAAAATTGATCCTAGAGGACAATGTAGTTGTTCATACTTTATCAGATCCTAGGAGGCTTGCCCCTACATTGTTCGCATGCTGCAAGCCATTAGATTGCATGCGTCTTCCCCAGTTGCTTCAATCAAACTTAAGGCAAAGGTTTGAGGCTTGCGTCAGACTGACAACCCAATAAAAGCTACATCTTGGACCAACAGGCCAAGCAAGGCGCTTTCGCCACAGACTCGATCTCTAGACTCTCCAATAGATCTGATCGAATTGCGCCAGAGCCCAATCATAATCTCAAATAGCAATAGTGCCCTACTTCGATAGCGACTCGACACTGATCAGACATTCATTTTGAATCACTCGGCCATTGCTAAACTTCTATCAACGGACAGCATGAAATGCTACTGACATCACCCTTGCTCCAAATTCCCCGCAACATAGTAGAAGATATTTCTGGGGAAATTTTAACTCCTGATTTGTTGCTGAAGAATGGCCATCAATATGGGCTCCTTAGCTAAAAAAATAAGCCCAGAACTTTGGAGACCTGCTTGTTGCTTAAAACCAGCACTAGCAACCTCTTCATGTTCTGGGCAGTTAGAAACCCTTAGCTCAGGGCGTTGATGGCGTAGTCAAGATAGGAATTGGCCTCCACTGCAGGGTCGCCGCTTAAGCCATGATTAGCCTTGACATACTTGAGCGCTTCAACGTACCAGCTGGGAGACAACTCAAAGGTGCGGTTGGTTTCCGCCAAGCCATTGATTAAATAGTCGTCCATGGGGCCGGTGCCGCCTGCAACCAAGCAATAGGCAACCATCCGAACGTAGTAGCCGATATCCCGCACGCACTTAGCCTTACCTTCGGGAGTGGACGCATAGTTGTTGCCCTGCATTTGAGTGGTGTAAGGGAACTTCTGGTACACAGCGTTGGCAGCTCCCTCAGCCAGGGACTGGGCCTTAGAGCTTAGAGCTTTGGCGCCGTCAAGGCTGGCGGCTGCTTGACGAAAACGGCCAAAAGCAACCTGAATTTCAGTGGAGCTGAGATAGCGAGCCTGAGAATCAGCGGAGGCGACGGCTTCAATTAAAGGGGTTTGCATGCTGGTAAATCCTCTTGAGGTGTTTACTAATCGATTTGTCAGAAATGAGAACTAAAAAAAGAGAGTGTTGCGAGCAAGCAATTAGCCCACTGCCGCCGCCGCTTGATCAAAGTAGCTGCCGATCTCAGACATCAAGGAACTGCAGTCGCCATTGGTGACGCCAGCGGGGTTGTTAGCGATGGAGATCGCCGCATCCTTCATTTTGCCTACGCCAGCAGCTACGGAACCGCCGGGAACGCCAAGAGCGGAGTAAGTTTCACGGAGACCATTCAAGCAGCGCTCGTTGAGGACGCTAGCATCGCCAGTGTAGATAGCGTAGGTGACATAACGGAGAATGATGTCCATGTCGCGTAAGCAAGCGGCCATACGACGGTGGGTGTAAGCATTGCCGCCGGGCGCGATTAGCTGGGGTTGCTCGGCGAACAGAGCGCGGGCAGCATCGGCGACGATTGAAGAGGCGCTGCCGGTAATGCGGTTGACAGCATCCAGGCGCTTGTTGCCATCTGCAACCATAGCCTTGAGAGCGTCGATTTCTGAATCGCTAACGTATGCGCCTCGGGTATCTGCTTGAGCAACTACTTTGGTAAAAGCGTCACGCATTACTGTATCTCCTTAATAACTTTATGATTCTGGTGAATACAATTCGGTTCAAAACACAATGGCGAAGCCAAAACAACCTAACCGCAGCTAACTGATTGCTCTGCACCATAAACAACAGACAACAGCCACAAACAAACCAAACTCAGAACTCGGCAAAAGCGTAAGATTTACCCAGACGGAACTGCGGTTGGACGCTTTCGATTAGCTGCAATAAAGCCGATTAGCTAAAAGTGTTCACCGACGCCATTTGCATAAGACTTATCAGCCAATTGAAACAGCGTTCTAATGAAGCTCCTTTACATTGACCACATCGGAACAGAATGTTCGACGCTTTATGAACCTGTATACGATTAAAACAATGATTTTGTGCAAAAACTGTGCAATTTTGAGGCTGTTCTCCAGTTAATTGGTTACGAAATATTAATGTCTACGGAATTGGTGATTTCAACTAATAACTCTTGATTATTTACGTCTAAAGTTTTGGTTAAGTGCTCTTCTTCTTTTTTTGCATTTCTTCACTTAATTTAACTTTTGGAGTCAGGTCAAGATTCGAAGAAAAAGGGGAATGTTTGAATTCTCTATACATAGATTGGACTTTGAGGAGACTTGGTCGCCTTGTTTACCTTGAAAGATGAAAAATTTTTCGTAAAAAAAGTTACAGAAGATAGTGGATGGTCAAAGTACTGAATAGGAAAATATCAATTTACAGATTGCTAAGCAGATATCTTAAAGGAGGCGATGTGGGTGCCATAGACCTGTAAATACAAATTGGGAGCACTTCAAATACCCTTCCCTAGATACTGCAGCAATCAAGCAGGACTAAGGCGGTCAGAAAATCTCCAGAAGATTTCTAAATCCTCTTAGGATTATTTCAAAGAGCGAATGAGTCAAATAGCATTGTTGTCATGTAGCGCTCGGTCCACTCTACTCCAAACGATTTCTCTAAGACTCGTCGCGTTTTGTCATTTTTTTGCTGTTTTTTACAGTAGTTATGTTGTCCAGCTAGAACTTCAGTGATTGCGACTTTCGATTTAAGAGGCGTTTCAGTTCTAGCAATTTGACAATGAAGGGTTAAAAACTTGAGCGCCCGGTCTAGGAATTGGTCTTCTTCTTGGGGGCCGATAGGTCTAACAAACAGACAAAATTGTGAGAAGATATCGCCCCATTCTGGTAAAGCGCGGGGCTGGGAAAAATGTGGTCCAGATAGAGCGGATAAAGCTTGCTGATAGCTAGTGGGCAGTGATCGATCTGCGGTGATCGGAGAGAGATCGGTAATTGCGGCGCTAATTGCTCCTCGCCCGCCTACCAAATCTGCGCCAAAGATAGGCAGCGCATATTCGGGATTGGGGAACATAACACAGTGCAAAATATCTAGACTATTGCCTACCTGAGCCAATTCCAGATGGAGTTTACGAAACTGAGGCGTTTGGTAGCAATGGTTTTCAATTGTCAACCGTTCTTCTTCCAAACTTCCCTGTATATAACCTAGGTCCTCGGGTACGGAATAGGGAGAAAGATCCAGATACTGGCGCCAAGCTTCTTCAATGCTATTCGCTAACTTATGAATCAAGGAATGCTGGCGGATTCTTATCGACTCTCGCATGGATTTCAACAAGGGCATCTACTTGAGTATAGAAGTAATGTTTCAAGCAAGTTGTGAGATACAACCAAAAGGTGCATACGAAGGTACGGACACAAAGATATAGGACATCATTAATCGGCCCGGGCTCGCACTCGTTGTAAACGATTTAGAAGCCGATTCGCCAATTCAGCGCCCATCACGGGTTTACATAAATAGTCATCGGCTCCGACTTTAAATGCCTGCTGCTGGCTTGTCGAATCACCCAGGGTGCTTAGAAACAAAATTGGCAATGGATGCCAATGGGGATCGCTGCGGAGTAGTTGGCAGACTTCAAATCCGTTAATCTGTGGTAGGTTCACTCCTAACACTAAGGCGTCAGGAATGACAGCTTGCAGTACAGTCCAAAATTGTTGAGGATCGGCCAGAGTGGTAACCTTAAACCCCCAGGGTTTAAGCAATGATGGTAGCGTACAAAGCCAGTCCTGATCGTCATCAAGAACCATCACCTTTTTGGGCATGTTGAATCTTTCCAAAAACTGAATAATCGCTTCGATGTTCTCCTCTGGGGGGGTTTGTGCTTCCAGAAAAAGTTTTGCGCCCCAGCGCGTTGCCTGAATGCGATCGCTCAATTCCCCACGTTCTCCCATGACCAAAAGCGGTGCCTCAGGATAAAGCCGTGTGAATGTCCGCCATAGCTCCCAAAGACTTCTGGAGTGGGGAAAAGACTGATTGAGTTGGGTTAACTCTGGTGGATGTGAAGGTAATTGAAACAAGATAGCGTTGGGTGGCTGAGCAACCTGTTCAGCACTAGACTCCAGTGAGATTAGGGATGCATTCTCAGCTGGTATTGGAACGAGTTGAATACGAATGCCGTGATTTTCCGCGACAGTTAACAGCGATTGATTAATCTCAGAGTCTGAACTCACCACAACTAATAGGGGGGATTGTCCCTCAGGAGTTTGGGACAACTTGATCGAAGGCGTTTTGTCAGCAAAGGTAACGATCTCAGAGGAAAGTGAATTTTCACTTTTAGTTAGGGTTGTAGGGACACCCGTCGATTCTTCCGTTGTTGGAGCCTTTAAGTAGTAACCCCGTCCATACACAGTGGCGACAAAGTCTTTAGGAGCGCCAACAGAAACCAATTTGTGACGTAGTCGTCGAATATGGGAGCGGACCGTTGCTTCAGAAGGAAATTGCTCTGAAGACCACAACCGTTCTAGAAGTTCATCGGTGCTATAGACATGTTGACTATCTCTCAATAGCAATTCCAATAACTCATATTCCATCTTGCTGAGAGTTAGAGGAATACCGTTGTAACTCACCTCACACGTATTGAGGTTAAGTAGTAAATCCCCCCAAGTCAACAAAGGCAAGGGATTTGTACTACTGCGGCGAAGCAATGCTCTAATTCGCGAAATCAATTCTGCTTGATCAAAGGGCTTTACCACATAGTCATCCGCCCCAGCATCCAAGCCTTGCACTTTGGCGGTAATTGTATCTTGACTTGTAAGCAATATAATTGGCGTGATGAATCCTTCCGTACGAAATCGCTTACATAAGCTGATACCGTCCAGTTTCGGGAGCACTATGTCAAGCACAATCAGGTCGTACTCAAATGTAGACCCATAAACCCACCCAGCCTCGCCATCTTTGACCACATCCAAGATATAGCGGTGAGGTTTCAGACTCTTCGTGAGAGCTTTGGTGGATTTATCATCATCTTCAACTAGCAAAATTTTCATTGATGTGGCTTGCAATGGAGAATTCTAGCAACTTGCTCTGGCATATCTTGGAGCGAAGCCCAGAGTTTGGAAGAGAGTATCCAAATTAAGCCTTATTTGAGCTTCAACATTTATTCTTACAACAATCCATCCATTAAAGCCATAACATTTATAGCTCCTGGGGATAAGGCCAGTGGTGTGGATTGTTGTAGCTGTTTCTCTAGCAGCCCCTTTAGAGCGATGAGTTTGAGGCTATTTTCAGCTAATGTTTGGGCGATTGCTTCAGCGGCGGGTAGATATCCAATCGCGCCCAGATCCGCCAAAACTGCACGACGTAGTTGTAAGTCTTCACTGGCAAGGCCCTGTACTAAGCGCTCTCCATACTGATTAGCTATCTCTGGCTCAGAGGTTAGTTGGTACAGAGCTCTTGCAGCAGCAAACTTAATTCGAGGAACACTATGTTCTAAAAAAGGCTGTATTAAGTGAGCTGCTTCTGAAGCATTTAAAGTTCCTAGAGCCTCCAATATAGCGTCAAAGGGTTGAGTGAGTTGAGGGGGTTCGGGCGCTGGAAGTGTTCCGGGAAGCTGATTTTTGAGCAACTTAATCAAATTATGAATACAGGAGGGATCTCCTAACATTTCCAGAGATTGCGCTGCGGCTTCACGCACGTAGAAATCAGAACATTTCAGCGCCCCAATCAGAGCGGGAACCGCCCTAATTTCTCCCAACTTTCCTAGTGCTCGCGCTGCGTTTCTACGAAGAGGATAGCCGCCAGCGACAGTACGATCATCTTCATCTTCCAGTGCTGAAATTAGAGCGTCAATAGCTTCTGGAAGATTTACTCGAAATCGGCCTAACCACCAAGCCGCATAGACCCGTAACCCAAGATCCTTTCCCCGAAGATTTGCAATTGCCTGTTCCACTGTTAAGGAACTATCGCTATGTGGGAAAGATTCGTAACTCATGGCAATTGACAATAAAAAACCTTAAAAAAAAAGCAAAGATGTTTATCTGGCCTTTAAAACAACAGAGCCCGGAAGGATAGGCAGTAACCAAAAAGGCATTGGCTATTATCTAAACCCTCCGGAAAAGCTCTCGCTATTGATTAGCTTAATGCGTTGATGGCGTAGTCAATGTAAGAATTGGCTTCCACAGCAGCATCACCTGTCAAACCATGATTCGCCTTGATGTACTTCAAAGCCTCGACGTACCAGCTAGGAGCTAAATCAAAAATGCGATTAATTTCAGCGAGTCCGCTAATCAAATAATCATCCATTGGACCTGTACCGCCCACTACACAGCAATAGCTGACCATGCGCAGATAATAGCCAATATCGCGGGCGCACTTGGCTTGTCCTCTTGGCGTTGAGGAGTAGTTAAACCCACTCATACTTGTGGTGTAAGGAAATTTGCTGTAAACCGCGTTAGCTGCTCCGGTGGTCAGGCTAGACGCCTTTTCACTCAATACTTTTGCTGCTTCAATCCCGGCCGTTGCCTGGCGAAAGCGACCGAATGCAGTTTGAATTTCAGTTGAACTCAAGAAACTGCCTTGGGAGTCAGCAGCAGATACTGCTTCAGTCAAAGGGGTTTTCATTGCCAGATTGTCTCCAAAATAATTTTGTTTTGTAATCTAGAAGGTAGTAGTGGGTTTAACTACTGATGATGATCAAGTTGCTCAAAAAAAGCAGTTAAGGTGACTTTTAGGCAACTGAAGAAGCGGCTTTATCAAAATAACCGCCCACTTCAGACATAATGCTGCTACAATCGCCTGCAGTTACGCCGTTGCGGTCGTTGGCAATTTTGAGGGCAGCGGTCTTCATCTTTCTCACGCTAGTCGCCATAGATGCAGTGGGAACTCCCAAGGCTAAATAAGTTTCCCTCAAACCATTTAGACAACGGTCATCCAAAATACTGGCGTCACCAGTGTAGATGGCGTAGGTGATATACCGCAGGATGATCTCCATATCGCGCAAGCATGCAGCTAACCGACGGTGAGTGTAAGCATTTCCTCCTGGCGCAATTAATCCAGGTTGCTCCTCGAACAATTCACGGGCTGCATCCGCTACTATTTTGGAGGAGTTGCCAGTAATGCGATTGACAACATCCATGCGTTTGTTGCCATCTGCAACCATTGCCTTCAGGGCGTCCAATTGAGAGCTGCTTAGGAATTCACCCCGTGCATCAGCCTGGGAGACCACTTTTGCAAATGCATCAAACATAAATTTAAATCTCCTTAATTGAGTCGAGTCGAAATATGGTTCTTCAGGTCACAACCGCTACTGGCTAAAACTTATCCGACAAACAGCTTAAAACTATGACGAAAGACAAAACCAGTTGTTGACAGAACGACCTCTGAAATGCTTCCCGCCCCTCCACCATTGAGACTGACGAAAATTCACACTTCCTAAAATAATCGGAGAACTTAACTTATGCATTATGCCGTAAGTCTCTCCACCTCTATGTTTTTACTATGTTGTTGGATCGTTGTTTATTACAAATTGTAAAGGCTGACTTCGAGTCAGCAAGTCCAGCGCCAGCGCTGGACTTGCTTTTTTGAGCCCTTGCCTGAGCGCCGTCACCAAGCCAAAAATGAGAAACTGCGGCGGCATTGCCTATAGGGTCTTCAGTTCTAAATTTCGGCTCTATAAATAGATATAAAGATATTGAACTCTGTTGCCAAATCTTTGCCTGGTTATGATAAGTGCTCAAATGCTTAGATCTTCACGGGTACTGTCTTGAGGAAATTTGAACTTGCTTAGGAAATCGCCTTAAGAGTAGGTAGTAAGTTTTGAGCAGATAACTCCCTGTTACTATTTTCTGGCTGCATAGCAGCATAAGTTGATCTCAGGAGTTTGCGAATTAATCGCTTATAGGCGTTGCAACAATTTCAGGGCCCACTCTGCTTTCCTAATCTTCTTTCTCGACTTTTCGCAAAATTTTGAAACATTTCAGAATTTTCATACATTTACGATTTGCATAAGTAAATGGATTCCCTTCCCCTTTCATCCTCTTACTTCTCATAAATGCTGAAGATAATTCGTTGCTTTATAAGCACGACAAAAAGCTTCCAACTCTTTCTCCTATAGTGCTTTAGCCTACTTGAAGAAAAAGTTGGAAAAGAATAGATAAGAATAAACCGATTGTTTATTCTCATGCTTAATTTATCTCGGGTTCCTAATACCAATTCTTTGTGAATCTGCACAGAATGGAATCATGGCCAGCAAGGGTTTGACAAACCTTATTCTGTGCAACCTCATACAGAATTGGTATAAGTAGTGTCCTATTATCATTGCTTTGTCAGCTGGAGAAGGAGTGGCGTATCGGATATAAGTTGCTCCTCGGTTCAGTTTGATTGCCGCTTAAAAAAGTATTTGTGTTGTGCTACATCTGCAAGCACAAAATCTTTGGGGATCACAAAAAATCATTGTTAGTTAAATCTAGTTCATAAATACATTGTCTCTGGAGATCGCTTCGAGAACTGAAAAGTGGGGTATGGATGGACGTAAAATCTTTGATTATTCAAAAGTCGGGTTGCCTTCAATCCGAGTGTGGCGATCCCCTGGCCTTATTTGAGACTTTGGGATCTACGTAGACGCTGCCTCAAATGGTTATTAGTAGGCGTCTTCGCCGTCAAAACCTTCAAGAGATAGGTGAAAAGGCTCTTTGTTGACCGATGGGCGCTTTTGCAATTTCCTAAATGTACTAAGGTTTATTTTTCTTTAAATTCACCGGTTGACGCACACTAGAAATTAGCTCATATCTACGGGATTAAATCTTCCATTGCCGCTCCAACAACTCGGTGATCCGGATCCTGCCTCAGTTGAGCTAGGGCTGATTTTGCTTCGGGTTGATCAAAATATTTTAAAGCATGGGCGACTCGTATCCGGATATTGTCAGCCTCCGAATCTTTAAGAGGCAAGAGTTTGGATAGGGCGGCTCCAGACCGCTGAGAACTCGCCAATAATCCTAGGGCTTCGATGGATGTTTCTTGCACAACGACATCTTCTCCTTCTAAGCCTAAGGCGCAAACTTGCAGAAGTTCTTCCGGGCTCTCCATTTCCATCAGAGCAGCTAGGATGCTGTAGCGCACTAGCCAGTCATCGTCACTTTCAAATGTCTGCACCAAGTTCGAGACAGAAATTTTTCCAAAAAAGGACAAAGAATTTGCAGCTTCTGCCCGCACATTAGGTATATTGTCAAATTTGATCATTTGCATTAAGGCGGCAAATGACTCGGATATTCTGTGTCGGCCTAATTCCCTGGCGACAAAGGTTCGTACCAGAATTTCTGGATCCTGGAGATGCTTAATGAGTATTGGAACAGTAACATCTGCCGGATGATCTTTGAGTGCGACGATCGCCAAGAGCCGATGCTGGGAATTTGGATTTTGCAGTTCTGCTTCAATTTGATTGATATCCATGAGAGAAAATTTTGAATATTTTCTCCACTTTATATCTGAAGGTGAACCAGTGATAGATGGCTTATGGGGTGAATAGTTAAATCAAATCTCAATGGAATAGATTTGATGTTACTCAGGAGAATGGAGACTAAACAATGGGAGAATTGAATGAGTTTCAATCAACTGAGCCCATCTTAGCAAGGCAATGTAACCATGAATGAGTCCCAATTGAATATAAAAATTCAAGAACTGATTCAAAAAGCCCGGATTGTTAGTTTCGCAACTTGGCGAGATACTCACCCAGCAGAAGCAATTCAGTGGTTTCAGGAGGCGGATAATCAGAGACGATATCTCACGGATGATGACTTGCAGAGGATTCAAAGAGTTGCTCTTTCAACCACAAGATTCATGAGTGCAGCCCAAAATTTACGTGATTGCGCCAGAGACATTGTAAATGAAGCCAAAAGCGAAGTTTTAAATACTTTCCCTAACATTACCCAACCAGGCGGCAGACTTTACCCATCCGAACGCTCAGAGTCCTGTTGGCGTGATCTTTGGCATTTTTTGCGTTGCATTACTTATGGTGTTGCTGGTCAGCATACCGACTATACCAGTACTGAAGGATTGCACTATCTACAACTGCTTTATCGAGAATTACAAGTACCGCTAGACGCCATGATAGTGGGTCTGGAAGGTGTCAAAAGTGCTGGTTTAAGTCGTATAGAGCTTAAACAGCGTAAAACGTTAGAGCCCTATTTTGAGCACTTGCTCAAGCGATTAAAGCAATTTGACTAAATGATTCACTAAGCCTTTGTCCTCTGGAAGCTTGAGCGGTCTTGATTAGGAGCGAAGGAAGAGAATCTCGCACAAGAACTGCGCCAATATTATTCCAAAACTGTGAAGTATTGGTATAGATAAAAGTCAATAAAATAAACAACATAATACCTTTATGAAAACTTTTCTAATGAGGCCTATTGACAATACTTAAACTTATCTTTGATGCTTCACAACACTTAAAGCATCTTACACTTCATGGCCTTAAGACCTTTGGTCTAAATTGATTTTGCTACTTCATGCATAAAAATCAGATAGCTGAAACGTTGTTACATTTATTTTACTTAACTGTTTGATTTAACTTAACTATTATTGCGTTTGCTGTATGCGGTTAGTAACTGGAAATCCGCTGCAAAAGGCGTAACGGTTGGTGGGAGGAAATTTAAGCAATTCTCAGCACAGTCTTCGATCAGGAAATCAGGATTGCCTCTCACCTTTTTAGAAGATTTCGAACTAAACTGTAGCAATCTTGTCAATTCATTTTTACATTGCGTAAGATAACTGTATTGGCTAAGGTGGGTAGCCTAGTCTAAATCCAAACCAAGTGAGGTGCCGCCTATGAGGTTTGTTGTTGTCTTACATAGAGGAGTAAGCGACTATGAGTGATTTTATGGAACTCTCTTTGGAGCAGAAGTTTAATCTCCGCTCCTTTGAAACCCAGGTGCAAAAGATGAGTCGTGAGCAGGCCCAGGAGTTCTTAATTAAACTCTATGAGCAAATGATGGTGCGCGAGACCC
>JAAUYH010140506.1_pt1 | contig 11463 bp, 8 predicted proteins | sample 7278061 | NCBI WGS metagenome assembly JAAUYH01 (sample SAMN14350203, study PRJNA611818) | marine sediment metagenome | isolation source: surface marine sediment (0.6m) | place: French Polynesia: Moorea | collected 2018-08 | reverse complement strand
GCTTCACCCCATTGAAATTACATTTTGCCTCACCTTCACGCGACGGCCAAGTTTTCTTCCGACTCAAAATTACTCTGATATTTTCGTCAAAACTCCCTTTTGTTTACAATATGACCATTGTGACATCGTGCATTAACATTGTACATGTGTATAAACGTAAGGGAATGTTTCCTCCGTATCATTTTCTATCAATACATGGAACGGAAGATTCACCACTGAGGACAATCCACAACCTCACGGAGACCAAATCCAGATTCTCCCTAGCCCGTACTCAACATGAGAATTCCGAAAGCATCCCACTGAACAATTGGTTTACAGACTGATAGTCCGGACTACTATGGCTCAATTTAAGCATGTGGTGGTTCATCCGCCGTATCCAAATTTCAAAAGCATGGAACTGATTGATAGGATTTATTACCGATTATAAGACTTTTTGAAGAGTCAGGAGCGTTGAATCATGCTTTAAAACATTCCCTTTGTAAAGATAGAAATGGAACATTTTGTTTCTTCCGGTATTTCCAAATGATGTTAAGTAGTTCTAGGTCGTAATTGGATTCTGCTTCTGCATTCTCTTTTTCAAATAAAATTTCTATCAAGTTGCTTGCTGAAAAGCGATATGTAAAGAATCCAATAATGCTGAACGTGCATTGTACGGCTATACATTTAACATTCGTGGTTCAACAGAGCACACTCCAAGACGTAGTTGAATAAAGAATTTGGCTGCGAAGACCTCTTGAATGCTTTAAGAGCAGCACATCCAAATAACTCAAATCTATTTATTTTACGGTGATCGAATACGTAAACCTTATAGAATTCTACTCAAAGATCGTGCAGTGAAAGATTTTTTCTAATTCGACGTACAGCTCTGATTGATTTGTATTAAGAGTAGTTAATAGCTTAATAGTTGCTGAATAAATCCATATTATGCAGGTATAACGGAGTACAAGTATCGACTTCGAATAAATCTATGAAGATGTATGGGCGAGGGTATTGGATTCTAGCTTGTATTCGAGATATTTGATTTCCTAAATTTTGCTTTAACTTGCGATCTTCAACTTGGAGCTCTAATGCGGACTTCTCAAAAAGTCAAAAGCCATGTAAATGGCATGATTATGGAAATTGTATTCTATACTGAACCCACTAATTGTTTGATTATCCAATAAGAATTATTCAACCTGTGTTGATTACCTATACTGCTGTTTTGCTCTATTTCGAACTTATTCAGTTTATTAGCCACTGTATTCTTATTATGATACTGCAATTACCATCTAATAGACTTGTTAGAATTTGATCTGTATCCATAAATCATAGAGTGTCATTTATTCATTGTGTTGTTACTGCAGGCAAGCAGCACTTGAATGATTCTGTAAAGCTTTACAGTAACAGCATTTATATCCTACTCAAATACAGCTAAGGCCTAAGGACCTTACCGTGAGCAGAAGGAGTGTTCAATCAAAACTACAACAAGCTCTTGACTAAATAGTACTGGCTATGCTGCAGTTCTTACGCCGCGTTTTGCTCTTGAACGTATCGTACGTAATGCACGGCTGTGCCCCTCCCCTGTTCGTAACTCGTGCAGGTTGATTGATCGGCCATCAATCTTAGTGGGTTTTGTGTCTCGACGCTAACACCTTCAGTGCAGTTTAGATAAGCCGTTGCTATGGACTAAGCGACTGGAACTACCGGTTGCCATTTTGCAGCTACGAAGCCTCCAGAAAGAACCTCATAAAGTTTTCTCCGTTTGTTGCTATAGCAGACCCTATAATTTCAATTTTATGAACAAAAATTTTCGGTATCCTTATTATTTTCATTAAAAAATCTTCGAGCAACCACCGCTTCTTGAAATAGGATTGTGTAACTCCGTCCTGTGTATATATCTCTTTCGATAAATGGTGGAATTTTGAATCCAAAAATGATCCTTTGATCTATTTAACAACTTTTGTTATTTCTATGATAGTAGAACGATTCTTATAATCTCTTTAAGCTTGAATTTCAATAGATTAATATTGAATGTTCGATCTTTGTATCTTAAATCAAACAGAAATCAGTTTATCATAGCTGCTCCAAAGAAATTTCTAGGCTCACACCAATATGTATGCTTTGAGTACCAAAAATATACTCCAAACTAGAAGCGCATTCCGTGCAACTTACAGTACTTTAGGAACAAGTACTCAAAGAGACCTGATTTCGATATTTATCAAGCCGCATGGATTGAAAAGTCTTTGCAGAGCACTCAAGATTTCATCGTAATTGGCCAATTCTCAACTGAGACATCCACTTATACGTCCATTTGGATAGCTACCTAATTCAGAAAATACGGATTATGCTGCAATTGTATTAAACTCTATGATGTAACTTCAAAATCCACAAAAATGATGACGAATTTTCGATCTTCTTGTATTTGAATTGTTTTGAACTCGGAAATTGTTCAATAATATTTGTCTGATTTTATGATATGGGTTACATCTGTTGGTTTCTGAATCTAGAGATATAGACTAGAATCAGCCAGTTGCAGATTTGCAAGTCGAAACACCTAATCTGCATGAGTTCACTGTTTGTGATAGCAAACTCACCGATTAATGGAAGAAGATTAGTCAATGATTTCAGTTTTGGAAAATATGTCTACCGGTTTGCCTATTCAATCGAATATAATTTTATGCGGCTTTTTGGAGTTCTAGAATTTAAAACTTGGCTTAGTTTCAATATCTAGTTAGCCCATGCAGTCAATATATTTTAAAATATTTTTCGCTACTGATGCATCTAAATTGAATAACTCCGAAATCAGTTCTAGATTGTTAAATACCACTTGTAGTGTAAGATTGCTAGATTAGTGGATCCAATATAGTTATCAATGATAATTAAAAATCGAACGTCAATGAATTGGCCAATCTACTTCATATTCACATTTCGGAAAGGTCACAATTGAAACAAACGGAAGCTATTGATGTGTGCCGTAAGCCGAAAAATTATTGAAATACAACCTATAACCAAGAGGTGCTCTTTCCTCTTGTATGTCAAAAAATTATTATGAATTATGATATTTTAAATTTCGGGTCTATAAAGAGAGGCCGATAAATTTTGAGGTCATGGCAATGAAATATCGCTCATGGATTTACGGTGTTCAGCAAAGATGAGAATTATATTTTAAAACTGCAAGTATTGTAAATGTTTAACTGATGTTTGCGATGTTAGCTGCAGAATACAGTAAGGAGTTCCTGCTAACCTTTCACCAATGAGCCGTCACATTGCATCAACCGGCATTGTGAACTACAGAACTGCACAGTACTGTACAGTACCACTGTAGCTTTGAAGCACTGTACCCATCGATGAGTCGCAACTGATTGTTTGAGGACGATTGCGAACACGGTACTGTACTGTATGTGACAGCGCAGTGCAATGAATCAAGATCACATCTCTCTATACCCCGACTTATCAGTTACAGACTCTCCACGGCTCCGGTATGTTGTGGTTGAGATAGGTCTGCTTGTGAATGCTTGGTTTTTTGTTTCTACACCGATAGCGGAAATATCCGCGAGACAGATAAAGAACTCGTTTCCTGGAGGGGATAGAGTTTAACTAGGGTTTGACGAGGTCAGTGTCGGGTCGCACATTGTGTGTGGTGGGACAAACTGCAACCGGGATGAAACGAAGGGATTCGTGACACGGGATTTGTTTGACGTAGGGAATTCGTGGGTGACTTGCGCACCGGCGAGAATATGTCTGTGGAAGAGATGTATAGCTGAGGAAGGGAAAGTTAGACCGAACAGCGTCAAAGTCAATAGTACGACAGACAGTGTTGGCAGAGCAGTATCGGTAGTGAAGAGCAAAGTTGCGTTGAGGGGAAGAATGAAGGACAGCATGCCAAGTTTCACACCAGAACTGCACCATGCACGAAAGTACAGTTGGAACATATCAGCGACTTGTTCCTGGAATATTTGGCTGACGTTGTCATCAGATGCAAATCGGAACTGAGCGTTTTATGAGACTGCTTATTCGTCTACCTCTACGTACGCGTGCCCTAGTCATCGTAGGATATCTATTACTGTAGCTTCTCGTGATGGCTACACAGTTCGCACACACATGTGACTCGTGCGTCGTGGGTCCTACTACCGCCCTGTACTGTACTTACCCGTCCAGCTCGGCGCTAGCCAGATTGAGCTGCACGGCATGGCCATGGCTTCTAGTCTCACCACTCTACTCGCATTCGGGACGCTTTTCTCCGTAGCCTACGGACATGGTCACTTATTCGATCCGCTGCCAAGGGGGCTGCTAGCGGGCAGTGAGTTCATAGAATATCCTGTTTTCGACCCACGCGCGCCGCGGGACTACATTCCCCACTTTCCCGCGGGTGACAAGAATCCTGAGCCTGGGTCTGGACTTCGCTCACAAATGGCTGCCGGGAAGTTATGGACACCATATGAACCATGGCGACCCTTCTTCAGATTTCGTGCCGGACCTTGCGGTGACACTATTAACGGCAACGAGCACATGCGAGGCGGCAAGTATTATTACGGTGGAAAAATCACCAAAACTTATGTTCAAGGCGGAATTCTCTCCGCGAGTGTCGTGCTCGCTCAACATCACAACGGTTTTTTCGAATTCACTCTATGCGATGTGACGAAATGCGGCGGTGAAATCTCCTACAAGTGTCTGCGAAATCAAAGGACGTGCAGAAAGTTGCGTCGTGTTAAAGACCCGCGTTGCGAAACACGATGGTACGTTGATTCAATAGTTGTTGCCATTATCGTAGCTTGTGTTGACCACTCGTTTGTTTCGATTTTAGGAATCAATTCTGCCCACCGATCGACCCTAAGTATCCCACACGTTGGTACCTTCCCTGTTCGCAGAACAGCATTGACGTTTTCGGTCAAGGCTTAATGAGGTTCCATCTGCCGGCCGACATGCATTGCACGCACTGTGTCTTGCAGTGGTACTACGTGGCCGCGAATTGGTGCAATCCACCAGGGATTGTACGTTTCTTCACAAGTAATCGCTCGCCATTGTGGGGCGACTGCGAAGGGCAAGGTGAAGCACGGGGTGGCTATCGGCCGTGGAATCCGTGTGGAGGAACCAAGTTTCCTGAAGAGTACTACGAATGTGCGGATATTCGGATTTTGCCGAAGAATTCGCCCAAGCCGAGTGCTCCCCCACCTGCAACACGTAGAGCAAAACCGCCACAATCGAAACGTCCGGCACCTGTGCGACAAACACCACCACCACCACAATCTAAGCCTCGCGCACCACCAAAACTAGCGGCACCACGTCGACGTCGTGTTCGACCACAGTTCCGTCCTATGGGCCCACTACGAAAGGTAGTGATTCGACACAACGACAAGTTTGTTACACAATTGTGGCAGGGTGGTGCGACAAAAGTACGAAATGCGAGAAAAGGCCGTGTCACATTCGAAGTGTACACGGGCAGAAAATTGCGGACACCACTTGTATTCCTGGTCGATGGCAAAGTCGTGGGAAGATTACCTTCGCCACCCTACATTCTTAGCGAACGCGCTATCTATGGCCGTGAAATAGAAATCGCGGCTAAAGCGGAGGGACATACGCTAACGGTCTATGTCACCATGTAAAAAAAGTACTAGGGATGAGGTACTTTAGCTGTATTTTGTGATCTCAAGGGTTAATACGAGTTCGATTTGTGTCAATGTTTCGCGGCATCTCCGGAAAGACCGCGCTCCCAGATTGCGTCTGATGCTCTGTGGGCATATACTGTATCATCCTGAATTCATTGAGCTGTAAGTTACTGCGTAGATGTGCAGCAGCATCAGCTCGGATTATTTCGATCTCCTGTCGCTCACGTTTGCACAGTACAGTACAGTACAGTACAGTATGTACTGTACTGTGCCGGTTTACTACAGTACAGCATTCCTGTATCCTGTACTGAATCAGCGAGTCGTGAAAAAGATAGGCATGATTAATCTGCAAGGGGACATTAACTGAAAATTCGAGTCACGTGTTTGGTTGAGACAGTAACTCTTTTACCTTCAAGTTGGATCGCGCAATTCGATCGCAATGATGTACAGTATTGGTATGTTCATTTCTGAACTGTTGCCTCATTTACAGATTATTGAGTTCGGTGAGGTGAAATGTACAGTACACTAGGTGAGCTCGAAGTTACAGCCCAGTTGAGAACCACTTTAATGTATTCATCGTCACTTTGTCTACTTCAATCTTACAAAATAAATGCGAAAACCGTGAATAAAAGGAAATTTCTTCTCTTGGTCTTATTTTCAGATGGACCAGGACCTTTCTTGACCCTGTTCAGTTTGACGGATACTGTGGAAGAAGTGTAAAAGAATTCCAACTATGCATAGCCAATCAGCTGAGACTTTATCATTGATATTTTTCAGTTGCCTGTCACTGACAAAACAATTTTGAAAACACCCAATAATTGGAAAGATGGATTCACACATAATTCGTAAATTAGTGGCAGAGGAGCAATTCTTTATATCTCATATAGTTTTTTTCGAAAACACACAGAATCAGATATATCTACTTTTTCTTTAGGTACTGTTTAGAAATATTACTCACAGACGTTGACGAAACGAAAACGAATCAGCCCTGATATGCATCGGAGGCACAGATTTGTACTGTAGTATAGCTAAGGAGGTCAGGATATCTCTCTTACGCAACACTTCAAAACTCAAACCTATCCATCATGGGGTTTGTCGCACCTCTCACAACTGGATGCTCGCATGCGAATATTTTTGCACCCCGCTGCAATGACCGAAGAGCCGATTTTGTTAGTCCACCACGAATGACTTTGTCCGACACTTCGAAACCAAAAGTCGTTCCACCAACAGAAGAAACCAAACACAAATCCCCTCTTCCGCTTGTGCTCTTCCGTGAGTATTTCTCCGCTATGAATGGGTCTTGGAACTCGGATAGAACATATCACTACGTACCAGAGCGACGTCGTGAGAAATCACAGACTACGTTCAATGTGTCGCGATTGACGCGCGCCCAAATTGACGACGTCATGAAGAGCAACGGGGAGGCGGGAGTTCTGGAACCGCAAGATTATGTATTCACAGAAGGATTCCGTGTGGCATTTCTTACGCGCATGGAATCGCAGGGCGGCCTCGTTGAGTCTGGTACAAATCTCGCGTTCGTCCCACGTGGGGTGGATGAAGCGAATGCGATTGTGACTGGAGATTATTTTCGTGACTTGGGATACGAAGAGAAGGGACCTAAGGCGGCGAAGTTTTCGTTCGATGGACGACGAATGCAACTAACCATGACAACACACTACACGCGAGTTGTTTCGGTGGATCAAATCCGGTTGATTAACCCGTCGTGTCGTCTACGAGAAATCGTGAACTATAAGAAACCTGCAGTTGAGGGCAGCCCGCTTGTCGACCCACTGCTGGTTGGTTTCGGAGTAGAGTTGAAAGGTGAGGCGAAGCCGTTGGTGGAGCCGCTGGCATAAGTTGAGTGAGCGAATGATAAAGCGCATTTTACGAATTCGCTTCGTTTAAATAGGCATTACTGTACAGAAGTCTTAGCTCTCTACCTGCTCTGTGATGTGGTCAGGTGATGACGAATCCTCCGGATTTTGGGACCGATGAATACTTCTTGGCCGCTTCACTGTTCCGTTTCGTCCACTCCGATACTTCCTTTTTTTCCTCCTCCCCTTGATGCACTGACCGGTTTACGCGGTGATGGTGCCCGTCCATAGAGGCGGATGCCCTCTTTTCCTACATGTTCTTGTTCTCTTCGCTTTCATCTTCGCAGCGGTCGAAGCTCAAACCGAAAACGCATTCGCGTCGCTTCTTTGTGACGACCTTACTTTGCCAGCGATCGAAGTATTAGCGCGCTCGATTCGCGCAGCAAACCATTCTGAAACGTTTCTTGTTCTCACCCATCCCAGCGTGTCGCATGATACCAAACAAGCGGTCGCGACGCTTCCAAACACACATGTTCTAGAAGCGGAACCGCTACCGTATCCATTCGATTCTCTCGGTGGTCGAGTACACATCCACAAGCCATGCCGTTTTCTCAAGTTGCGGTTGTGGGGCCTCACCGCATGGAGAAAAATCGTGTTTCTCGATGCCGATACCATGGTTCGCCACAACGTTGCTGAGTTATTCGACGCGCCGCCATTCTCCGCCGTGAAAGACCCGGTTGGAATGAACTATAACACGGGTGTGTTGGTTCTCGAACCGAGCACAACCATTCATTCGTTACTCATCAATAACTACGCGCGAGCAGGAAGCTACAACGTAGGTGACCAGGGTGCGCTAAATGCGCTGCTCGATTACACAGCGTGGAAACCACTATCAAAGGTGTACAACACTTTTCACACCGCACCGGAACGCGCCGTGAACTCGGCGAAAATCGTGCACTTCTCCGGGGATGCGAAGCCGTGGGCGTTTTGGAACGCGCGGGGGAAAGGTCGCATTTCGTTCAATCTACATATGGAGTGGTGTCGTCATGCAGAGGAGAGCACGAATGCGGCATGCCACTTTAACGGGGATCTCGATGAACGTGAAATGAGCGAGGTTTCGGTGTACAAACACTATCCGGACACGACGAGTGAGGATTCGATGTCGGTGTTGCTCGCAACGTACGACCGCGATGAGTGGCGTAACTTGACCCAGTTCTACGGGGAGTTGGACTATGTGAAAGAGGTGTTTGTGGTGTGGCACAAAATGGACCGTCCCCACGAATCACCGCCACATCCGAAAGTACAGTTCATCTACCCGACCACGGACTCGCTCAACAATCGGTTCCTCGCGAATCGTATCACGACGGATTGTGTGTACATTTGCGACGACGACGTGTATCCGTCACGGGTTGCACTGGCACAGGGACTCGAAACATGGCGACAAAATCCATACCGCCTTGTTGGGTTCTATCCGCGATATTGGCGGTCCGCACCACCAGAATACAAGGTCGGAGTGCATGAAGGCTACAACATCGTGCTGACGAAAGGAATGTACGCACATCGCCACTTCCTTACCACCTACTCGCACTTCTTGCCGCGCCGTTTAACGAATATCGTGAACGAGTATAAGAATTGCGAGGACATCTTGTTCAATATGATGGCGGTCGGAATGACGGGATTACCGCCACTGGCGGTTCTAGCAGACAAGAAAATTCGCGACGTCGGACGCTACAACGGCATCTCGGGACGGCAAGACGGCACGCATTTACGCTCGCGCGATGTTTGTGTGAATGACTTCATGACGGCGGGCGCGTTCGACGAGGCCCCTGCGAACCAAGCGTCGTTACTGCCCACGTCATACAAGAATTACGTCATCGAGGGTCATGCGCAAGGTCTGGAACGGAAGTAAATCATTTCTTATTTCGTAGGGATTTAGTTCGGTCTGTGCAACAGCACACAATGGCAACTTGACTATCAGAAAAGTGAGACACAAATCTGTAAAGAATCTTCTTCTAGAGTAGCAACTGTTTTTAATTCAACTGTGGAAGGCCACAGCCTTCTGCATGTTAAGACCCACATCTTCTACTGGGCAATACTTTCGCGTCTGGGTGGTATGTTCACGATTTTTGTTCCCTTCAATTTTAATTCAAGCCTTTCAACCAAATTTATGAAATTGCACCTTGGCACTGGGTAGATTAACGAATTAATTTTCTTTTAAGAATCAAAGGAACCCATGAAGTAGTTAAACAAAATCTATCTCTCTCTGGCTAACCACAGTTTGCTACCCATGCCGCGCTACCTACGCAGAGTGCGGTCTCAAGCTACCTACAAATCTGCTCTATCACCCGATCTGGCAAATGAGTGAAGGTACTTCTTGTGACGAGTATGTCTCAACTCGCGATGCCCGATCAGAAGTCAAAAAGGAAAAGATTCGGCTTGACGAGGTACACACAAGCACCTCGAAAACAAAAGACGACAAGACTTCGAAAAGTTACCCTGCAAGTGAATCGTCATCAGACAAGGAAATCGTTTCCGAGACCCCTAGCAGTGATGAATCCGAAAACGAAGACATGTATCGAGGAAGGAATGCGCAATTGGATGGATTGACCACGAAAGAGCTTCTGCTAGCGGCGCATGAAGAGGAAGCAGAGCGGAAGCGTGGCCTGGAATGGAAATTCCACTACAAAAAATGCCTTCAACGAACGCCGACGTTCGAGGAGAAGCTTTTGCTGTGCAAGAGTTTGCCGACGTTACCCATTCGACATCTTCAAATTGTGCTGCGTATCATTGCCGACGAAACAAACCAGCACGAATTGGCTCAAGGGAACGAAGTTGAAGTCGCGATTGATACGCTTTCTGATTCGACGATTTACAAGCTTGAGCACTTCGTTCGTGATCCTCGAGGATATTATGCAGCATGTGAGCAGTTTGCCATCGAACGACGCATAGAGCTGTTGCGAACGAAACTGGGCATAAAGCAGGGAACAATACTGGAGTCAAGTGAAGGAAGCAAGAGCGGTGATCAAGATGTTATATCAATCGACGACTGTCGACGACATTTCGACATTCCGTTAATGCAAGCCAGTCGATTACTTAAAGCGAGCCCTCTAACGCTATGTCGGATCATCAGAGCGCATGGATATGGACAATGGCCAACAAATACATTAGCAATGCGAGACACCGCAATTTTCGAAAATGCTGCCAAATTCAAAAAGCGAACAATGGAATTCGCGGTTCGTTTCTTTCCATCACCGGAGCTTCAACACCAGCTCAAAGAACCTACGAACGATGTGGAAAATGCCTTGAGATACATTATGGCGGAGGTCAGAAGTCATGCGAGAAAACGTCGAGACACAGCTGTAGCAAGTTGCAAACAAGTATCAAAATACCAGCCATCGAACGATGCTAGAAGAGTGAAGAAGAAACTGTGGAATCAAAGACACCGCGCTTACAGGGCTGGACTGGATCAAGCCCTGTACCGTGCGGTTCGCTGGTTAGTCATTCAGAGAAGATCACAAGGAGCCATTTTGACGGCGAGGGAGAACAGCGACGTTTTCACGCCTTCCAATGATATGATCAAGTGCATGGCCAAACCTATCTCTGATAACGCTGTGAGCAAGCATTTGTCGAAAGAAATGAATCATCACATTAATGAACTTGCGAAGGAGATGACATTGCACGAGGCTAAGGTTCGAATTCGAATGGAAGCACTAAAATGGTTCTTGGGATATGGATCGAACATGAAAGACGTGCCTTCTTCTAGAGACTCGCAGGAAGGGGACCAACACTAGAAATTCTATATCTTAGCAACCAATCTTACGTACTGTGCATACCTAATAGAATAGTATTTACGATATGAAATATCTTCTGATCTCAGTTAAAACTTACGTTTTAAAGAATAATCCCATTTCATCTCTCTACGAAATCTTTTTTCTTACCTCATATGCTTTTAGAACGAAATAACAAAGGCTTTGAAAGATACCACGAAATCGAACTCAGTGTATTTACAATAAACTTAAAAGAGCTTCTTGTGAATTCTTAGGACTTGTTCCACGAAATTTTCT
>JAAUYH010124027.1_pt1 | contig 11463 bp, 11 predicted proteins | sample 7278061 | NCBI WGS metagenome assembly JAAUYH01 (sample SAMN14350203, study PRJNA611818) | marine sediment metagenome | isolation source: surface marine sediment (0.6m) | place: French Polynesia: Moorea | collected 2018-08 | reverse complement strand
GGTGTCGACATCTACAGCGGCCAGGTCATCGCTGACGGCAGCTCGCTGACTGTCTCTGACGTCGCGGCGCAGATCAACCTGTACTCGGGCCAGACGGGTGTTTCGGCATCGGTCAGCGGCACGAGCCTGACGCTCACGTCGGTTGACGGTCGCAACACGGACGTCACCGAGACGATCGGCGCGAACACCGCGGACACGGGCATCGACGCGGCTCAGCAGGGTATCGTGCGCGGCACGATCACGCTCTCGGCTGCCGAGAACATCGTCATGACCGGTCAGTTCGCTGACATCGGCCAGGCGGCGACGATCTCGAAAGATGCCGGCACGCTGACTGGCGTCGACGTATTGACGGTCGAAAATGCAGAAACGGCGATGAACCGCATTGACTCGGCCCTGACTGTCGTCAGCGACCTGCGTTCGAGCTTCGGTGCGATCCAGAACCGTTTCGAATCGACCATTGCCAACCTGCAGGCAGTTTCCGAGAACCTGGCCGCCTCGCGCAGCCGGATCCAGGACGCTGACTTTGCTGCGGAGACGGCTGCCCTGACCAAGGCGCAGATCCTGCAGCAGGCCGGCGTAGCGGTACTCTCGCAGGCCAACGCCCAGCCGCAGCTCGCACTGAGCCTGCTGCAGTAAGGCGACGGTAAGTAAGATCCCCAAAGGCGGGGCGGCAAGGACGCCGCCTCGCCGCGGGTACAGGGAGAATGCTCATGGCTAACCAGGACATCAAGCCAGTCTCCAGTTCAACAGGGACATTCGCGGCGCTCAAGCTGCCGGAGCAATCGACCGAGGGTGGCAAGCTTGCGCCCGAGGCCGGCAAGTCCATGCCGGAAGAACAAGAATCCCGGCCGGATATGGAAAGCCTCGCCAGACAACAGAACATCGTAAGCCAGACCATTGGCCGCGACTTGCGTTTCCAGGTGGATATGAACACCGGCACGTCGGTTATCCAGGTCCTCGACCGCGATACCGGCGAGATCATTCGCCAGATCCCACCGGAAAACGCCAGGACATACGTGTCGGACTCGGGCGCTGTCGCGCTCAGGCTCTTCGACGACCGGGTCTGATAACGCTGGAACTCAAGTTCTGGCACGTTTCTTGTAACGCTTCTGTGTAACAGGAAAAAACCAGTACGCAGGAACCGAATAGAGAGATGGCCAGCATAATTTCAAGCGGAATCGGCTCCGGCCTCGACATCGCCGGGATCGTGCAGCAGCTTGTTGCCGCGGAGGGGCAACCGGTGGAATCGAGGATCGCACAAAAGGAAGTCAGGGCGCAGGCAAAGCTGTCCGCCTTTGGCAGCCTGAAGTCGGCGCTCTCCGATTTCCGCGACAAGCTCGACATCATGAAGTCGGCCGACAAGTTCCTCGCACGCAGGGCGAGCTCGGGAAACGAGGACGTCTTCACGGTTACGGCTGGCGGCAGCGCGTTGCCGGCAAGTTACGACATCGAAGTCGTGCAGCTTGCCCGGGCGCAGAAACTCACATCCGGCGCCTTCGCAGGCGCGGACGCAGAAGTCGGTACGGGCGACCTCTCGATTTTCGTCGGCGGCCAATCGATGCTTTTGACCGTGACCGACGAAAACAACACGCTCGTCGACATCGCCGATGGAATCAACTCATCGCAGAACAATCCCGGGATCAACGCGTCGATCGTCAATGCAAATTCCGGCAGCTACCTGATCCTGACGTCGGACAAGACCGGCACCGGGCAACCCATCACGATCACGCAGAGTGGCGGCGACGGCGGACTGGCAGCGCTCGAATGGGACCCCTTGAACGGCAACACATCGCTGACGGAATCCGTTGCGGCGCAGGACGCACAGATCCGCATTGACGGCTTCGATATCGTCAGCCAGACCAATGAATTCGATACGGCGATCGACGGCGTTACGATTTCGGTCCTTGCCGAGACCTTTGGCGCTACAGAGAGCCTGGTCGTCGAGAATGACGAGGAAGAGGCTCGCAAGTTGGTCAACGATTTCGTCGAGAGCTACAACGCCCTCATCGACACCTTCGACAGCCTGACCCAGTACGATGCCGAATCCCAGCTCGCGGCGCCGCTGCTGGGCGACGCCAGTATTCGTGGTATTCGCGACCAGGTTCGTCGCGAAATGAGCACCGCGGTATCGGATATCAATGCACCGTTCACGGTACTGACGGATGTCGGCATCGAGACCCAGCTCGACGGCAAGCTCGAGGTAAACGAGCAGAAACTCAATGACATCCTGAGCGAAGACTTCGTGAAGTTCGGCCAGCTGTTTTCAACGACGGATGGCTATGCAACCCGGCTCTACGATCTGGCCGACGGCTACCTCAAGTCAGGTGGCATCATCGACACGAGGACGTCAGGCCTCGAGGCGAACATCGAGGAGTTCGACGATCAACGTCTGGCACTCAACGAGCGCCTGGCGTCGCTGGAAACGCGATTGCTGCGGCAATTCAATGCGCTCGATTCATTGCTCGCGAACCTGTCATCGACAAGCAATTTTCTTACCCAACAACTGAACAGCCTGCCGGGCGCTACGCGACCGGAAAGCTCTTGACCGAAAGGACGAATCATGCTCACGACGAGTGGCAGTGACGCCATACGCCAGTACCAGCAGCTGAACACGCATGGCAATGTTGAGGATGCGTCACCGCATCGCCTCATCCAGCTCATGATGGAGCGAGCACTGGCCAAGATCGGCGTAGCGCGCGCGCACATGGAACGCAGGGAGATCGCGCGCAAGGGCGAGAGCATCGGCGATGCGATCACCATCATCAATGGCTTGCAGGCGAGCCTCAACCACAAGGCCGACGAGAAAATGGCGGCCAACTTCGATGCGCTCTACGCCTATATGATGCGACGCTTGCTCGAGGGCAACATGCAGGACGACCTCGCAGCGCTCGACGAAGTGTCGGGCCTGCTCGGCGAGATCAAGGAAGCCTGGGACGCGATTGCGGACCAGGAGTGATCGTGGAGTCCTTGCTCGAACTCGTGGCAGCCATGGACGCGGCGGCGGAGCGGGGCGAGTGGGGCCGCATCGAGGAATTCTCGCAACAGCTCCGCGTCATCATCGCCGACGTTCCTGCGGCCGAGCGCAGGGCTGCGATCGAAACCGCGCAACGCACCATGCGCAGACTTCACCAGAAAGCCGAATCGGCGCGTCACGACATCACCGACAAGCTCTCCGAGATTCGCCGCGGCCGTGATGCGGCCAAAGCTTACGGCAGCACGTATTAGGTCAAATTTGTCGCTATTTGTGACCAGGGTCACAAATCCGGTCGAATCGAGGGTCTATGCTAAGCAGCAGTCGCACCTGCTTGACATAAGGCATAGACGGAATGACACCGAATACGACGACTAAGGGGACCGTTCTCATCATCGATACCGATGCAGCGCGCGTGAGCGAGCTCAGCGTCCGCTTACGTTACCTGCACTACGATCCCGTCAGTTTTGCCGACAACCTCGATTACCCGGGCGACGACCTCGTTGCCGCAATTCTCGGCGATGTCAGCAGCGAACCGGCGTTTGTCGAAGCGGCTCAGGAGCTGCGCACGGCGGTACCGAATTTGCCGTTCCTCTGCCTGCCGAGATCCGTCGACGCGAGTCCCGAGCTCGTCGAAGGAATGGCGTGGACACTCGAAATGCCGCTTCGCAAATCTCAGCTCCAACGTCTTCTCGGGCGCGCCGCACGCTACCATGGCCAGGAACGCCGGCACCGCCTTACGGGCTCCTCGCGAACCATTCGCCGCGTTCGTGAGCTTATCGAGCAGGTCGCCGACTTCGATACGAACGTACTGATAACGGGCGAGTCCGGCACCGGCAAGGAACTCGTCGCACGCACCATTCATGATCTGTCTGATCGCGCCGGCAAGCCCTTCGTGCCGATCAACTGTGGTGCAATTCCCGCGGAGCTGCTCGAGAGCGAGTTGTTCGGTCACGAAAAGGGCGCGTTTACCGGTGCGATATCCGCGCGCACAGGCCGCTTCGAGCTTGCCGAGGGTGGGACGCTGTTTCTCGACGAGATTGGCGACATGAGCCTCGATATGCAGGTCAAGCTCCTGCGCGTGCTCCAGGAGCGCTGCTTCGAACGCGTCGGCAGTAACAAGAGCAGGCCCTGCGATGTGCGCATAGTCGCCGCGACGCACCGTGACCTGCCGACGGCCGTCGAAGACGGCGATTTCCGCGAAGACCTCTTCTATCGTCTCAACGTTTTCCCGATCGAGATGCCGCCGCTCTACAAGCGCGTCTCCGACATTCCGCAACTCATGGAAGAGCTCTTCATCAGCCGTGGCGGACAGAATCCCGGCAGCGTTCGCGTCAGTGAGGCCGCTCTCCGACTGCTGGCTAACTACCGCTGGCCCGGCAACATCAGGGAACTCAGCAATCTCGTAGAGCGCCTGGCGATCATCAAGCCCGATGGCCAGATCGATGTCGCCGATCTGCCGCCGAAGTATCGCGAGGCACAACCGCCTCTCGACGAAGTCGAGCCAACGCTGGTTGCCGAAGCGATGCAGATGACCGAGGCCAATCTCAAGGAACACCTCGCAAACGTCGAGCAGGAGCTCATCGGCCAGGCGATGGACGCCTGCGACGGTGTCGTTGCCGGTGCGGCACGACTGCTGCACATGCGACGCACGACGCTCGTCGAGAAGATCAACAAGTACCAGCTCGCATCCTGATTCCTTCTGGCAGGAGCGGTCGTGAGACCGCGAATGCCCCGTTCTTTCGTCGATTGTCGGATTTTTGACGCCGCTATCGGTTGTCGAAAATCCGTAAGCAACTGTTTTTCATAGGTAAAAAGTTCTGGCATGCAACTTGCAGAAAAGCTCCCGGATATCTGTTTATCGGGAGAGCCCATTGGCTGCACTGCCTGCCGAAAGAAACGAGCGACTTAGCGCCATAGGTGAGATGACGGCCGAGTTCGCGCACCAGGTGCGGACACCGCTCGCTTCGGCGATGCTGTATACGGCGCAGCTCGATACCTCGACGTCGGAGCAGAAACGTGTCGTCGAGAAAATCCAGGGACGGCTCAACGACCTGGGCCGCATGGTCAATGACATGCTGGGTTTCGCCGCCGGCGCACGGCCGGTCAAGGAACGCATCCTCGTCGGCGACCTGCTCGATGCAGTCGTTCGTACGATCGAGCCACAGCTCGCGCCCACGACGATTCTCACGGTCCGCTGCGACAGCACGGCCATGTCGATCATGGCCAACAAGGAAGCACTCAAGGGCGCGATACTCAATCTCGTCAGCAATGCCGAACAGGCTTGCGTGACGAACGCCGCCATCGAACTCACCGCACGGCGCTACGGCGATCGCGTGCTGATCTCCGTCGGCGACAACGGCCCCGGTATTCAATCGCAATGCGTGGGGCGACTGTTCGAACCGTTTTATACGACAAGACCGGAGGGCACCGGCCTCGGGCTCGCAGTCGTTCAGGCTGTGACTCGCTCACACAATGGCTCAGTGTCGGTCGACACGTCGGGCGAGGGCAGCTGCTTTACACTGGACCTGCCAGTGCTTGCGGTTGCGGGAATCGCAAATGGCTAACCCCGCCGTACTCATCGTCGAAGACGACGCGCACCTGCGCGAGGCACTGTTCGATACGCTCGCAAGCGACGATTGCCCCGTGCTCACCGCCGTCGATGGTACGAGCGCACTGGAAATACTCGATCGCGAGCACGTCGGCCTCGTGGTCACCGACCTGCAAATGCAGCCGATGGACGGCGTCACGCTGCTCGGCAAGATCCGCGAGCAGCACCCGGCGTTACCGGCCGTGCTCATGACGGCGCACGGCACGATCCGGAACGCCGTCGACGTGATGCGCAACGGCGCCGCGGATTACCTCGTCAAACCGTTTGCGGCAGACGAACTGAAAGACCTTGTCGACAAGTACATGAAGCCGCACGACGACGCGGGTCGTCCCGTCGCAGAGGACCCGGTGTCGCTGGAGCTGCTGCGCGTCGCCGAACGCGTCGCGGCCACTGAGGCTACGGTAACGATCAGTGGTGAGAGCGGCTGCGGCAAGGAAGTCATCGCCCGTTTCATCCACGCGCAGTCGCCGCGGCGCGACGCACCGTTCGTCGCCATCAACTGCGCAGCGATTCCGGAAAACATGCTCGAGGCCGTGCTGTTCGGTCACGAGAAGGGCGCTTTCACGGGCGCGACGCACGCACACGCCGGTAAGTTCGAACAGGCTGACAACGGTACCTTGCTCCTCGACGAGATCTCGGAGATGGCCCTCGGCTTGCAGGCGAAATTGCTGCGCGTCATCCAGGAAAAGGAAGTCGAGCGGATCGGCGGCCGCAAGGTCATCCCGCTGAACGTCCGCGTGCTCGCCACGACCAACCGCGACCTCAAGCAATACGTGGCGGACGGCCGCTTTCGCGAAGACCTGTTTTATCGACTCAACGTATTTCCATTGCATATTGCAGCGTTGCGCGATCGTCGCGACGACATTCTGCCGCTGGCCGACATGGCGATCCGGCGACACGCCAACGCAATGCAATCCGCCGTCACGCTGTCCCCTGCAGCACAACAGAAGCTGTTGTCGCACGAGTGGCCGGGCAATGTGCGCGAACTGGAAAACCTGCTGCAACGCACCCTGATCCTGCTGCAAGGCAACCAGATCGATGACGGCGATCTCGCCTTCGAGGCGAGCCAGGCAATTGCCGCTTCGTCGGACACCGGCCTCAACGAGGATCTGAAGAACCACGAATTCCAGCTGATCATCGACGCCATGCGCCAACACGGCGGCAAGCGTGCCGCGGTCGCCGAGGCGCTCGGTATCAGCCCGAGAACCCTGCGCTACAAACTTGCACGTATGCGTGAGCAGGGAATCTGCGAAGGAGACCTGACATGAACCAGATCAGTTCCGAACACCTGTTGCAACAGATTCGCACGCTCGGTAGCGAATTGCAGGTCGGCAAGCCGGCCGTGCAGCAGCCTCAGGATTCGCAGTCCGGCTTCGGCAACATGCTGAAAGCGACGCTCGATGCAGTCAACGACTCGCAGTCGCGCTCGTCCGAGTTGAAGGCGGGATTCCTGAACGGTACGGGCGACGCGAGCCTCGCCGAAGTCATGATCGCGTCGCAGAAAGCGAATTTGCAGTTCCGGGCCGTCACCGAGGTGCGTAACAAGCTCATCACGGCCTACCAGGACATTATGAACATGCCGGTGTAGTCGAGGTAGTCAGGACACAGAGGAAGCAATAGACAGTCATGGAAAACACCAACGTTATTGAAGCGTCCGCCGTACACCCGGCGACCCAGATGAACCTGGCCACGGTGCTGAGGATCCCGGTCGTGCGGCAGATAACGCTACTCGTCGGCGTCGCCGTCGCCGTCGCAGTGGGGTTCGCAATCGTGCTCTGGTCACAGGCGCCCTCGTACACGGCCCTGTACTCCGACATGAGTGCGGCCGAGTCCGCCGAAGTGGCCGATACGCTGCGCACGACCGGAATCGATTTCAAGGTCGACGCTGCGACGGGGACCGTGTTGGTTGCCGAAGACAGCCTGCACGAGGCGCGCATGCAGCTCGCCTCGCAGGGGCTGCCGCAGAGTATCAGCGCAGGAATGGACTCGATGTCCGAGCAGTCGAGCTTCGGCGTCAGCCAGTTCATGGAAAGCGCCCGCTACCAGCACGCGCTCGAAGCCGAACTCGCGCGCACGATATCGACGCTTGGCGCCGTTCGTGAGGCGCGCGTGCACCTCGCGATGCCGAAACAGTCCGCGTTTATCCGTAACCAGCGCGGCGCGACGGCGTCTGTCGTACTGCAGCTGTTTCGCGGCCGAACTCTCGAAGGGGAACAGGCTACGGCCATCGCCAATCTCGTTGCTGGCAGCGTGCCGAATCTTGCGGCCGGCGACGTCACCCTCCTGGATCAGTATGGCCGCCAGTTGAACTCCGGCGGCGATGCAGCGGCCGAAGCGCAAGCCATGACTCAGCTCAAGTACAAGCGACAGCTCGAGGAAGACTACAAGCAGCGGATCGAGGACCTCCTGACCTCCATCGTCGGACCGGGTCGTGTACGCGCGACCGTCGATGTCGACGTCGACTTCACGGTCTCCGAAGAAACCCGTGAGAGTTTCGACCCGGCCCGTGCGGTCGTACGCAGCGAGCAGACCAGCGAAGAGCGTCGCGGCGCATCCGACACGCCGGCTGCCGGTGTACCGGGTGCTTTGAGCAACCAGCCACCCGAGGCAACTGGCGGAACGGGCGTGCCGAGCGAGGGCGAAACCGTCGCGACCCAAAACGAGTCGCGCATGACCACGCGTAATTTCGAAGTCGACCGCACGATCAGTCACACGAGGCCGCAGTCCGGTACGATTCGCCGGCTTTCCATCGCAGTCGTCGTCGACGACAGCCCGTTTGCCTCCGTTGCCGAAGGCGAAGCGGCGGCAGGCGGAGCTGCCACGCCTGCAGTTGTCACGGCTGAAGACATTGCCCGTTACGAGACGCTCGTCCGCGAGGCCGTCGGATTCGACGCGGCACGCGGCGACAGCGTCACTGTAATGAGTGAAACCTTCCGCAGCGTCGAGCCGATGGAGGCTGCGGAGCCACCGCCAATCTGGAAGCAGCCACTGTTCCGCGAAATAACCCGGCAGGCACTCGGTGTAGTCCTCGTACTGGCCATCGCGTTCGGCGTGGTTCGGCCGATGCTCAGAAGTGTCGTATCCGGTAACGCGAGCGCTGGCGGCGAATACATCGGTGCATCCGCCGTTGCGGGCGGCGGAATCGCAGCGCCGCACTTGGCTGCGGCCGGCGCCGCGGCGCCGGCGGCTCTGACCGGCCCCAACTACGAAGAAAAAGTGGCGGCCGCAAAGAACATTACCGGGCATGACCCGGCGCGTGTGGCCCAGGTCGTCAAGAAATGGGTGACGATCGATGAGTGATGCGCAGGAAGAAATGAATGGCACGGAACGTGCCGCGCTGCTCCTGATGACGCTCGGCGAAGCCGAAGCCGCCGAAGTCCTCAAGTACATGGGTGCCAGCGAGGTGCAGCGCCTCGGCATGGCGATGGCGCAGCTGAAAAACGTATCGCGAAACCAGGCCGACCAGGTGCTCGACGTGTTCATTACCGAAGTCGAGGATCAGACGGCGCTCGGCGTCGACAACGAAAACTACGTGCGCAAGCTGCTGAGCAACGCGTTTGGGTCGAGCAAGGCGAACGCTTTCATCGATCGCATCATGGACGGCGACGAAGGCAACGGCCTCGACGCGCTCAAGTGGATGAGCTCCCGGGAGGTCGTGGACATCGTCGAGGACGAGCATCCGCAAATCGTTGCAATCGTGCTGTCGTTTCTGGATGCCAAGGAAGCCGGTGAAGTCCTCGAGCTCATGCCCGAGGAAGCCCGCTCCGACATCGTCATGCGCATCGCGAACCTGAGTGATGTCCAGCAGAGCGCGTTGGCCGAAATCGAGAACCTGATCGCCAGCAAGTCGAGCGGTTCCTCGCGTGGAGGTACGCGCAAGGTCGGTGGCGACAAGGTCGCAGCCGACATCGTCAACGCGCTGAAGCAGGACGCCGGCGACAAGCTGCTCGAAGAGATCAAGGAGAAGAACGAGGAAGTCTCGATCCGTATTCAGGAGATGATGTTCACGTTCGATATTCTCCTGAGCGTCGACGATCGCGGTATCCAGTCGCTGCTCCGTGAAATCAACAACGACCTGCTGATCGTTGCGCTCAAAGGCTGCGACCCGGCAATCAGCGACAAGATACTCGGCAACATGTCGAAGCGGGCGAGCACGCTCCTCAAGGAAGACATGGAAGCGAAAGGCCCGATGAAGCTCAGCGAAGTCGAGGCAGCGCAAAAGGAAATCCTCGAAGTCGCGCGCAGGCTCGCGGACAACGGCGACATCGATCTCGGCCAGGGTGACGACGAATATGTCTGAAGAAGCGCTCGACAAAGACGCTTCACCGTGGACCGTACCGGCCATCGACGGTTCCGAGGGCAAGGGCTACCTGACCGCAGGGCGTCTCGAGGCCCTGCAGAAGGAAGCCTGGGACGAGGCTTACCAGAAAGGCCACGCCGAGGGGGTCAAAGCGGGCGAAGAGGAAATCGCCGCCCGGGCACGACGTTATGACCAGCTGCTGCAGGCGCTGTCCAAACCGTTCGACCGACTCGATGAGGAAGTCGAGAAGGAACTCGTGGAACTCGCGATCGCGATGACCAAGCAGCTTTTCCGCCGCGAGATACGCATTAACCCGTCGCACGTCATTGGCGTCGTCCGCGAAGCCATCCGGCTGTTACCCGTGGCCAGCCGCAACGTGCACGTTCACCTCCACCCGGAAGACGCCGCGCTCGTGAGGGATACGCTGACGCCTGCCGAGAATGAACCGGCCTGGACGATCGTCGAGGATCCGCTGATCGAGCGTGGCGGATGCAACGTCACGACCGACAACTCGCGCGTCGATGCAACGAATGAGAAGCGCCTGCAGGCAGCGATCAGATCGCTCAACGGCGACGAGCGTCAGTAATGGAAAACGATACACCGATCCTCGTCGGTCCCGATCCCAACCGAAGCCTCGAACGCTCGTTGCGTCTCGGCACCTACCTGGATCGGGTGCTGGACAGCAACGGGCCAGAGCTCGTCGTCGAGGGCGTGTTGCGCCGCACGGTGGGCCTGGCCATGGAAGCAGAGGGCTGCCACGCACCGCTTGGTGGCCGATGCGACGTGATCGCAACCGACGGCCGCAGCGTCGAAACCGAGGTCGTCGGCTTTGCCGGCGAACGCCTGTATCTCATGCCGATCGGCGACATGCGCGGCATTGTGCCCAACGCGCGCGTCATCCCGGTTTCGGGTGTTCCCGAGGTCGTCGTCGGCGAAGAGCTGCTCGGCCGGGTCCTCGACGGGCGCGGCAAGCCGCTCGACGGCGGTAAGCCCATCACTGGCGGCCACGCGGTGCCGCTGTTCGGGCAATCCATCAATCCGCTCAAGCGAAAACCGATTTCGGCGCAGCTCGATGTCGGTGTGCGGTCGATCAACTCCCTGCTTTCGGTGGGCCGTGGTCAGCGCATGGGCCTGTTCGCCGGCAGTGGCGTGGGCAAGAGCATGTTGCTCAGCATGATGACCCGGAATACCGATGCCGACGTCGTCGTTGTAGGCCTCGTCGGCGAGCGTGGCAGGGAAGTACAGGAATTCATCGATCACTCGCTCGGCGGGGAGGGCATGAAGAAGTCGGTCGTCGTCGCGACCCCGGCCGACGACACGCCGCTGATGCGCATGCACGGTGCGTGGTTGACGGCGGCGATCGCCGAGCATTTCCGGGACCAGGGCCAGAACGTCCTGCTGCTCATGGACTCGCTGACGCGTTTTGCCCAGGCCCAGCGCGAGATCGCACTGGCCATTGGCGAACCGCCCGCGACCAAAGGCTATCCGCCGTCCGTCTTCGCGAAACTGCCGCAACTCGTCGAGCGCGCAGGCAACGGTGAGCACGGCGGCGGCTCGATCACCGCGATCTACACGGTCCTC
>JAAUYH010117747.1_pt1 | contig 11464 bp, 9 predicted proteins | sample 7278061 | NCBI WGS metagenome assembly JAAUYH01 (sample SAMN14350203, study PRJNA611818) | marine sediment metagenome | isolation source: surface marine sediment (0.6m) | place: French Polynesia: Moorea | collected 2018-08 | reverse complement strand
CGGGATCACCTCGCACCCCAAGGTGGCGCCTTCACCTCGATCACGCTCGGCCCCGACGGCCGCATTCCCAGGATCATCGGTTCGATCACGAACGTCCTCGTCGCCCCCGAAGACCCCTCAGCTGTGCTCGACGCCATGGCCGACCCCGCCACCCACATCGTCTCACTCACGATCACCGAAAAGGGCTACTGCCACGCCCCCTCGACCGGTCGCCTGAGCCTCGATCACCCCGACATCGCCCATGACCTCACCCACCCCGAGGCCCCGAGATCCGCCATCGGTTTCCTCACCCACGCCCTGAACCGCCGCCGCCAGGCCGGCATGCCGCCTTTCACCGTGCTGAGCTGCGACAACCTTCCCGACAACGGTGCTCTCACCCGCCGCGTCGTGCTCGATTTCGCCGATAGCCTTGACCCGGCGCTGGCCGCTTGGATTGAGACCTACGTCCCCTTCCCCGCCACGATGGTCGACCGCATCACCCCAGCGACCACCGAGGCCGACATCTCCTGGCTCGCCGAAACCGCAGGCTACCGCGACGAGGCGTGCGTCGTGCACGAACCCTTCCGGCAATGGGTCATCGAGGACGATTTCGCCACCGGACGCCCCGCCTGGGACGCCGCCGGCGCGCAATTCGTGACCAGCGTCGCGGCACATGAGACGATGAAGCTGCGCTGCCTCAACGGCACCCATTCGACGCTCGCCTATCTCGGCTATCTCGCCGGGTACGAGACCATCGCCGACACTGTCGCCGACCCTGATTTCGCGCACCTCTGCGAGCGGCTCTGGGCCGAGGAAATCATCCCCACCGTGCCGCAGCCCGAGGGCGAAGACTTCCCCGCCTACTGCGCCCGTCTGCTCGAGCGCTACCGCAACCCCGCGATCCGCCACCGCACCTGGCAGATCGCCATGGACGGCAGCCAGAAACTGCCACAGCGGCTGCTCGGGACAATCGCCGACCGCATCGTAAAGGGGAGCATGCCTAGAGGCCTCTGCCTCGCCGTGGCCGGGTGGATGCGTTACGTCGGCGGCGTGGATGAGGCGGGGCAGCCGATAGACGTCCGCGACCCCCTCGCCGACCGTTTCCGCGCAGCCAGCGACAGCGCCCCGGACGCGGCGGGCAAGGTGGCCGCGCTGCTGGGAATCGCGGAAGTGTTTCCAATGGGCCTCGCCACGGATTCATCGTTCCAGGAGACTGTGACAGCCGCTTATGAGAGTCTTCTCTGCAATGGCGCAAAGGCCGCCGTCCGCGCGTATGTCGAGGGCTCGGAGACGCCGGGCTAGCCGCGCAACACCGCCTCCGCCTCGATCTCGACCTTGTAGCCGCCGATAAGCCCGGCCACGACGACCAAGGTATTCGCAGGCTTGATCGCGCCGAAAACCCGGCCATGGGCGCGGGAAATCTCCTCCACGTCGGCCTCATCCGTGATGTAGATCCGCGTGCGCACCACATCCTCGGCCTCGGCCCCGAAGGCCGCGAGCGCGGCGAGGATCTTGTCGATCACATAGGTCGTCTGCGCCCCGGCATCCTCCGGCGCCACGACCCGGTCCGCCCCCGCCGTGGCGGTGGTCCCCGAGACCAGGATCCGGTCGCCGATCCGCTGCGCCCGGCAATACCCCGCGATCTCCTCCCATTTCGAACCGCTCAGCACTTGCTCCGCCCCATCACGATGCGCCGCCGGCCCAGCCTTTTGCTGCAACGGCATCGTGTCGAGATGATGGCTCAGGTCCCCCGAGGCGGTCAGGAACGGCGGTTTGCGGTACTCATCCCCGCAATCCCCGGGCACCGGCGTTGTCGCGGCGAAGGCATCGTCCAAAAGCGCATGATCCTCGGCATCCAGTGCGAACCCGAAGAGCCGCAGATTATCCTCCACATGCACCCGCTCGCCCAGCCGCGCACCGACGATCACCCCGGCGACGGCGTCATCCTCCAGCACCCAGCGCATCGCGACATTGGCAATCGACACCCCGTGCTTCTGCGCAATTCCGTCGGCAGCCCTGAGAATGCCCTGGAATGCCTCCCACCCCCCGGTCACATCGATGAACCGCTTGTATTTCATCTTCGACCAATCGGCGATCTCCGCAGGTTCGGGCTGCCCCAACCAGCGCTCCGAAAGGAACCCGCCGCACAGCGTGCCGTAGGCGAGTAGCTTCACGTCCCGCTCGGCGCACAGCCTAGACAACTCCCCCGCCGCCCGCCGGTCCACCAGCGAGAACGAGACCTGGTTCGTCAGAACCGGCACCCCGTCCGACAGCGCCACCCGCAGATGTGCCGCATCGAAGTTCGTCACGCCGATCTCGGCGATCAGCCCCTCTTCGCGCAGCCGCGCCAGCTCATGCAGCGCATCGAGCCACGCCGGATGCTGGAAGCTCCACCAGTGAAACTGCAACAGATCCACCCGCTCGACCCCGAGCCGCTCAAGCCGCTCCTGCACCCCGGCGCGCACAACCTCTGCCGTCATCGGCCCCGGCGCCGGGCACCACTTGGTGAACGCTAGCGGCCCCGCACCCCGTGCCAACAACCGCCCCGCGATGATCTCGGCACTGCCATAGTGATCCGCCATGTCGAACGTGTCGAAGCCCCGCGCGGCATACTCCGCCAGCCACCCGGCCCCCACCTCGGGGTCGATCACCGCGTCGTCCTTCTCGATATCCGCGACCTGCCAGAGCCCGGTCAAAACGCGGCTGATCTCCAACCGGTCGGACAGGCGCAGGCGCTGGGGTCTAGTCATCAGGCGGTCCCTCCCAACCGGGCGATTGGCCCTTGAGGGCGCCGCCACTTGCGGTAACGTGCCCCGGGAATACCAGCGGAAGGCACAAGATGGAACGGGGCGACGAGGGCCGCGGCTTCTGGCTCTACGATCTGAAGGTCGAAACGGTCCTGGACGGCCGCACGCCGGTCTGCCGCCATATCGAGGGCGAAAGCTTCCGAGTCGAGGGCGAAACACTCGTCTTCGACCCCGGCACACGCATCTCCATGTATGCCCTCGCCGCCCTCCTGCCCCTACTGCCGGTCAAACAGCGCGAAACAGACCCCGATGACTGGGTCAGCACCGATGCCGAGGTCGCCTGCCCAGACCCCCATTGCGGCGGCCGGTTCCGGATCACCCGCCTCGACAGGCGTTGGTTCTCGCACGCCAGCACTACGGGCCTGCCCGACGCCCGCAGCACCCCGTACTGGCAGAACGACGCATGACCGTCGAAACAGCAGAACTGCGCCCGGGATACGAAATCAGCCGCGTGATCAAGGGCGGCTGGCAGCTCGCCGGCGACCACGGCCCCGTGGACCGCGCCGAGGCCGTGGCCGACATGGAGGCCTTCCTCGACGCCGGCATCACCAGCTTCGACTGCGCCGATATCTATACCGGCGTCGAGGAGATGATCGGCGACTTCATCGCCGACCTGCGGCGCCAGCGCGGGGCCGAGACCGCAAACCGCGTTCAGGTCCACACCAAACTGGTCCCCGACCTCGGACTTCTGGAGAATATCCAGCCAAGCGACGTGGAGGCGATTATCGACCGGTCCTTGCAACGCCTGAGGATCGAACGACTACACCTCGTGCAATTCTACTGGTGGGACCTCTCGCTGGGGAACGCGCAAAAGGGCCTCGAGGTTCTCAAGCGCTGCAAGGACAAGGGCAAGATCGCCCATCTCGGCACAACGAACTGGGACGTGGCCGAAACCGCACCCTTTGTCGAGGTGGGGTTCGACCTCGTCTCGACCCAGGTGCAATACTCGCTGCTGGATCGCCGTCCCACAGACGGGCTGGCCGACTGGGCTAAGGCCAACAACCTGCAACTCCTCTGCTACGGCACCCTCGCGGGCGGTTTCCTGACGGAAAAATGGCTCGGCCAACCCGACCCCGGCTTCACCTTCGAAAACCGCAGCCTGGTGAAATACCGCCTGATCATCGACGAATTCGGCCCCTGGGACCGGTTCCAACAGTTTCTGCAAACCCTCCAGGACATCGGCGCCAAACACGGCGTCTCGCTCTCTTCGGTCGCCACGCGCTGGGTTCTCGACCAGCCGCAAGTCGCCGCCGCCATCGTCGGCGCGCGCTACGCCCGCCACCTGCCGCAGACGCTCGAGGTCTTCCGCTTCGCCCTCGACCAGGACGACCACGCCGCTATCCAAAAGATCCTCGCCACCGCCCCCGGCCCACAAGGCCCCGTCTTCGGCCTCGAACGCGACCGGACCGGGAGGCATGGCCGGATCATGAAATACAACCTCAACGCCAGGCCCGACGACAAGGTGCTCGGAGACACGGATGGCTAACCCCATCCTCTCCACCCAAGGACTCTGCCGCAGCTTCGGCCCACTGAAGGCCGTCGATCAAGTCTCTCTCGACATCCCCGAAGGCTCCATCACCGGCCTGATCGGCCCAAACGGGGCGGGCAAATCGACCTACTTCAACCTGCTCACCGCCGCCCTGAAACCCGATGCCGGCACCGTGCGCCTGAACGGCCAAGAGGTCACCGGCCTCTCCCCTGACAAGCTCTTCGCCCGCGGCATGGGCCGCACCTTCCAAATCCCCCGCCCCTTTGCCCGGATGAGCGTGCTCGAAAACGTCATGCTCGCGCCCACCGGGCAGATCGGTGAATCCGTGACGGGGCCTTTCCTCAACCGCGCCAGGGTCCGCGATCAGGAAGCCCAGATCCGCGCCAAGGCCCTCGACGTGCTCGATTTTGTCACCCTCGGCGCCCTTGCGGACCACCCGGCGGGAAAAATCTCCGGCGGGCAGATGAAGCTTCTGGAGCTCGCCCGCGTGCTGATAGGCGATCCGAGACTTATCCTGCTCGACGAGCCGGCGGCGGGGGTGAATCCCGTGCTCACCGAGACGCTCATCGGCAAGATCGAAGAGCTCAACCGCCAGGGCACGACCTTTATCATCATCGAGCATGACATGGATTTCGTCATGCGCCACTGCGAACCCGTCATCGCACTCGCCGAGGGCCGCGTGGTGTTCCAGGGCACCGCTGACGAGGCGCTGGCCAACCCGGTCCTGCTCGACGCCTATCTCGGGGCGACCGAGGATGCCTGACCCGGTGCTGTCTGCCACTAACGTCACGGCAGGCTACGTGCCCGACCTGCCGATCCTGCGAGAGGTCTCGCTGCAGGCCGAGGCGCAGAAGATCACTCTGATCATCGGCCCGAATGGCGCCGGCAAATCGACGCTGATCAAGGCCATCGCCGGGCTGATCCCGGTGAGCGGCGGGAAAATCACATTTGAAACCAAGGACATCACCGACATCCGCCCGGACCAGCTCTCGGACCACGGCATCGCCTATGTCCCGCAAACCGACAACATCTTCCGCAGCCTGACGATCCGCCAGAACCTCGACCTGGCCCTGCGCCGCGACAAGCACGGCACGGCGGCAAGGCGCGAACAGCTCTTCGCCCAGTTCCCCGCCCTCGCCGAGAAACAACGCGACAAGGCCGGCACGCTCTCGGGCGGCCAACGCCAGTTCCTCGCCGTCGCCATGGCGCTCGCCACCGGGCCGCGGCTGATCCTGATGGACGAACCCTCCGCCGGGCTCTCGCCCAAGGCCGCTCAGGAAGTCCTCGAACAGGCGCGAAAGCTCACCGAGACCGGCGTCTCGATCCTTCTCGTCGAGCAGAACGTCTACCAGGCGCTGCGGTTTTCCGACCACTGCTACATCCTCGCCGAGGGCCGCAACCAGCTCGACGGCCCGGCCCAGGACCTCCTGAACGACAAGACCGTGGGCGAGATCTATCTCGGCGGTCGAAGGGTAGGCGCATGATCCAGCACCTGATCGACGGGGTCCTCACCGGCTCCTACCTGTCGCTCGGCGCGATCGGTCTGACGCTGGTGATGCACATCCTGCGTTTCGCCAATTTCTCCCACGCCGAACTGCTCTCCCTCGGCGCCTATTGCGCACTGGTTTGCGATGCGCTGGTCACCGCCCTCGTGCCGGTCTTCGCCAGCAAGCTCGGCCCCCTCTCGCTAACCTGGGCGCTGCTCGCCGCGATCCTCGTCTCCATGGTCCTCACCGGCCTCTCCGCCGTGCTCATCGACAAACTGGTCTTCAAACGCGTCCGAGAGAAAGGCGCCGAGCTCTCCATGGTATTCGCCAGCTTCGGCATGGCGCTGGTGATCCGCAACGTGATCGGGCTGATCTTCGGCCTTTCGCCAGAGCTCTATTCCAAGGACATCGCCTTCGCGATGGTCCTGAGCCTCGACCCGCTGATCCTCGTCAAACCCGACCAGGTCTTCGTGCTTTTCGCCGCGCTCACCCTGATGTTCGCCCTGCACCTGATCCTCTCGCGCACCACCTTCGGCTACAGCTTGCGCGCCGTGGCCGAGAACCCCGCACTGGCCCAGGTCAACGGCGTCAACCTGCGGCGCACGATCATGGCGGTCTGGCTGATCGGCGGCGCGCTGGCTGCCGTCGCGGGCGTCTTCTACGGCCTCAGCCACCAGATCATCCCCGTGATGGGCCGCGACCTCGTCCTTCCGATCTTCGCGGCGACCATCGTCGGCGGCATCGGCAGCGTCTACGGCGCCGTGCTCGGCGGCTTCGTCGTCGGTATCGCCGCCAACCTCGCGTTGGTGATCCTACCCTCGGGCTACTCGCCCTCCGTCCCGTTCCTTTTGATCCTCGCGGTCCTGATGATCCGCCCGCACGGGCTTTTCGGGGAAGCGCGCACGTGATCGGCGTGATCTCCTACCTGGTGTTCTTCGCCACCGTTGCTTCGATCCTTGCCATCGCGGTGCTGGGGCTCAACCTGCAATGGGGCAACACGGGCCTTTTCAACGGCGGCGTCGTGGCCTTCTTCGGCGCCGGGGCCTATGGCACGCTGATCCTCGGCGGCGGCCCGCAGGAAGGCCACTTGGGTGGCTTCCAACTCTTTTACCCGCTGGCCCTCCTCGGAGGCATGGCCCTCGCCGGGCTGATGGCCTGGATCGTCGGCCTTCTAACGCTGCGCCTCCGACACGACTACCTCGCCATCGCCACGTTCGGCGTCGCCGTCGCCTTTGAAAACCTGATGCGCAATGCCGAATGGCTCGCCGGCGGCGCCAAGGGCGTGCGCGGCTTCGAACGGCCCCTGCGCCAGGCCCTCGGCGACGGCTTCCTCTACAATCTCTGCTTCCTAATCACGGTCCTGATCATCCTCACCGCCACCTACCTCTTCCTCGAACGCCTCGTCGGCTCTCCCTTCGGCCGACTCCTGCGCGCAATCCGTGAAGACGAGGAAGCCGCCCGCTCCCTCGGCAAAAGCCCGGCCAAAACCCGCCTCACCGCCTTCGTCACCGGCAACGTCATCCTCGGCCTGGCGGGCGGCCTCTACGGCACCTTCTACGCCTTCGTCAGCCCACAGGACGTTCTGCCCACGCTGACTTTCCAGATCTGGGCCATGCTCATCATCGGCGGCGCGGGCAACAACCGCGGCGCCATATTCGGCGCGTACCTCATCTGGGGCGCCTGGACGGCCAGCGGCTGGGCGCTTTCCCGCTTCGCCCCGGTCGAGGCGCAGCTCTACACCGGGTCGGTGCAATTCGTGCTGATCGGCGCGATCATCGTCGGCATGCTGATGTGGCGCCCGCAAGGGCTCTTGCCAGAGCGGCTGGTCGTGTCACAATCACGCCAAAACAACCAACGCAAACAGGGAGTGTAACATGACGATCTACAGAAAGAGCCTGGCCACCTGCGCCATGGCGCTCGGGATGGCCGCCCTCGGCGGCACGGCAAGCGCCCAGGACTGCACCACCAAGATCGGCGCCGTCCTGCCCACCTCGGTCGACTGGGGCCGCCCCATCGCCGAAACCGCGCAATTCGCCGTCGATCAAGTAAACGCCGCGGGCGGGGCGGCGGGCTGCCAGATCGAAATGGTCCTGCGCGACACGCAAGTCGACCCCAAGGTCGGCGTCGACGCCGCCAAGGCGCTCGTCGATCTCGAGGGCGTCAATGTCCTCCTGGGCGCCGTGTCCTCCGGCGTCTCGATGCCAATCCTCACCTCGGTCACCGTGCCCGGCGGCGTGATGCAGATGTCCTGCTGCTCGTCCTCCACTGCCTTCACCAAGCTCTCCGAAGAGGGCAAGACCGACGGCCTCTGGTTCCGCACCTTCGCCACCACCGGCGTGCAGTCGGCCATGGCCGCCAAGGTCGCGCAGGACAAGGGCTACAAATCCATCGCGGTGCTCTACAAGAACGACGACTGGGGCCAGGACATGGCGCGGCTGATCGCTGCCGATTTCGCCGCCGTGGGCGTCGAGGTCACCGCCTCCGTCGCGATCAACGACGCCCAGCCCAGCTACCGCGCCGAGGTCACCCAGGCGCTTGCCAGCCAGCCCGAGGCGATCTACCTCGCGCTCTACCCGGCCGAGGGCACCAACGCGGTGCGCGAATGGATCTCGCTCGGTGGCACGCAGAACATGATCGTCGCCAACTCGCTGAAATCCGACGAGTTCCGCGACAATGTCGGCCTGCAATACCTCGGCAACGCGCTCGGCACCGACACCGCCTCGCCGCGCTCGGAAAGCGCCGATGCCTTCCGCGCCGCCTATCAGGCGCGGTTCGACTCCGAACCGAACGGTCCCGGTCTCGCCAACAGCTACGACGCCGCGATGATCGCGCTTCTGGCGATGGAAGCGGCAGGCGCGGATGCCTCCGGCAGCGACATCGCCGCCGCCGTGGCCCGTGTGACCGACCCAGACGGCACCGCGGTCACCGCCGACACCGCCGGCTTCACCGCCGCGAAAGAGGTGCTCGCGGGCGGCGGAAACGTCTCCTATCAGGGCGCCACCGGCAACGTGCGCTTCGACGCCAATGGCGACGTCTCGGCCCCGGCGGTGGTCTGGTCCTTCACCGACAGCGGCACCGAAGAGGTCGAATACCTCTCGCTCAGCGAAGTCGACGCCTTCATGGCGACGCTGAAATAACGACCCGGGCGCAGCCGCTCCGTCAGCGCGGCTGCGTCCCCCTTTCTTGCACCGGCGGGCGCGCCTGCGTATCGTCGCGCGACCGACCGTACCGCAAGGCCCGCGCCCCGTGCTGATCTACCGCCTGCTCGCGACCCTGGCCGCCCCTGTCGTGGCCGCGATGTTGCTCTGGCGGCTGCTGCGCGGACGCGAGACCGCCACACAAATCGCCGAGCGCCTCGGCGAGGGCCCCAAGGGCACCAAGAGCGCCATCTGGATCCACGGCGCCAGCAATGGCGAGCTGACATCTGCCCGGACTCTCATCGAACAAATCATCGCCCGCTTCCCCGACCGCGCCCTGCTTGTCACCTGCAACACGACCACTGCGGTGGATATGGTCCATGGCTGGAGCCTGCCCCATGTTACGGCCCAACTCGCCCCTCTCGACCTGCAATGGATCGTTGGCCGCCTGCTCGCCCGCTGGCGGCCCGCCGCGATGGTCGTGCTGGAAAACGAGCTCTGGCCCAACCGCTTCGCCGCCGCGCAGGCGGCGGGCATCCCCATTCTCTGCATCGGCGCCCGCATGTCCCACCGCAGCGCCCTGCGTTGGTCCAAGGCCCCGGGCATTGCGCGCCAGATGCTCTCGGGCGTCCGGTATCTCACCGCCCAGGACCCCACCAGCGCCAAACGCCTTTGCATCCTTGGCCTGCCCGAAACCGCCCTCGGCCCCACCGGCACGCTGAAGGCCGGCGTCACCCTGCCCGCCCCGGACTCCGACACGCTGGCAGATCTCCAGGCGATTTTCCCGCGCGCCCGGACCCTGCTCGCCGCCTCCACCCACGAGGGCGAAGAGGCCGTGGTGCTGGACGCCTTCCAAACCGCCCGCGAGTCCAATCCAAGGCTCAAACTCATCCTTGCCCCCCGCCACCCGCGCCGCAGCGCCGAGATCACCGCCCTGATCGAAGCCACCGGCCTGCCCTTCGCCATCCGCTCAAAAGATGAAGCCCCTGACGCACAAACCGCCATCTACCTCGCCGACACGATGGGAGAGATGCCCCTCTGGTACAGCCTCGCCGGCCTCACCTTCGTCGGAGGCTCCCTCGCCCAGCGCGGCGGCCACACCCCCTACGAGCCCGCCGCCTTCCGCTCCGCCATCCTGCACGGCACCCACACCGGCAACTTCACCGCGCCCTATGCGGCGTTGCGCGAGGTCAAGGCAGCCATCGAAGTCACGGACTCACAGAGCCTCGCCAAGGCCATCACCCGCCTCACCGATCCCAAATTGCAGAAAACCATGACCACCCGCGCCACCAAGGCGTTCGACGCCGAAGAGGACGTCATCCCCCCCTTCCTCACCGCCCTGCAGAACGCCATCCAGACCCGTTAGAGCAGAATGCAATCTGGCTGAGTCGCAATGCGGGCTCCAGCCAGGAGTGGACCCTCATAGCCGCTCACAAGGCTCCTTCATCTTGGCGCAAATACTCCGGGGGGTTTGGGGGGCTGGACCCCCAATCGATCGGATTGGCGAAGCCAATTCGAAAGTCCGCTTTAGGCCAAAACCGACTCTGGTTCCAACAATCCTCATCACGCTTCAGACCCAAGCCGAAGCGAACCGACCCTCCAGCACCCCGATCCGGTCACGCACCACGTCCCGCACCGGCCCCGTCCGTGGCGCATCCCGCAGCGTCGTGAACAACGTCTCCGCCGGATCCCGCGCCCGGCTGTGCCCCGACCACTCCACCGCCCGCAACACCGCCTCGGCCTCTGCAGGCAACCGGTCCGGAATCTCCTCGCCCAAAAGCGTCGCCCAAACCCCCGTCCACAGCCGCCCCACGGCCCACGGGTTATACCCCCCGCCGCCCAACACCAGGTACCGAGGCGCCAGCGGCCGCAGCGCCGCCACCACCGCCCAATGCGCATTGTTCGACAGCGCCAGCCGCGACAGCGGGTCTTCCTCCACCGCATCCGCCCCGCATTGCAGCACCACCGCGTCCGGCCGGAACCCCTCCACCAGGGGCAGGATCACTCGGCTTAGCACCGCCGCCATCTCGCTGTCATTGAACCCCCGCGGCACCGGCAGGTTGTAAAGGTTGCCCACCCCGACCTCGTCCAAAGCCCCGGAAAACGGCCAGCGCCGTTCCTCATGCACCGAGATCTGCAACACCTCCGGATCGTCACCAAAGGCAAACGCCACACCGTCCGGATGATGCGCATCGATATCCACGTACGCGATCCGCCGCACCCCCAGCCGCCGCAGCGACAGGATCCCCAGCACCGGATCATTCAAATAGCAGAACCCGTTCGCCCGATCCGGCAGCCCGTGATGCGTCCCCCCCGCCGGCGAATAGGCCACGCCCTGATCCCGGATCAGCTCGGCCGCCAGCAGCGTCCCACCCGCCGCCGTCGCCGGCCGCCGGTAGACTTCTGGGAAAATCGGATTGGACGAGGTCCCGAGCTGATACCTTGCCCGCTCGTCTTCAGGCAAATCCTGCTCCGCCTCCGCCCGCTGCAGCGCCGCCAGATAGTCCTCGGTATGAAACGCCGACAAAACAGAAGGCTTCGCACAAGGCGCAGCCCGGTAATTCG
>JAAUYH010126508.1_pt1 | contig 11465 bp, 5 predicted proteins | sample 7278061 | NCBI WGS metagenome assembly JAAUYH01 (sample SAMN14350203, study PRJNA611818) | marine sediment metagenome | isolation source: surface marine sediment (0.6m) | place: French Polynesia: Moorea | collected 2018-08 | reverse complement strand
TCTGAATAGACATAAAACTTCTTACTTGCCTGCTACTTGTAAACAGTACAACGACTTGCCAAATTAAGGGATCTGAGCAATATTGGGATTACACCATGCCAAATATATGCTCATGGAAGATCTATATCTTAAACAACTGCAGTCGTAGATAATCGCTGCAGAAAAGCATTATGAATTCGCCTTTTTAAATTGACTTTTTTCGAATACCCTGTGCATAAATAAATCCCCTAACAAAATTACTACTGCTCAAAAGCTCATTCGACATAAAAACTACATAATTTCTATCTTAGAAATGGTCATTTGCGGCAACTAGAAAGAATTTTTAAGCGAAAGCAATAATCTATTATTCGTGAACAAACAATATGCTTACAGATGCGAGGAGCAGGATGACAGTTCTCTGACCGGGTGAGAACAAAATTCACTTGACTCACTGTTTCTGAAAATCTCTTCTTACATTCTAACAGCGTTTACCTTGATTAAAGATTTTAGTGCTGCTCGCTTATCTGATTCAATCATCAAATATTCTTCAGATCATTTGTAAATCCAAATTCCTTGATCTTTTGAACTTACTGATTATTCGGTTCACCTAAATCAGAATGATCCACTACCACCAACACAAAGCATCTTTGTTCGCTGAAGCCAGATTAGCTCTGAAAGAATTAGGGTGGGCGAATTTACATAGATAGGGAGTGCCTCAGACACTTTTACAGCACTTGGACCTAATGTAAGCTGCAAAATTTTGAAAAAAGATACAATTCAATTATTAATGACTATTTCTCTTTCTCAGAAATTTAAATACAGCTATAGGCGTAAAACTTCGAGCAAATTGCATCTTAATAGGAAAAGACAAGAGGAAAGGCCTTTACCTCAGTAATTCCGAAAACATTGATATTACTGTCATCGATCCGAAATAGAATTCCCTTGCTGTGAAACACTGTAAGATGAAACTGATCTTTCGGTACTCTTATGCCAAAAACTTGGTTGTACCTTTGCTACAACGAAGCCAGTTGAAATATACAGAGCGTCACAAGAATACATACAAAATCATTAAAGTGTAGCTTTCGCTAAATAACGATGCAATGACTCGGTGATGCTTCATTAGTTGCCGGTACTTCCCAGTTTTCTATTGGATGTTGAATTTGATGAAACTAGATAATTTTTCGAGGGGATAGAATAAATTATCAGCCATGTCTTCTACCAGACCCTTTATTGCAAGAATATGAAATTATCGTGAGTTTTTCGAGCTTGATCGCATAGATTATTCCCCTATGCCATGTAACTTTCGAAGAAGCTCTTCCAAGTGTCAGAGAACATATTATGTGTTTGCCATTCACATTTGATATTACGTTATATACCCGAAGATAATCACAAGGTTTTTGGCGGAGTGTACAAGCTGTAAGAGCCCAATACCAAACCTGAACTAGTATCCAAAAGAGCCAACCGTACCTAAAAACCGTTTTGCTACGATCTCGTTCTCGCATTTATAATGATTGGAATTTAATTGATCAAATGGGAATGTAACTATGCCGTTCCGATTTTCTAGAATGTTTATGAACCGAAATATTTCATAGAAATCAAAAGCAATAGCCAAATTAAGCTCGAAAGAGCAAAGTACATTTGTTGCCTGAATAGAGTGACAGCTGTCAAGCTGATCGAATTTTCTAGAGTAGTCGATGGCCAAAACAGAAATAATAACGGGATTTATATTGATTTTCGTAAAATTTCCTAAGATATTGTAGATTTTTGTTGTTAGCGTACATATGATTCTTTGACATAACAGCAAAACATATTCCACAACTATTTCATATGCCGTGCACCGAGAAGCTTCTAGATATATTAAGACACAAAAACTTTTACACCCTGACTTTATGAGATTCTACATAATCAATTATTAATGGGCAAATCGACCGAAATTTGAAATACAAGTTCCATTTTCCAGGGTCTGATAGACGAGCTACAGAAACGTGATGAATGACTTGAATTTTTATGGAACTACTGTAATGCGGACTTGAAGGTATTACACACAAATGTACGAGTAATTTCGTGCCGAGTTAGCGTAATTTAATTTATTATACTACCCAACGAAAATGAAACTCAAATTTGGATATCCTATTTCGGATGTCGCGAAGACAAAAGCGTATGTTCATTCTGTACGCATCACGTATGCCGAATACATTTTGATTTATTTCAATGCTTGAAAGCACTACTTTTACTAGGTAAAGCTAGTGAATGGGTTGAAAAAGCATTGAACAAAGGGAGATATTTCAAGCTTTAAAAATTTAGCAAAGAAATAAGCCACCAAGTGTAGATGTATTACTCGAAAGGTACAATACAGAAAAATTTAAGAGTTCCTGATAACAGAATTACAAGAAATTTGGTATTTTACCAGGAAAACAGAAATTGTAGCAACTCATAGGGTTTATATCTCTATGACATCACGAACGTAATGAAATACCCGAATAATTCAGATATTTTCTGTATTTCTTCGTTTCGTGAAACTTAGCTTTCTTCAACCTTTTTTGGGCATTTGGCAGACTCATTCTAATGTTTTGTGTCAATTACCCTCATGCGTGTTTTGCTTGCTATCAAGTGCATTGTAGCACGAATTCTAGTTTTTGAATTGAATAGTTAAAATGTAATATGACGTTACTTCGTAACGATCGGGTCTAAGATCCCGAACCGGAGTCAATAGCAATTTTCGGAATTGCACAGTTCTTAATTTTTTGCATCGCAATATCGCGTAAAACTCTTCGAAGATGAGACGATAAAATGTATTCCACTAGATTTGAGACCCTACAGTGCTGCAACCTCATGCAGCTGAATTTCAGAAGGTGCCATCGGCAATTAAATTCTTGATCATACTAAAGCACCTTTCTTGGTGCGGATTGTACGAAGTTTTTATGAGCGCAGCAAAGTATTAATCTAAGAGTAATTAACCAGAAATGCAGATGTAATGAATTTTTTCCGGTACAAAAGCATCAGAATCGAGAAAACATCGATGTACTCTATTTTGCGGAGGATTTCCAAAACACAACGGGTGGCACTGATTTTTGGTGTATCACATGGCGAGAAGCTGAAAAAAGGCACCTGTCAGTCGGAAAGTCTGAATGAATAAGCATGAACGCCTAGGAATTTCCGATTCCCAATATGGGATGCTTAAATAACGCTCCTTGCTCCTGGACTCAGTGAAAAAGTCATCCTCTACACAAGCATGACCTCAGCTCTTTTGTAAGTATTAAATTACAACAGAAGTTACTCTGAATTATCCAGGAGCGCTTATTGATTTAAGTGTCACTTTAAACTGGAAAATGGTTGTTAGATCAAGAATTAAAGAGCACACGAAAACAAAGGAATTGATACAGCGAACAACTTCATTTCATTCTCTTTCATGAAGAACACTGAGCTGTGTATGCTACTGTCTTGCATTCGCGCCTCAAGACAGTTCGTTGGACTGGCCGCCCGCTCTGCCTTTGTTATATTGTCTATCACTATCATCGGTTTGGTTCTTGGTCAGCCTCTTTTGGGTGATTGTTGTCAGCTGGGTTCCTCGTAAGTGTCTTGTAGCTTATCTACTACTCTGTCTGAGACATGTATTGAAACGCACGACTCGACCTATACAACTAGAGTACAATCACGAGGGAGATGATTATCAATGGAAATCCGACCATTGTCGACCTTGCTGAATCTATTGACCGTATTTCAAGAATACAGGTTCTCCCTACATTTTTTCTAAGGGTTACGTTACTTTCTATTACATCATCGAAGATTCCTTGCATGTGAACTCATACTGGCTGAACTAAAGATTGTTCAGGCGAAGTCTTATTCAAGGTGTTTGCTGTGATGTGTGCTGGTGAGAGGGTGGTTTTGCCTCAGGGTATTCTTTGCGCTACACGCAAGATTAGGCTCCTTTAATCGTAATATACAAAGAGAAAGAGATTGCACAGGTGCGCTCTCGAGTGACCTTATTCGTGACGCGTCGGATAATTGGCATGATGCCTTGCCAGGTTTATGGTAGCTGAATCTCGAAAAGATTTTGCTGATTGCATCTTCTATGGTAAAGCATTAGACTGCGCACATGTTGATAAGTAGATTCATCACGCGTACCTCAGGGTTGTTTTAGATAATTTAAACTGAGTCTAAGGTGATTATCAGATGGCATCAATAAAAGGAATAATTTAAGATTGTTGCTAATACAGCTCAAATGAATCAATAAGAAACACTCAATTTTTTGAGAAGCTGATGCAGCATTAGGACCTATTCAAACCTTAACTATCCTGTGAACTTTAGCGGCCTTCGGAAATTATGCAGCAGAGCTGTACATGGACATGGGTCGTGAAAGAAAGAAAGAGACAAGAACACCTTCGACTGTAGTATACTTTGGATGGTGGCAAAGTTGGGTGTATCCGGAGCACAGAATAGTCGTGTTACAACCGAGATTCCATTCTACACACTTTATGATTCCAAGTAAGACTCTTCAGTTGCTAAGAGCTAAGTGATTAAAATGTAAATTAAACTAATTTTAACTCTCCTGTTACATCATTAGAGCCAGTTTCAAACTCTAAGAAGAACAAAATAAGATCAGAAAGCAGCAGAGAACGAGTTTTGCCGTATACCAATAAGGACGATGTACTACTGGCTGACAGCCATTGAAACTTTGAAGCACTCGAAAACTAAATGCCACTGCCAAAGGTTAACCTATACCTAAAATGAAAAAGGTTAAGTCAGAGAGCTCTTCTGTATCGAATTACGTACTTCCCATAATTTGAATACTTTTCTCGTTGACAGAGAACGAACTGGTAATAGAATGACACCAGCAATTGACAAGCGACGATCAGGTAAGCACAATGCCTAATCATCTAATTATTTAGTCTAACGGGTACTTGGGTGGGCTCGATTTTCGATCCTATTTTTTAAACCAAAAACAAATTGTTATTAATTCGACAATAGCCTGGATCAAGCAAATATGCCTCTTTTTATTCTCTTCTTCGGCGCTCTCATTCTTCATGAATTAGTTCACGTACCAGTCATAGTTCAGGTTCAAGAGCAATTAAAGGGCCTCCTTTGGAGTTGTGTATGGTGATTGATGTTGGAACTGCAAGCAGCATGCTGAAAAGATAGGACATCTCGTTTTGTAAAAAACTATCGAAATACTTCTGGCAATGAAAACTGCTTTACAACACGATAAATAGCTCTATTTCAGAGGATGGAATTTGGTCGTTATATAGTCATCTTGACAAAAAATTCTGAATTGGCGTTGCCGCTTCGCGGTGTGTGCAATATTTCTTGATATTTCGAGCAAAAGCTGTACTTTGCTCTTAATGCACCCACGGCGCATTCTCTGCACAGTAGAAAGCGAATAACTGTTTCGTCAAGATTGCGCAATGAGGAATCTACAGATATTGCAGGCTCTTTGCTGAGCCATTAGTGTAGTAAAAGGATCGGGCCATGCTTTCGACACTATTCGTTTTTGTTTTCAAACAAAAGAATTTAAAATACATTATTCTACGAAGCTTTGAAAGGTAAATTGGTGACCAGTCAGCTTTACAATACGCGAAGACAAGAAGCTTTTGTCATGAATCCAGCGAATTGGGCAAGAAACAGGTGAAGATCAGAGTATCAAGGACCTATTATAGACGGAGAAGTCAAAGTTCTCATATACTACAGAGAATAACTCGGTCAACGCTTTTTACATGGAATACAGCTTGTTACTCAATTATAATAAACAAATCGTGAAGGGGCGAAGAGAATAGAACCATGCAGCCGAAAGAACAACTAGGTTTGCGGTAAATCTTTTTACAAAACAAAACGTTCTCACCTGCACAAGGCCAACATTAAAAAATTTGTTCCCAGGATCTCTGAAGACTGTCAGTTTGCGGCCTGCATACATCATCGTAGACTTACATGACAAAAAGGAATGTTGAAATTTCTTATGCAGGTCTTCGTGTTGCGAGCAATGGTCTTTTTCACGAATAAACCTATCTCGTTGTTGCTGCCAACGAGCTTTCGAATAGTAGCTACCTTTTTCCTTTGCATACGAGTGAAGTAGCCTGGGCGTTCGAGGTAGAAGCGCTCCCATCACGAAGACGGTTGAACTCACGGCGCACGATTTGATCGAATAAAACAATTAGAGAGCTTCCTGAGGAATGGCCTTCACTGATACCGCAGATCCAAGTTTCGGCTTGGTTCACTTACTCGTACGCTCTTGAAAATTGGTCTACCACATCTGAGCTCGAAGAAATTTGGCTGAATGATATAAACGGTTCAAGACACATCCTTGAACATAGCAAACGGTGATCGCGACCTCGCTGGATAATCAATGCTGGTAGATTGAGAAAATTTTCGCCATTAGGCTCCTGTTGACTCGGCTACGTGGCTCGCTCTTAATGGATACGAGCTGCCACGGATTGTCAGAACAGAAGCGCGTATCCGAGCGGGGCGGCTCGCAAACTGCCTCAGCGGTATACTTGTCATTGAGGTTCCGGGTTCATTTCCAGACTGGTCATCGATTGGTCTCCCTGGTGGATGTTTCGTTCTCGGATTTGTAACAAGATATATCGCAGGCAGACGGTCCTCCACACATTTTTAGCTCGAGTTGTAGCCATTGGACACCCGTCAAGTGTCCGGTACAGCCAATGAATGCACATGTTGTGTCTACAGTCAGCCTATAGCCTTTAGGTCTCGAAGTTGGCGAGATCAATTCAAAACAATAGAGTTTCTCGATGCTTCTTTGCAGAGAGCTGACAGCGACTCGGGCCAATACAATAAGTACATTGACCTGACCGATTCTCTGGGCATCCCCGGCCGTTGTGCCCGTTCGCTTTCCAGTGCGCGCGTCTCTCACTAATCTAACTTCTAAGGTTGCCCGCCTCCGTGGTGCGGCATGAGCGGGACGGGTGACATGTTCTCATTCCTAGGTACAGCGTGGTCGCTCGCCCCAGCCTAACGGCAGAGCTGGCGGACGACTCGCTCTCTATTCTACCTTCTTGGTGGTTGCCCGTCCGGAGCTTCAGCGTGACTACGGCAGGCAGCATGCCTCTTTCACCAAAACTATAGAGTTTCCCGCTTCCGTTTGTCGGCGGTGATGGCTTGTGACATGTCTTCCTTACACTACACCCTCGTCTGCTACCGCTTGTCGGCGGTAACAGCTAATGCTTGCTATCTATCGACACTGCCGCTCTCCTCTTCCCCCTGGCAGAGTTCAGGGCGACGTGTCTCTTCCTCAACTTCTTCGCGGCTCTCCCTTCTACCTCAACCTTGCACCCTCTCCAAGGGCGCGGCATGAGACAACACTCTTCAGTCAAGGATTTTGGAATTCACAAGTGATCCCTTTGTCAACTTCTGAAGCAAAGCCAGTCATCGTTAGTCAGAACAGGCCTTCAAGAATGTCCTCGAAGAAGACCGTCGGTAATGAAGAAGTCCAGTTTTAAATTTGACGAGGAAGTAGCAATAAAATAATTAGACCCTAAAAATGAATTTCAGCAAGTCAAATTTCGTGCAATAAACTGAAAATAATATTTTCCCAGTTTCATACCTTCATACCATCTACAAGTCACATGGTACCGAATAGCTATTTATTGTTGTTACCTTGATCCATTTGCAATTTTCTGATTGATCCGTACGCTTTTTGAGAACTGCTAGCCGTGTGCTATTTCAGTATCTTTGCAAAGAAGTGCATTTTTGAAAAAATCTGAATTTCATGTTCACTTTTTGAATGTATTCAAACTTTTACTGGTAAAGCAAAAAATATTTTGGTGTTGGCATGAGATTATACACAAGCTGAACTGCTCAAATTATAGTTCACACCGTATATATCATAGTTGATGACGAAAACCTAAACAAGTAGAATAATTGTCAAAGATTGATTCATAATTAATTGTTTTCGTATAATAATTTCAATAAATTACTTTTACTTAGCAATTCTAGAATATTCAAGCTTAAAAAATCAGGCTTCAAAGATTTCTTCTCAGCATCGTTTTTTCGAAATAACCAGATAGTCTAACAGCAAATTGTTTTAGGTCTACATTTAAGGTAAGAATCAGGATAATTAGAATGGAATCTGTCGTAAATGTTTAGAATCATTTATCACATTTGTGCTTGGAAAGCAATTTGCTACCTCAGTTTGTTCGGCTGGTGTTTGAGATTTTTGTAAGAGTTATATAGTGAGTTATTAGTAGAACTTATAGGGCAACGTCAATTCTTCATAGCCCCTTTGTCTCACTGTCGTTATTGTATTTGAATTGAACCCAAAAATCGAATTTTCCAATTCGTTTGTCTCAGTCGATATTCTTCTTTAACAAATTGATCTGTTCGAAATATGCTTCAAGAGCCAAATATCTTTTTAGTTGACATAATTTCAAACTGAATAGCACTAACCTAGTACTAAATATTTTGATGATAATAAAGCGACTTCAATCTACTGAAGCATTCTGAAGATGTACAATTTTCGTTGCTGGAGAAAGACAGATCTGATTTTTGGTCAAATTGCGTCCAAACAAATGAGTTTGGTTCAGCTTCGCTGGTCTAAGTAAATTTAGTAACGCGTATTGTTAATGTAGCAAGAGGCCTGCTTGCCGAGTTGTCTTAAAATATGATGGGAATGTTTAGTATTCTCGTTTTTATGCATTATAGAAAAGAGTTCGTATTCCAGCCTGCAAGGGTTAGTTCTGTTGCCGCAGTCATTTGATTCAGCGGAACTATCTGAGATCAACGAATTTTTATTTAACATTAGATTTGCGTGATGATACTATGCAAAAGCATAACTTTGCATGTTTTCTAAAATTGGTTAGTGTATATAAAAATTTTCGATGTCTAGCATAGTTTCTATTGAAAAGAAGTATATCAAAAACGATTTTCGAATAATTTACGGTGCTTTTAAACATTTTTTGTTCTTCTTTGCACGAGAAAATGATACTGTGCATTCAACTATAGGTGAAAAGTATATACCCTACGGTGATAGTTGTATGAAAGAGCATTAAAAACGAAATAAATTTATCAGATGATTAAAAAATATCTCTCGTAAATTTCACTCACGAAGCTACTGCTTGCAGTATTGGGAATCGTACTGTCAGCAGAATCACAGTTCGCAGTGAATAGTTTTGTCTATTGAGCTCTTAGGCACATTACTTAATTTACCTGAAATATTTTTGAAATTATTCGACTCTTGTTGAAACCTGCAGAAGATAAAAAGATTGCAACATTGGCACAAATTCCGAAAAATTGATATTTCGATTACGAAATGAATGAATTGAGATGCGCAGTCAGTTTCAGAAAATGGTTTTGCACACTTAATGTCAATTTTAGTCACTGAGGATAAAATCAATTCGGATTAAGCTATAATTAGATTTAAATTCGTTATCTCGTGACAAATACATAACACAAAGCGCATGTGTCAATGGCGATGCCATAGAATGTTACGAAGCGATATAACTTACAGAGTTCATCACTATGAGTGAGGATCTTTGGAGACTAGTTCTGGTCAATCGTTAGCATTCTATGGGCTAGCTGAAATTTTAATATGTCGGCAAAGCCCTTTTAGAATTCTCACTCATGCTGTCGAGCATTTCTAGTCTCGATTTGATTTGCTTCACTGATCTTGTTAAAACATTCAGATGTAGGTTTTTCTTGTATTAAATAACGGTGGTGGTAGTTTCTGGAGATGTTAATTCAAGTCGCTTTGAATCGCGGATCTTTTTTTGCATAAGAAATGGATCCTAACAGGAAAGCTATGGGCAAGTTGATGACTTTCATTACAGAGCGAATCGAGCAAAGAAAATTCCATGATCCAGGTTTTGTGCCATCCAGCAATTCAACCATTCTACTTATTTTATGGGAAATTTTAGTGTTGAAGTCGTTTAGTCTAAACTTATCGAAAGCAGGAGACTTTCAGCTTCGAAAAAGAATTCTCGCGTTATCCTAAACGACTCGTTTGATTTATTTAGTCGTAACTTTCTGTTGTATTCAGTGCTAAAATCGTTTTCTAGTACAGTTCAAGATGCATCGTACAGACTATATAGAATAAATTTACGTGATGCTGCAATGCAAATCTATACTTTCTCACAAAAAATGTAAATAAATTGCAAAGATGCTAGTCAAGAAACAAAAAATTAGGAACCTCAGTAGGTTGCACGTCTAGAGAGCATTGTTATCCAAATTATGAGCTGGTCATACAGCCGAAAGCATTGTATATTTGAAAAAAGAGCCGCACTGTTTTGTGTCGTCTCATTTGAATCAAGCTCAAATACAGGCAACGGTTTAAAGCTACCTCTACGCAACGGTGCTGTTTACGTACATAAAGGCGAAGTAGACAGATTTAGAATAATAGTTTGTTTCGTGCCTGATAGATAAGATATTTAAAGCAAATTTCGTGTGAACTCATCGTACAACTAATAGTGCTCTATCAAATGATCCTGAATTTATAAGAGGACTGAAAACGAAAATATTGGCCTGTACGCTTAAATTTGTGAAACGCCGATAATTCTCGATGCATACACGTACGAAAGGCATTCGAACAGTAATCATATAAATGCCATCTGCTGAGCAAGAATTTAACGGTGAAGAACGGTTGCTGAGCGAACCGTTCAAATGATAATTGGTAACATAATATATAAATTTGCATTTTCTTCAATTTTTGCTATAGAGCGGGATGGAAATAATTACTCGATGATTTTTCAAGACGGTTCAGGCAAGGAATGACAAGGCTATCAAACAGCTACAATCTAATGCAGAACTGTATACGAACGTTCCCACAGAACATCCGAAGAAATGGAAAAAGATGGTGTCTGCTATGTTACCATACCATTTATTGCACTGATCTTCTTCAACCATGTCGTGCTGACCTAAACAAGTCGGTAAAAGAGGAACTTACAATGTTCTACGAATCTGAATCAGAAAATATATAAAATTATGAGCTGATTGGAGAAAACTTTCACCTACTCGCAAAATTCTTCACTAATTGTGGCAGAAACAGGACCCGAATCGCTAACTACTACTGGGAATAACAAGTTCATTTAGAGCGGTTATTTTTGTGAAGACTAAATCGAATTCTGATTAGTAATTGGTTTAATTAATTTTCATTGCAATATAACGATTTAATTAAATTGCATTTTTCGGAGGAGGCGCGCCTGAGCACGTAAACTTATCTTAGGAAGACAATAGCATAAATTTAATAAGTTTGAGCTGAACCAGGGTCATAGTTCGCCGGAAAATAGAAGTTGAAACAGAACGAAATATACTGCTTGCCAAATATTACTAGCAAACTGGCAATATCTGATGAAGCTCATTCAATACAGGCCCGTAATTCAGCATAGTGACGCGTGGACAGACGTGAAGTTCATCCAATTGTATTTCTTCTTGGGCAGCAAAGAGTAGCTAGTAATGACGATACTAGTAATCTAAAGATCTTCAGCTACTTCCTTTAATTAGGGTTTTGAAATAAAAAATTACTCAGTACGGTTGTTCTGCATTAC
>JAAUYH010053613.1_pt1 | contig 11465 bp, 9 predicted proteins | sample 7278061 | NCBI WGS metagenome assembly JAAUYH01 (sample SAMN14350203, study PRJNA611818) | marine sediment metagenome | isolation source: surface marine sediment (0.6m) | place: French Polynesia: Moorea | collected 2018-08 | reverse complement strand
GAAACAAGAAATAGCGATCGCTGATACCAAATTTATTGTTTAACTAATTAACTTAAAAATCACCGTAATTATCACGCTCAATAAAATCAGGATAAAACTCAACAATCCTCCAAACAACCACTTAATCCAGGTTGTATCAACCTTGATACCATTAAGTTCAATTCTGATGTCATTGATTTTTTCTTCTTGCTTATCAAAGCGAGCGTTAATTTTCTCGTCTTGTTTGTCAAAGCGAGCGTTGATTTTTTCTTCTTGCTTATCAAAGCGAGCGTTGATTTTTTCTTCTTGTTTGTCAAAGCGAGCGCTTATCAGTTGCTTAATTTCTTCTAGTTCTGATTGTTGTTCGGTGTTCATGGCGATCGCTATAATCAAATCTTCGTAAGTCTATTCACTACTTCCATAATAGATGAACAAATCCAATTACTCATCTACGGGGTGGAACATAGTATTTATGTTTTTTCACTAACCACCAAAACCAGGATGCTCGCAATAACAAGACCAAGATAGCCAACAAAATCATCCCTGCAACCCTAAGTTGACTACCAAAGGTTAGATTTAATTCCCCTAAATAATGAGAACCTAAGAGCAAGGTGTGGGCGATCGCTAGAATCCAAGCAGGAACAGTTAAGAGATGAATTTTACGCCATTTTTTGCCTAATTTCTGCTGCCAGCGATCGCTGCTGGTAATGGCGGCGGGAATTAGTAGAGTTAAGGCAGCAATCCCCAAGACTATACCTAGTTGGTGCTGGGGTAACATAAAGGCGATCGCTTCTAAGTTCCAGTTTAAAGAATGAGCGAGCATATGAGCAGTATGAGCCAATGCCAGGATAAAAGCAGCCACACCAATTACCCGACGGTAACGTAGAGGGGCAGCCCAAATATGACTGCAAGGGCGAGCAATCAAAGCCAGCATCAACAGTAATAAAGCTCCATGTCCCGTGTAGTCTACCATGGCATCGGTGCGTAACAGAGTCAGAACACCGATAGTCAATGTTACCCAACCACCCAAACGAAATAACTGACTCCGCCGATCGGCACTCAAGCGAGAAGCAGAAACCCCCACCCCCAACATCATTGGCATAGTGCCGATACCAAAACAAAGCATGGTGAAAGCACCCAAGATAAAATCCCCCGTTTCTACCGCTTTTAATTGGGCGGTATATAAAAAACCACAGGGAATTAAACCCCAAACTCCTCCTAATAAAGCTGGAGTCCACCATTGTTTTTGTCCAGAAAGCTGGCTCATACCCGCACTTAGTCGCCGATGCCAGATTCCCTGTAGGGGATGCAAAAAAGGTAGACTGGGCAACCAGTGGGGCTTAATCTGTCTCAAACCCAACCAAATCAGTATTATTCCTGTAAAAATTGTCATTATTTGCCGCAAACTGCTACCAATGCCCGCTAACTGACCGCTAGCAATAAAAGCAGAACCCAATCCCCCTAATATGCCACCAATCAACCCATAACTAATAATTCTGCCGCTATTGAGTAACAGGTGGAATCTCAGTCCTTGCAGTTTATGAGAGTTGTTTTCTGATTGAGATAGAGCAAAAGCCACTGTCAAAGGACCACACATACCCAGACAATGACCAAAGCTGCCTAAAAATCCCAGGACAACAACTAGCAGTAATTCTAATAACACTTATGTCTTGTTCGCTTGTATCTAGTTAGGGCTTGACTACCTTAATGGCAGTATAATCGATTAGGCTATTCCCAGTCGATCTAAGACAAAAGCGTATTCAAAGGCAATTTCTTTGAGACTTTCATAACGTCCCGACGCGCCACCATGTCCTGCACTCATATTGGTTTTTAGTAGCAATAAATTATCATCGGTTTTTAGTTCCCGTAATTTAGCCGTCCATTTGGCAGGTTCCCAATATTTAACCCTAGAATCATTTAAGCCTGCGGTAATCAGTAAGGCTGGATAATCTTTGGCGGTAACGTTATCGTAGGGTGAATAGGATTTAATGTAGTCGTAGTATTCTCGCTCATTAGGATTGCCCCATTCTTCCCATTCTAAAACGGTTAAGGGCAGGGATGTATCGAGAATCGTAGTTACAACATCCACAAAGGGTACATCAGCGACAACGACTTTAAATAGGTCAGGACGTAAATTGATCGCCGCACCCATCAATAAACCTCCCGCACTACCACCAGAAATTACCAAGCGATCGCTATTGGTCCACTGTTCGGCAATCAGATGTTCGGCACAGGCAATAAAATCGGTAAAGGTATTTTTTTTCTGGAGTAACTTACCATTTTCATACCACTTGCGTCCCATTTCTTCTCCCCCACGAATATGGGCGATCGCATAGACAAATCCCCGATCTAACAGGGAAAGACGCAAAGAAGAGAAGTTAGCAGGATAGGAATAGCCATAAGAACCATAACCAGTTAGCCACAAGGGATTAGTACCATCTTGCTTGATGCCTTTCTTATACACTAAGGAAATGGGAATTTTAGTACCATCTGGGGCAATGGCAGTTAATCTTTCACTAGCATATAAAGAGCGATCGTAGCCTCCTAATACTTCTGTTTCTTTTTTTAATTCTCTGGTTCCCGTTTTTAGGTCATAATCGAACACAGAAGAGGGTGTAACCAGGGAACTATAGCCAAATCGCCACTTGCTAGTATCAAATTCTGGATTATTACCACCTGAAAAGGAGTAGGTGGGTTCGGGAAAAGTAACTGCTGCTATTTCTCCTGTAGCTAGGGTTTGTATCCTTGCTGTCGGTAATCCTCCTTGACGTTCGTAAATAACTAAATAATCGGCAAAAGCATCAATTCCCTCTAACATTACCTCTTCTCGATGGGGAATCAGAGTTTCCCAGTTGCTTTTAGCTGGGGAATCAATTGATGTTGCCATTAATTTAAAGTTAATCGCGTCTTCGTTAGTGACGATATAAAAACGTCCGCTGTGGTGTTCGAGGGCATATTCAATACCCGTAGTGCGGGGGTGAAAGAGTTGGAATTCGCCACTAGGATTATTAGCATCAAGATAATGCACTTCGGAAGTTACTTGACTGCCTAATCCCAGCAAGATATATGCCCGAGAACGAGTTTTGCCCACACTTAAATAATAGGCTTCATCATCTTCCTGATAGATTAAAGTATCATTATTGGGATCGTTGCCTAAAACATGTCGCCACAGTTGATAGGGACGATTGGTATCATCGACCTTGGTATAAAAAACAGTCTGATTATCATTGCCCCAGGCTAGGGAATAGTAGGTGTTAGGAATTGTTTCTGAAGCGAGTTGTTTAGTCTTTAAATCGAGAAAATAGAGGGTATACTGTTCTGCCCCTGTGGTGTCGGTCGAATAAGCTAAAATATCCTGATTGGGGCTAATACCAACTGTACCTAAACTAAAAAATTCTTTGCCTGCGGCTAATTGGTTTTGGTCTAATAGTATTTCTTCTTCTGCGTCTAAACTTTGATATTTACGACAAAAAATGCCATATGCTTGACCTTCTTCAGTACGGGAGTAGTAATAATAGTCTTGGAGGCGGTAGGGAACAGAAAGGTCGGTTTCTTTGATCCTAGAGAGCATTTCAGTATACAAAGATTGTTGCAACTTTTCAGTATGCTGCATTGAATCTTCTGTATACTTGTTTTCAGCATTCAAATAATCAATAACTGCCGAATCATCCTGTTGACGTAACCAATAGTAATTATCAATTCTCTTGTCTCCATGAATAACCAATTCGTGAGGCTGCTTGGCTGCTAGGGGAGGAGTTGGATGTTTAGTCATTAGAACTTTGCTAAATTAGCTTTTTAATATTAGTTAAGCATATTATTTACTGAAGAATTGAAATTAAAAAAATAAAATCGTACTAAATAAGTTAAAAAAAATACAAGAAAATACGCAATATTACTCAAGTTTATTTAAGGTAACAATCATATAATTTAAAGAAAGATAATATTCGTTAATTTTATTACCTAATAACTCTTAATCAGCTCTAAGGCTATGGAGACAGTAAACTTTCTTAATGTATCCATTCATAACACTACAACTAAAGAGTTATTAGCGGATCTAAATCATACAGGTGGTATAGTAGTTACCCCTAATGTGGATCACCTAATTAAATTACAGAGCGATCGCGAATTACTTAAAGCCTATTATCAATCTCACTATCGGGTATGTGATAGTAAAATCCTACAATATCTATCATATATTTTAGGTAATCCGATCAAAGAAAAAATTTCTGGTTCCGATCTATTTCCTGCCTTTTATCAATACAACAAAGACAATGAAGATATCAAAGTTTTTCTCTTAGGTGGTGAGTTGGGTGTTGCCCAACAAGCCCAGTCAAAAATCAATCAAAAAGTTGGGAGAAATATTATAGTTGATGCTCATTCTCCTAGCTTTGGCTTTGAAAACAATGAAGCTGAATGTGTAGAAATTGTGGAACGCATTAATCGATCCCAGGCTACTGTTTTAGCCATAGGCGTAGGCGCACCTAAACAAGAAAAGTGGATTGTTAAATATAAAGACAAACTAACTAAAATTAAAATATTTTTAGCGATCGGAGCTACTATTGATTTTGAGGCAGGAAATAAAAGTCGATCGCCTCAAATTATGAGTGATATTGGTTTAGAGTGGTTATATCGACTTGCTTGTGAACCAAATCGTCTTTGGAAACGATATTTAGTTGATAGTCTACCTCTATTTTGGTTGGTAGGCAAACAAAGATTAAATAAGTATCAATTTTCTCCTGCTCTTCAGGCTCAATATTTACCTTTAGGGGAAATTTTACAACAGGCGGGATTATTATCACCAGAAACAATTAGACAGGCTTTACAATTTCAAGTAAGCAATAGCAATAACCAATATCTTTTTGGCGAAATTTTGGTTAGACAAGGATACATTCGTAAAGAAACAGTTGATTTTTTTGTTGACGATTTACCCCAACTAATCAAAATTGATAATAGACTGCGTTTGGGAGACTATTTTGAACATGCAGGATTACTTAATGCTCAACAAATTGCTCAAACCTTAAATTATCAAGCTAAAACTCAGAAAAAGTTTGGCGAAATTATTACCCAACAAGGATGGGTCAATCCTCAAACTTTAGACTGGTTTATTAATTTACAACATCATAAGTAATAACATTGTGAGTAAGGTATTTAGATACTTGAGAAATGATGGGTTCAACTCGTCTAACCAAAACAATTGATACTCTGCTTGGAAAAATAGAGTATATACAAGTTAATATGCAGTTAATAAGCGATCGCTCTAGACATCATGTAGTATCCACCTTATCAACTGATGAACTATTATTATCTAACTAGATGGCTTTATCGATTATTCAAAAGATATTGTGAAGATGCCTAAGAGTGAAACAACTCTCTATATTGTCAAGCGTCTGTCCCAAGCAGCTTTGACTCTATTATTAGCCTCGGCTTTATGTTTTGCGATCGTGGAATTAGCACCAGGTAATTACCTCGATACCTTAAAGGAAAATCCGCAAATTTCTCCTGAACGTATTGCCGAACTAACTAAACAGTTTGGTTTAGATCAGCCTGCTATCGTGCAGTATTGGCGTTGGTTAGTGAGAATTATTACCCGCTTTGATTTTGGTGAAAGCTTTGTTTATTTTCGTTCTGTTTCTTCTTTACTAGCAGAACGTATACCTGCCACCCTATTATTGGCAGTATCTTCAATTACTATTACTTGGGCGATCGCCATTCCTTTGGGAATTATTAGTGCAGTTAGGCAAAATACCCCAATCGATAAGACACTGCGGGTATTGAGCTATTTTGGTCAGGGATTTCCTAACTTCATTACTGCTTTAATCTTTTTGTTTTTTGCTCAATATACCTCTCCTCTTTTTCCCGTCGGTGGCATGACTAGCATCAACCACGAGGAATTTACCCCCATCGGTAAAATTGTGGATATTGGCTGGCATATGATTTTACCAACCCTGGCTTTGAGCATAACTAGTTTTGCTGGGCTACAACGCCTGACTAGAGGACAGCTTTTAGATGTTATGCGCCAAGATTACATTCAAACTGCCCGTGCCAAAGGATTACCTGAAAATAAGGTGATCTACGTCCACGCTCTGCGTAATGCCATCAATCCTTTAATTACTTTACTTGGCTTTGAATTTGCTAGTTTACTAAGTGGTTCGTTTATTGCCGAATTTTTCTTTAATTGGCCTGGTTTAGGCAGACTAACCCTCCAAGCAGTTACGGCTCAAGATAAGTATTTAGTGATGGCAGGTTTAATGATGGGGGCAACGATGCTGATTATTGGTAATCTAATTGCAGACTTGTTACTAAAAACAGTGGATCCTCGCATTAAATTAGAAGACTTAAAGTAATATTAAACAATGCTCTTACAAATTAACTATTTAATTCGCTCTAAACAGGACGGCAAGTATTTAGTGGCGAGAGTATCACCAGATGAAGACCGCTCGGAAGAAGCCTATCTCTTGATATTTCAAGCAGATCATGAGGCTTTAACTTACATTAATACCCATGGCAACGGCATGAGCGATCGCCTGATGATAGAATCTGCCTCTCCCATGCAGCTAAAATCATTATTACAACGTTGGGGGTATCAGGGAATTGGCATAGTTAGAGATCCCCTAATACCAGAAATTGAATTTTTTACTGTCTAGCTTAAGAAGATTAGTAGCGTATTAATAACAACTAACAACTAACAACTAACCACTAACAACTAACCACTAACAACTAACAACTAACCACTAACCACTAACCACTAACAACTAACCACTAACCACTAACCACTAACCACTAACTACCAATTCTCCCCGCATCACCGTTACAGCTTGCCCTTGTAACCAAACGCGATCGCCTCCTGTATAGGTTACTTTTACTACACCACCACGACTAGAGGCTTGATAAGCTAAAAACCGATCTTTGCCCAGGCGATCGCGCCAAAAAGGAGCAAGGCAACAGTGTGCTGCTCCCGTAACAGGATCTTCATCTATACCCAATCCAGGAGCAAAGAAACGAGAAATAAAATCATATTCAGAATTCTTCTCTGCCAAACTCGTAACAATCACATTGGAGGTAGCTAGAGTTTTCAGTAGAGAAAAATTAGGCTGCAATTCTCTAACTAAATGACAGGACTCTAATTCTACCAAATAACCTAAAGAATTAATCAAGACTGTTTTTAAAGGTACTCCTAAAGCGGCGGTTAAAGTTTCTAAATCAACAGTAGTTTTTTGAGATATGTTAGCTGGAAAATCCAACTCAATCCAATCATTTTTATATTTTGCCATCAACACACCGCTTAAAGTATGAAACTGAATTGGCACTTGGTTAGATAAATAACCTTCTGTCCAAAGTACATGGGCGCTAGCCAAAGTAGCATGTCCACACAAAGGAACTTCTGTATGGGGAGTAAACCAACGCAGATTATATCCATCTGTTTGTTTAACTAAAAATGCAGTTTCTGACAGATTCATTTCCCTGGCTACTAACTGCATCCAATTATTGTTTTTATTCGCTTTTAAAACACAAACTGCCGCTGGATTGCCGCTAAATATTTTGTTGCTAAAAGCATCCACTTGAATTATTTTTTGTAACATTAAATTAATACAACTATTTTTATTATTAAGTTTTCTAAGGCAAAATTTTTGCCCACAATTTTATTAATTATTTTATCTGCCTCTAGAGACAAGCCCTCTTTTTAAGTATAATAATGAAGATGAAAACAATTTAAACTCATCCAAGGTTAATTCTCCCAAATCAATTTAAGTCAACTTTTATTAAGAAAAAATGGTATGGTTGTCAACCTATCCTCCTGAGCAAAGCATTGTGATCTAAACAACTTGTCAACCAAAAACTGCCTAGTTTGAGAAAAACTCAGCGTCGAAACAGAGCAAGCAGTAACAGGAAAACTTTCCTAATTGTTCTTATCCTCACTCCTTTTCCTCTTAGGAACGAGAAAGTCACAGATTACTCCGCCTTAAAAAGCGCACCGCCGATGTCGAGGCAACCTCGGCAGAGCGACAAAGCAAGAAGACAGGGTTTTTTCTAACTTCGTCAAAAACCATTAGAACCCAAAAACAACACAGCAGCACATCATGAAGCCAAACAATAATTCTGATTTACTGTCCTTTTTAGGATTAAGTATAGCTACTAGCCCTTTTATTTTAGGCATTTTGACTGTACATTTATTAATAGAATCTATGACAGAGTTAGGCAAAATGAGCGAAGAATTATTTCGTTCTGAACGACTGCCGCTAATTAATTTAGCCTATGGACAAAGAGAAGCAAGAGATTAATAAACTATACAAGTACATGCCTAATACCCAAAACATTTTTCAAAAATTCTAGTCATGTCGGGATGATTCAAGAATCCCTCGAAACAGGCGACGGGAGTGTCAATACCATAGTTACATCAGCTTTGGTATCTTAAGTATTGTCCGTCAAACTGTTGGTTAAAATTTTCCAGAATATAGTCAAGCAGAGGTTTTTATGAGTTCGATCGTTCAATCTCCCCCAGCGGAAGTGAATCTAGCTTCCCCTTCTCATCTACTATTACGTCATCGACAAAAATTAGTAGAAGACTTATGGGAGTCTGTACTCCGTTCTGAGTGCGGACAAGAACTAGTGGATCTACTCAATCAGATGCGTACCCTTTCCTCCCCTGAAGGGCTGGTAATGGAAGAGCCAACCTCCTCTGTAACTCAACTAATTGAACAATTAGCTATTGAAGATGCAATTCAAGCAGCCCGTGCTTTCGCTTTATATTTCCAATTAATCAATATTGTCGAACAACATTATGAAAGAAGAGAACAACAACTGTCTCAACGAGTTAGTCACGACAAATTAAGCCAAAAATCCAATGGTGGTAATGGCAAAACTTTAGTTGGGATTGAATCTCCTGTTGCTACTAGCTGGGGACAACTAGGAGAAAAAATAACAGAATTGAAAGCTCCAGGAAACAAAGCAACTAGCACTTTTCATTGGCTGTTTCCTTATCTAAAACAAATTAATATGCCGCCTCTGATGCTACAAAGGCTGTTGGCAGAGCTAGATATTCGTTTGGTATTTACTGCTCACCCCACAGAAATTGTCCGCCACACCATTCGTAAAAAACAACGGCGCATATCCCGAGTTCTCCATAAGCTTGATGTTGCCGAAGAAGCGATGCGCGACATGGGTTTAACTAAATCCTGGGAAGTAAGTGAAGGGATTGCTGAATTGACAGAAGAAATTCGCCTGTGGTGGCGTACCGATGAGCTGCATCAATTCAAACCCCAAGTGTTAGATGAGGTGGACTATGCCTTACACTATTTTCAGGCAGTTTTATTTGATGTGGTTCCTCAATTAGCTAGTCGTCTCAAACAAGCTTTAGCTGGTGCTTTTCCCAGGTTAACTTCCCCAACTCATAATTTTTGCTATTTTGGTTCTTGGGTAGGAGCAGACCGCGATGGAAATCCTTTTGTTACGCCTCAAGTTACTTGGGAAACAGCCTGTTATCAAAGAAGCATTGTTTTAGATAAATATCTCCAATCTATCGATCAATTGCGAGAATTGTTGAGCCTGTCGTTGCACTGGAGTGATGTATTACCCGATTTACTCGATTCCTTAGAGCAAGATCGGCAACAAATGCCCGAAATCTACGAAAAGCTTTCAATACGCTATCGACAAGAACCCTATCGTCTCAAACTAGCCTATATCACCCAAAGGCTTAAAAATACCCAGGCTCGCAACAAAATTTTAGCCACCGCCGACAATACTCAGGCAATCTCTAAGTTAGACAGCAGCAATATCTATCGTTCAGGTAAAGAATTTTTAGCTGAATTAAAGCTGATGCAGGAAAGTTTAGCAGTAACTAGCTTGCAATGCCGCGAGTTAAATAACTTGATTTGTCAGGTAGAAATTTTTGGCTTTACCCTGGCTGAATTAGATTTTCGTCAAGATTCTTCTCGTCACTCAGAAGCGATCGCGGAAATCACTGAATATCTGCAAGTTTTACCCAAACCTTATGAAGAGTTAACCGAAGCCGAAAAAACAGCTTGGCTGTCTCAGGAATTACGAACTCGTCGCCCGATAATTCCTGCGGAAATGCCCTTTTCCGATAGTACCTGCGAAACTGTTGAAACTCTTAAAATGCTCCGCCAACTACAACAGGAGTTTGGGGTAGAAATTTGTCAAACCTATATTATCAGCATGACTAACTTTGTCAGCGATGTTTTAGAAGTCATGTTGTTGGCTCAAGAAGCAGGACTGTACGATCCTGCTACCAGTCAAACTACCGTGAGAATTGTGCCTCTATTTGAAACGGTAGAAGACCTGAAACGCGCTCCTGAAGTAATGCGCGAATTATTTGAGCTGCCACTCTATCGTGCATCCTTAGCGGGAGGATATGAGCGTTTAGCCAACCCGCAATCAGTCCCAGAGAAAAGCACCATACCATCTTTAGAGCGAACCAACTTGCAAGAAGTGATGTTGGGATACTCCGACAGTAACAAAGATTCGGGGTTTTTGAGTAGTAACTGGGAAATACACAAAGCACAAAAAGCATTACAACAGGTTGCCTCTGAATTTGGCATCTCTTTACGCATCTTTCATGGTCGCGGTGGCTCTGTAGGTAGAGGCGGCGGTCCAGCTTATGCGGCAATTTTGGCACAGCCGACAGATACCATTAAAGGCAGAATTAAAATTACCGAACAGGGAGAAGTCCTAGCATCTAAATATTCTCTGCCTGAATTAGCACTTTATCACCTAGAAACTATCACTACTGCGGTGATCCAATCTAGTTTGTTGGGTAGCGGGTTCGATCGCGTTGAACCTTGGAATCAAATTATGGAAGAGTTGGCAAGGCGATCGCGGATTGTTTATCGCTCTCTAATTTACGAACAACCAGACTTTGTAGACTTTTTCCACTCTGTCACCCCGATAGATGTAATCAGTCAACTACAAATCGGTTCTCGTCCTTCTAAACGTCCAGGCAAAGGTGGCAATCAACAGAAAAAAGATATGAGTAGCTTAAGGGCAATTCCTTGGGTATTTAGTTGGACTCAAAGTCGCTTTTTGCTACCTGCTTGGTATGGTGTCGGTTCTGCACTTAAAGAATTTCTCGACCAAGAGCCAGCCAAAAACTTGGACTTGCTCCAGTATTTTTACCGCAAATGGCCTTTCTTTAAGATGGTCATCTCGAAAGTGGAAATGACCCTGGCTAAAGTAGATCTACAAATTGCCGAACACTATGTCAGTGAATTGTCTTTGCCTGAAGATCGAGACAGATTTAGCAAACTATTCGAGCAAATATCTCAAGAGTATAACCTCACCAAACAATTAATCCTGACCATTAGCGGTCAAGAAAAGTTACTCGATGCCGATCCCGAATTGCAACGTTCGGTACAGTTACGCAATGGTAGTATTGTACCGCTGGGATTTTTACAAGTATCTTTAATTAAACGCTTGCGTCAACACAATAAATCTACTACGGTTCATTTCCGCTTTAGTAAAGAAGAACTCCT
>JAAUYH010217276.1_pt1 | contig 11467 bp, 15 predicted proteins | sample 7278061 | NCBI WGS metagenome assembly JAAUYH01 (sample SAMN14350203, study PRJNA611818) | marine sediment metagenome | isolation source: surface marine sediment (0.6m) | place: French Polynesia: Moorea | collected 2018-08 | reverse complement strand
TAGCGGGCATTGAAGCTGCCACCGCGTGCCATGCCGATCAATCCGATGAACAGGACGGCCACCACCGCCGCCATGGCGACCAGCAGGGCGATCATGAGGGTGAGTGTCATGCAATGAGTATAGGTCGGCGGACCGGGCAATCACAGGGGTGGCTGCCGAGACCGTCTCGCGAACTCGCATGTCCGTTGACCGGACGGCGCTGCCGGCGCTACCGTCGTCCCATGGTCGCGATCCTTGGAAGCATGGAGCGAATTAGCGACCCGGTTCTCGTCTGAGAGCCGGGCCCGTCCGCGCACGCTTTCGTTTCTTCCGACCAAGGATTCTCACGATGGATTCCCATTTCGCCGCCGGGCCGGTCCCGGCGACCGCCGCTCGTCCCTCCTGCCTGCACTACCGCATGACCGCCGATGCCGACCCAGGGCTGCTGCCCCGGGTGCTGCAGGTGTTCGCCAAGCGCAGCCTCGTGCCCGACACCGTCCGCGCCGAGCGGCGGGTGGACGGTGATGACCTGTCGATAGAGCTGCGGATTCCGCTGGTCGAGCCTGTGAAGGCCCGGCATATCGCCGCCTGCCTGCGCGAGACCGTCGGGGTGCGATCCGTGTTCGGTCCCGTTTCGCTGGAATCCGGCTAGGAACGGTCGCGGCGGCACGCTACACAGCGGCCATGTCGTTTCTCGACCGAGTCGCCGCGTGCAACCGCCATGATCTCAGCCGCTTCCGGCCGTTCCGGGTCGACGGCGAACAGATCGGCTGGGTGCGCCCTGGCCTGGTCGCGCACATGGTCGGCCTGCCGGGGGTCTTCGAAGCCGACGGCGAGGGCGTCCGGCTCGCGCCCGGCCTGCGCAGCTTCTCCGAACGCAGCGCCGCCATGTCGGAAGCCATCGACGCCCTGGTGGCGGCGGGCGAGATTCCGCCCCGACGCGACGAGCCCTATGGCGTGACGACCGCGTGGTCGCGGCCGGCGCTGTTCGCCATAGACCGTTGTGCGGCTGCCAGTTTCGGCGTGCTGGCGTTCGGCCTGCATGTGAACGGTTATGTGGCGCGGCCGGACGGCCTGCATCTGTGGATCGGCACGCGCGCCGCCGACCGGCAGGTCGCCCCCGGCAAGCTCGACAACATCGTGGCCGGCGGCCAACCGCATGGGCTGACGTTGCAGGAGAACCTGGTCAAGGAGTGCGCCGAGGAGGCCGATATCGACCGTGAGCGCGCTCTGACCGCGCGGCCGGCCGGGGCGCTGAGCTATACGCTGGAGGTCGATCGCGGGCTGAAGCGCGACGTGCTCTTCGTCTATGACCTCGCCCTGCCGCCGGATTTCGTGCCGCGCAACACCGACGGCGAGATCGAGCGCTTCGACCTCTGGCCGATCGAGGCGGTGGCGGCGCGGGTCCGCGACACCGACGACTTCAAGTTCAATGTCGGCCCGGTGATCATCGACTTCCTGATCCGGCACGGGCTGCTGACCCCGGACGAGCCGGACTATCTCGAGATCGTGCAAGGGCTCAGGCAGTAGTCGATCAAATGCGCGGGTCGGAATAGGCCCGCTCGCGCACCCTGTCGGCCTCCAGGCCCTGCGCGCGCAGCGTGCGGATCGCCAGGCTGTCGGCGCGCTTGGCCAGGCGCACCCCGGTCTCGTCGGTCAGCAGCGCATGGTGGTGATACTCAGGCGCGTCCAGCTCCAGCAGCGCCTGCAGCAGCCGCTGCACATGGGTCGACGGCATCAGGTCGCGGCCGCGGGTGACCAGCGTGATGCCCTGGCGATGATCGTCGACGACCACGCTCAGATGGTAGCCGGTCATGCCCTCCTTGCGGGCCAGGACCACGTCGCCCTGCACCGCAGGATCGGCGGCCTGCCGGCCGGCCTCGCGGTCATGCCAGTGGAGCGGGCCGGTCAGGGCCGTCGCGGCCGCCACGTCGAGGCGCAGGGCGCAGGGTTCGCCGGCTGCGAGCCGCGCCGCCCGGTCCGCCGCCGCCAGATGACGGCAGGTGCCCGGGTAGAGCGGACCGTCCGGCCCGTGCGGCGCGCTCTGCATCCGTGCCACCTCGGCGCGGATGTCCTTGCGGGAGCAGAAGCACGGATAGACCACACCGTGTTCCTGCAGCCGCTCCAGGGCGTCGTCATAGTCGCGCTGGTAGTCGGTCTGCCGCTCGACCGGTTGCTCCCAGCCGAGGCCGAGCCACTCGAGATCCTCGTAGATCGCCGCCTCGAACTCGGGCCGACAGCGGGCCTCGTCGATATCGTCGATGCGCAGCAGGAAGCGGCCATCCGTGCCGGCCGCGTCCCGGCAGAACAACGCGCTGAACGCATGACCCAGGTGCAGATAGCCGGTCGGGCTGGGGGCGAAGCGGGTCACCGGCATGGCGACCTCCGGTAACGCGTCCGTCTCGCACGAGGAACTGTCTGCAAGGTCGCGCTCAGCTGTCCGCCGGAACCGGCTCTTCTGTGGAACTGACATGCAGCCAGGGGAGCTTCTCCTCCTCGAAGCCCTGGCCCCTCGGCGGGAATGCTTCCGGTTCGTCCAGCGAGCCGATATGGATGTGGATCTCCCCCGGCCATCGCGCGCCCTCGAATGTCAGCGGCGACCCGCACCGGGCGCAGAAGCCCCGTCTCACACCATCCGACGAGGCGAAGTGGGCGGCGGCGCCCTTGGTGATCATGAACCGGTCCGCCGCGTATCCGGCATAGGCGGCGACCGCCGATCCGGTCGCCTGGCGGCAGCTCCGGCAATGGCAGAACGCGGTCCAGATCGGACGCCCGGTAAGGCGGTAGCGCACGGTGCCGCACAGGCAGCCGCCCTCATAGGTTCGGTCCTCCGACATGGACCCGTCCTCATGGTGGATCACAGAGCCGGCCCATCATGGCGAGGCCACGGCGTCGCTGGCAAGGACTCGAAACACTGGACATGGACGCATCGGCTCCCCATCTAATTGAACAATGTTCAGTTTCCGGATGGATGGAGGAGAAGATGCAGCAATTGCCACAGGGGTCCATCGCGCCCGAAGGCGCCTCGCCGAAGTCGAACGCGCAGGAGCCGGCCTTCGACGCGGCGTGGACGGTGAACGATCTGCATTCCCGGTTGAACCCGACTCGGGTCGCCGCGATCCGGTGCCCGGATCGGCCGGACGTGTTGCCGCGCCTCGTCGAGGAGGCGCGCCGCGACGGTTTGCCGATCTGCATCGCCGGCGGCCGGCACGCCATGGGCGGCCAGCAATTCGGCTCCGGGTGCATGCTGGTGGACACCGCGGCGCTCAACCGCGTGGTCCGTTTCGACGCCGAGGCCGGGCTGATCGAGGTCGAGGCGGGCATGCAATGGCCGGAACTGATCGACTGGCTGATCCGGGAACAGGCCGGCCGCGAGCAGCAATGGGGCATCGTGCAGAAGCAGACCGGTGCCGACCGGCTCAGCATCGGCGGCGCGCTGTCCGCCAACATCCATGGCCGCGGCCTCGCGCTGCCGCCTTTCATCGCCGACATCGAGGCCTTCACCCTGATCGACGCCACCGGCGCGCTCCGGCGCTGCAGCCGGGAGGAGAACTGGGAGCTGTTCCGCCTGGCGGTCGGCGGCTATGGCCTGTTCGGGCTGGTGGCGACCGTGACCTTGCGTCTCGCCCCCCGGCGCAAGCTGCGCCGCGAGGTCGATCTGGTCGATGTCGAGGACGTCATGGGGCTGTTCGACGAGCGCATCGCCGAAGGCTGCCTCTACGGCGATTTCCAGTTCTCAACCGATTCCGGCTCGTCCGGATTCCTGCGCCGCGGCGTGATGTCGGTCTACCGGCCCGTGGACCCGGCGACGCCGATCCCGGACCGGCAGACGGCGTTGTCCGAGGCGGACTGGACCGCCTTGCTGCACCTCGCCCATACCGACCGCGCCCGCGCCTTCGAGGTCTACGCGGCGCATTACCGGTCGACCAGCGGGCAGGTCTACTGGTCGGATTCCCACCAGCTCGGCGTCTATGTCGATGGCTATCACGAGGCGATCGACCGGCAGACCGGGGCCGCGGTGCCGTCGACCGAAATGATCACCGAGATCTACGTGCCGCGGCCCGCCCTGCCGGCCTTCATGGCGGCGGTCCGGCAGGATTTCCGGGAGCACGGCGTCGATTTCATCTACGGCACCGTCCGCCTGATCGAGGCCGATACCGAAAGCGTGCTGGCCTGGGCCCGGGTCCCCTGGGCGTGCGTCGTCTTCAACCTCTGCGTGGCGCACAGCCGCGACGGGCTCGCCAAGGCCGAGAGCGATTTCCGCCGGCTGATCGATCGCGGGCTGGAATTCGGCGGTAGCTATTTCCTGACCTATCATCGCTGGGCAAGCCGGGAGCAGGTCTCAGCGGCCCATCCCAACATGCCGGACTTCCTCGCCGCCAAGCGCCGCCACGATCCCGAGGAGCGGTTCCAGAGCGACTGGTACCGGCATCACCGCGCCCTGTTCGAGGCCGGGGAGGGATGATCGGGTTTTCCAAAGGCGTCGCTTTAGAAAAGGCCCGGCGCCCGGTCGGGCGTTGACAAGGAGGCCGGGGCCGCTCCTCATTGCGCCCCATGTCTCAGCCCCTCACGCTCTCCGGTCCGTCGCGCCCCCCGGCCTCGGGCGGCGCGCCCCGCAAGCTCGTCGTCCTGCTGCACGGAGTCGGCGCCAATGGCGACGACCTGATCGACCTGGCGCAGGCCTGGGCAGCGGCCCTGCCGGAGGCCGAGTTCCTGGCGCCGAACGCGCCCTTTTCCTTCGATATGGCGCCCTTCGGCTACCAATGGTTCAGCTTCATGGACCAGACCATGGAGGGCATGCTGGCCGGCGCCCGCGCCGCCGCACCCATCCTGGACGGCTTTCTCGACCAGTCTCTGCAGGAGCGGGGCCTGACCGACGCGGACCTGGCGCTGGTCGGGTTCAGCCAGGGCACCATGATGGCGCTGCACGTCGCTCCGCGCCGGGCGGCGTGCTGCGCCGGTGTCCTGGGGTATTCCGGCGCGTTGCTGGCTCCCGTTCTGCTGGCGGACGAAGCGGTCTCCAAGCCGGACGTGCTGCTGATCCACGGGGATTCCGACGATGTGGTGGCGCCGGCCGCGCTGCCGATGGCGGAACAGGCTCTCAAGACCGCGGAATTCAGCGTCTCCGCGGTCCTCCGGCCCGGTCTCGGCCATGGCATCGACCCCGAGGGCATCGTACTGGGTGGTCGGTTCCTGGCGGATCGGCTCGCCGGCTGATTCACCGGGCGTTAGTCAGTCGGGCCGACAATCATGGGAAGTGTTAGCCGAGAAGGCATCAATAATTACAAATACGGACCGACAATTGAAATCGACCCGGGGTGCAGAACATCGATGACGCGGTTACAATAAAATGACACTTGGCCGCCAGGATATACAACATCTTGCGTCCCTGGACCTGGGCCTATATGTCAAAAGGGGTGTTGCGGTCGGAATTCGCTTCCGGCAGCATAGGATGGAGCAGAGAATAGGAGTGGGATTCGGTGACCCCTCCCGATAGTTGCCCGGCACTTGTCTTGAACGCGGACTTTCGTCCGCTGAGTTACTTTCCGCTGTCCTTGTGGTCCTGGCAGCATGCCGTCAGCGCTGTCTATCTGAATCGGGTCAACATCGTCGCCGAATACGACCGGGTGGTGCGCAGCCCCAGCTTCGAGATGGCCCTGCCCAGCGTCATCTCGCTGAAGCGGTACGTCTCCGCCAACCGGCGCCCGGCCTTCACCCGCTTCAACGTGTTCCTGCGCGACCGTTTCTCCTGCCAGTATTGCGGCGACCGGCTGCCGACCCAGGAGCTGACCTTCGACCATGTGATCCCGCGCTCGCGCGGCGGACGCACCAACTGGGAGAACGTCGTCACCGCCTGCTCGACCTGCAATCTGAGGAAGGGCAACCGAATGCCCGGGAGCAGCGGCATGAGGCCGCTGGAGAGGCCGGTTCAGCCGACCACGTACCAGCTGCAGGAGAACGGCCGAGCCTTCCCGCCAAACTTCCTCCACGAAAGTTGGCGGGATTATCTTTACTGGGACTCCGAACTGGAGGGATGAGCGCCGCGGACTGGCCGCGTGCGTTGGCCTGTATCTTGGCGTGAGGCCGCTCTAGAACCGCTCCGCGAGCCAGATGGCGACCCGCGAGCCGGTCTTGATGGCGCCGGAGAGCAGGCGGTAGCCGGGGGTCTGCTCGGCGCCGTGGTCGAGGCCGATGTCGCGGTGCTCCAGCTCCTGGGCGCGGAACGCCTCGATCTTCGCGGTCAGCTCCGGCTCGTCGTCGCCGAGCTGCTCGGCCTGCTTGGCGTAGTGCTCGTCGATCACCTCCTCGACCGCGACCGTGCAGGCCATGGCGGCGCGGGGGCCGAGCAGGGCGGTGCCGGCGCCCAGCGCATACCCGGCCGCATGCCAGATCGGATTCAGCACGCTGGGCCGGGCGCGGCGGGAGACGATCAGGGCCTCGAACGCCTCGAGATGCCTGGCCTCCTGTTCGGCCATGTGGCGCAGCACCGGGCCGAGCTCCGGATCGTCGCCCAGCACCGCCAGCTGGCCCTCATAGATGCGCTTGGCGCCGTATTCGCCGGCATGATCGACGCGCACCACGCGGTCGATCAGCCGGTGGCCGGAGAGGGCGCCCGGAAGCGGCCCTTCGGCCCGTTCGGAGGGTCCGTCTTTTCTCATCACGCATCCCTCGTTAGCTGCCGCGCGGCGATCAGGCTGGCGATGCCGAGGCCGAGCGAGACCAGCGCGTTGTAGCCGGCCATGGAGATGCCGAACAGCGACCACGGGACCTCGTCGCAGCGCACCACCGGGGCGGAGAGGATCTGCGCCCGCAACGCCTCAACGCTGTCGGCGGCCCCGACGCTGCCGCATTCGGCCGTTCCCTGCCACCAATGCTGCTCGACCCCGACATGGAACACGGCGATGCCGGTCCCGGTCAGAAGGGCCAGGCCGGCCAGCGCCAGCGCCACGGCGCGGGGCCCGGTCGGCAGGAACAGCGCGGCGGTCGCGATCATGATCACCGCCGCATAGGGAAGCCGCTGGTACACGCAGAGCACGCAGGGCTGCAGCCCGCCGAGATATTGCGAGGCCAGCGCCGTGCCCAGCACGGCGATCGAGGCCGCCAGCAGAAGCAGCGGCGACCGCGCGACGAGGGTCCGGACGAGGCTTTCGCTCATGGGCTGGATATAGGCAATCCGGGCGCCGCTGGCCACATTTCCGGGGCCGCCGGTGGCGGCCGGAATACCCGGGTAGATGGCCAAGCCGTCACAAGGCCTACAGCAGCACCTTCAGGATAAGGAACCCGCCGAACAGGAACAGGAAGAACAGCAGGGTCAGCAGGCCCAGCCAGCGCTCGATGAAGGCGCGGATCGGCGTACCGAAGCGCCACAGCAATCCGGCCACCAGGAAGAACCGGGCGCCGCGCGACAGGGCGGAGGCCAGGAAGAAGGTCAGGATATCGAGCTGGGTGACGCCGCTGGCGATAGTGAAGACCTTGTAGGGGATCGGCGAGAAGCCGGCGCCGAACACGATCCAGGCGCCGTATTCGTTGTAGGAATCCTGGAACCGGGTGAACTTCTCGGCGTAGCCGTAGAAGTCCAGGATGGGCTGGCCGATCGTATCGAACAGGAACAGCCCGATGCCGTATCCGGCCAGCCCGCCGGCCACCGAGGCAAGGGTGCAGACCGTCGCCAGCCGCCAGGCCCGCTCCCGCGCCGCCAGCACCATGGGCATCAGCATCACGTCCGGCGGGATCGGAAAGACCGAGCTTTCCAGGAACGAGATCAGGCCAAGCGCCCATTCCGCCCGGCGATGGCCGGCCAGCGCCAGGGTCCAGTCATACAGCGCGCGCAGGGGGGATCGGCGGGGCTTGTCCACGCCATCGGCCGCGGAGGCGTCGGGCCGGCCGGCGTCGGCGTCCTCCGACGCGGCGTCAAACGAATCGGACACCGACCTTGTCTCCGAATTGCCAACACGTCGCACAAGGCCGTTCCTGGCCGTCCGCGGTTCTCAGGCGGAATGGAATGGTCCAGCACTCGCCGGCCCGGGCGACCTTGATCGCGGCGCCGCCCGGGGAGCGGCTGAAGATCGTGCAGTCCTCGGTCTTGCCGGTGGCGAACTTGATCGTCGCAGCCTCCCAGTCTTCGGTCCGCCGGTGCCTGCGGCGTTCCGACTTCAGCCGCTCCTCATGCCGTCGCACCGCCTGGCCGAGCCGCTCGATCAGTTCCCGGCGGTTGAAGGGCTTGATCAGATAGTCCTCGACGCCGAAACCGAATTCTGCGCCGGCATCGTCGCGGGGCACCAGCCCGGACTGAACCAGGAACGGTATTCGGATGTCGGCATCGTACAGCCGCCCGATGACCTCATAGCCGTCGATATCCGGCAGCCCGACATCGAGCAGGATCACGTCGTACTCGTTGGCCTTGCCGAGCGCCACGGCCTCCTCGCCGGTGCCGGCCAGGTGGCAGGAATACCCTTCCGCCAGGAGCATGCGCTCCACGGTGTGTGCGAGTGTCGTATCGTCTTCGACATAGAGCACGCGCATGGATCTATCCTTCTAGGGTCCGGACGACCGGTGATTCAACGCCAGCGGGGCGGACCGGAGGTCCGCCGCGACGTCGGGACGATCCCATCGCCGGGTGTCGAAAGTGATGCGTCGAGGCGGCGCTTTTGTGGCCGGCGCGACGTTCACACCGGCGGGGCGCCGCGAGACCGGCCAGCGTCAGACGAATTTGACACCGACCTTGTTCCGGAACTGCCAGCAGGTTTCGCACCGCAGTTCCTTACCGGTGCCGGTCTTCAATGTGAAGAACTTCATCCAGCGCAGGTTGTCGTTGGCGACCTCGATGGCGGCGCCGCCTTCCGACCGGCTGAAGATGGTGCAATCGACGATCTTGCCGTAGTCGAACAGGATGCTGGCCTGCTCGGTGTCGGACTTCCGCTTGTCCTTGCGCCGCTCATTGGTCGCCTGGCCCTTCTTGGCGGCGCGGGAGACCGCCTGGTCCAGGCGGGTGATCAGCTCTTCGCGATTGAACGGCTTGATCAGGTAGTGTTCGACGCCGAACCCGGCGGCGGCGCCGGCGTTGTCGCGCTCCACCAGCCCCGACTGGATCAGGAACGGTGTGCGCACGCCCTTTTCATGCAACTGGTGCACGACCTCGTAGCCGTCGAAATCCGGCAGCATGATGTCCAGCAGAATGACATCGTAAGGCTTGGCCTGACCCAGATCGACGGCCTCGCGGCCGGTGGTGGCCCGATCGCACTCATGGCCCTCCGCCTCGAGCATGCGCTCGACCGTCTTGGCCAACGTATCGTCGTCTTCGACGTACAGTACCCGCATGGGCAACTCCCGCCCCGCACATGTCTTAAGCAACGCGTCGCGTTAACTCATAGATTTGAAAGCTGAACAAAACGTTTCCGGTGGCGGCGCGCCGCCGATTCCGCGCCCCGACCGGCGGATGCGGGGGTCATTCGTCAGATGAACTTCACGCCCAGTTTCCCGCCGTGGCGCCAGCAGGATTCGCAGCGATAGCTCTTGTCGCCGGTCACCGCCAACAGGAACTCGTCCGGGCAATCGACCGTCTCGTTGTAGAGGTCGAGCACGGCGCCCCCGCTGGCCACGGTGACAATGGTGCAGTCGATCACCGAGTCGCTCGAGGCCGCGACAATTCGCGCGGGCAGCTCCGGAAGGGAATTCGGCAACGGGGCGGTGTCGCCGGGCGCTGCGGCGGCCGCGGGCATCTCCGCCGGCCGTTCGGTCGGAGCAGACTCCGCCGGTCCGGCGGGCTGGGGGGCGACTGCGGCGATGTCCGGGGGCGGCGGATCGGCGATTGGCGCCGGTTCCGCGGCGGGCGGGGGCGGTGGAAGCGCGGGCGCGGGTGGTGGAAGCGCGATCGCCTCGCCGGGGTCAACCGGCTTCGCGGCGATGACCGAGACGTCGGAGGGCCGGCCGCTGCGGGTGGCGGCCTGCTGGACCCGGCGGATCAATTCGTCGCGGTTGAACGGCTTGATCAGGTAGTCGTCGACGCCGAAGCCGAGCCCGTCCATCATCTGGTCGCGCTCGACCAGGCCGGACTGGATCAGGATCGGGGTTTCGACGCCGTTCTCCTGGAGCTGGCGCAGCACCTCGTAGCCGTCGATGTCGGGCAGCATGACGTCGAGCACGATGACGTCGTAAGGGTGCTCCTGGCCGAGCTTGACCGCGCCCACGCCCGAGCGCGCCCGGTCGCAGTCAAACCCCTCCTGCCGGAGCATCCGCTCCACCGCGAAGGCCAGATTGTCGTCGTCTTCGACGTAAAGGACCCGCATCTGGGTTGGCTCGCAACACCCGCAATACACACTGCCGCCGAACGAGCATTAACCCTGAGTGCTGAAGAAATGGTTGCCTAGCGAACGATTCCCCGGTCGCCGCCGCAGGTGCGGATGGCCGCCTCCCGACCGAGAGGCTACCGAACGGTCCAGAGGGCAATTCGCGTTGACCGCCCAAGGCGCTTGGCTATGATGGCGCCGCCTTCGGGCGTGCCCCTGTGGCGGAATTGGTAGACGCGGCAGACTCAAAATCTGTTGCCCTCACGGGCGTGCTGGTTCGAGTCCGGCCAGGGGCACCACTCACAGACTCAGCGGTTTCGGGCGGTCCGAGGGCTTCGGACAGATCGCGAACATTGGTCAACTGTCCGACTTTTCGTTCAGGGTGCGTTCGCATCGCCACTCGGATCGACTAGACCCTTAGATCATCCATGAAGACCTCGCGGAGCCCTTCGTAGTCCGAATACTTGTTGATGAGCTCCCACTTCTGCTCGATAGCCTTTTGGCGATCCCCAGGCACTTCGCCCTTCGCCACCAAGGTCATCTTGTCGGCCTGCACTGCATCCAGCCACAGTTGCCGGAGGTATCTGGTGACTTCTTTTCTGCAAAGGAAATGCGACTTGATCCACGCGCCTACGAGCGGACCGAGGGCGTCGAGGTCAGGTTGACCCTCGCGCAACCAGATGCTGATAAACCGCTCGGCGGCCTCGTAGATTTCGTACCGCCGGTCGTGGATGGCTGCACGGGTCGACTGCTTGGCAGCCCGCCAGGACATGAAGGAAATTGCCAGGGCGATTCCCGCAATGATGATCGCGGCGATGTCGAGGTAAGGCACCGCTGGTGCCGTCACCGCTTCTTCCGTCAACGCTGGTCTCCCGCCTCCGCAGCCATTGCCTGCTCATACGCGATGCGCTGGCGGACGGCGGTGATCGCCTGTTCGCGGGTCTTGGCGATGTAGGTTCCCAAGATCCGCTCCTGGAGAGCGATGCTGCCGATCTGGTGGCCGCTGATGGCGGCGATGCCGGCGGAGTCGGCGCTGGCGTTGGCGTAGGCCGTCATGGCGCTGTGCCGCAGGTGTTTGAACTGGAGGTCGGCGCAGCTCGCCAGGTCGACCGCGGCGGCGGGAATGGTTCTGCTTTATTCTAGTAGTCAAGAATTCCCCGCGATTCCTCCGGCCAAACCTCCTCGCGCACTGTATATGCCGG
>JAAUYH010047677.1_pt1 | contig 11467 bp, 14 predicted proteins | sample 7278061 | NCBI WGS metagenome assembly JAAUYH01 (sample SAMN14350203, study PRJNA611818) | marine sediment metagenome | isolation source: surface marine sediment (0.6m) | place: French Polynesia: Moorea | collected 2018-08 | reverse complement strand
GCGGGAAGAACAGCGACAAAGGGAACGGCGATCAGGGAAAGGGCAGCACTGGCCCGGACAATTGCTTTCATGAGGTGTCTTATAGGGGGCGAACCCATGAAGGACCAGTGAATGCGTCCTAATCGCGGTCAAACATTCGCTTGCTTGCGGCGAAGCGCAACTGATCCTATCTCCGGCGCATGTTTATCGAGACAGAAACAACGCCGAACCCCGCGAGCCTTAAGTTCCTTCCGGGCCGCACGGTTATGCCCACCGGAACCCGCGAATTTGCCTCACCTGAAGCGGCTGAGGCGAGCCCGCTTGCGCAGGCGATTTTCGATACGGGCGAGGTCGTGAACGTGTTCTTTGGCTGGGACTTTGTCACCGTCACCGCTGCACCGGGCGTCAATTGGAGCGCCCTGAAGCCGCAGGTCGCAACCATCCTGCTCGATCATTTCGTGTCCGAAGCGCCGCTTTTTGCAGGCGGCAGCGCCGATGGCATTTCGGTTCCTCCCGAAGATGAAGAGATGGCCGTCGAAGATCGCGAGGAAGACGCGGAAATCATCGCTTCGATTCAGGAACTGCTCGAAACCCGCGTGCGCCCCGCTGTTGCAGGCGACGGCGGCGACATCGCCTATCGTGGTTTTTCCGAGGGCGTCGTCTACCTCTCATTACAAGGCGCGTGCTCAGGCTGCCCTTCCAGCACCGCCACGCTCAAGCACGGTATTGAGAGCCTCTTGAAACATTATGTGCCCGAAGTCGTTGAAGTAAGAGCAGCCTGAACTCTCTCACTTATTCAAGGACTTCCATGACCACTCAATATCACGACCACATCCTGTCCGACGCCGCGCTCGGTCAGCTTTTCAACGATGCGCGCACCTTTAATGACTGGCTCGACAAGCCGATTTCGGACGAACAGCTGCATGCAATCTGGGACCTGCTCAAGATGGCCCCTACTTCAGCGAACATGCAGCCGGTGCGGATCGTGTGGGTGAAGTCGGAAAAACAGAAAGCCAAGCTCGCCGAATGCGCTGCTGAAGGCAACAAGGCGAAAATCAAGGCTGCACCCGTCACCGCTGTCATCGGCTATGACATCGACTTTCACGAAGAACTGCCGTGGCTGTTTCCGCATACCGACGCGAAGAGCTGGTTCGAAGGCGACGAGGAAGGCCGCAAGGAAGGCGCGTTTCGCAATTCCTCACTTCAGGGCGCGTATCTGATGCTTGCAGCGCGCGCGATCGGCCTTGATTGCGGGGCAATGTCGGGTTTCGACGCGGACAAGGTCAACGAGGCCTTTTTCGGCGATGAACCGCGCCACCGCGTCAATTTCATCTGCTCGATCGGCTATGGGGATCCCGAAAGCATCTTCGACCGCTCACCGCGCCCTGACTTTGAAAAGTTCAATCGGATCGTTTGACCTTTAAGGTCTGACTTGCAGCTTGGGCCTGCCTGAGGCAGGGCGAGCCGCATGACCATGCCAGCGCGAACACTTGCAATCGAAACGGCGACGGAGGCCTGTTCGGTGGCTCTTTTCGAAGGGTCGCAAGTGCTCGCGCACGATCACCGGGAACTTGGCCGGGGCCATGCTGAAAGGCTGGTACCAATGATCGCCGATCTGCCGGATAAAGGCCGCGCGGACCGCATTCTCGTCTCGCTTGGTCCTGGCAGCTTTACCGGCGTGCGGATCGGTATTGCGACCGCCCGCGCGCTGGGCTTTGCCTGGGGAGCCAAGGTGCTGGGATATCCCACACTGGCATTGGTGGCTGTGCGCGCATGGCAACCCGATCCCCGCCCTGTCACGGTGTGCATGAATGGTGGGCACGGTGAATGGTTCGTGCAGAACTTTCTCAATGATGTGCCCGAAGACGAGGTGCAATCGCTGTTGCCTGAGGACGCGGTGCGCGCCTGCAACCATGACGTCATTGTCGGCAATCGCGCCGCAGAACTTGCCGACTTGTGCGGAAGTGAAAAGCTTGCGCTCAACCTGCTGCCTGATGCACGCGCGGTGCGATTGCTGCATGAAACGCGCCTGACAGCTGCGCTATCGCCGATCTATGGCCGCGCGCCCGATGCAACGCCGCAAAAGGTGGCTTCGTGACCCCCTGCCCTGCCACCGTTTCGCGCATCATGGCGGTAATGGAGGCCGCATTCGATCCCGCATACGGCGAAGCCTGGAACCGGCGGCAGGTCAGCGATGCGCTTGCCATGCCTTCAACCCACGCGCTGGTGATTAATGCAGATGGCGAGGAGATTCCGGCGCAAACCAACGGTCACGAACCGCGCGAGCCAGCAGGCTTCGTCCTGACCCGCAATGCGGCTGATGAAGAGGAACTTCTGCTCATCGGTGTCATGCCCGGACTTCGCGGCCGCGGCCTTGGCCAGACGCTGATTGATCGCATGTTCGAACAGGCGCGATCGCGCGGGGTCACGCGCATCTTTCTCGAAATGCGAAAAGGTAATCCGGCAGTCCATCTGTATCAAAAGCTCGGATTTGAACCTATCGGGGAGAGACCCAACTATTATCGCATGGCCGATGGCAATCGGGTGGACGCGATTACTTTCAGGCGAATGATTTGATTTAATTTTCGCTTAAGTTAGCCGCCACTTTCAATGTATTACACGCGATTGCCGACAATCACCCACTTGCCTTCTGCGTTTGACTGGGCCATGCGCCAGTAATCGGAAAAATCCGAATATACATAAAAACGAGGAACTCTCATGCAGATGCAGGACTTGGAAATCGAGATGAAAGAGACTCTCATCACACTAACCAGCGATATCGTCGCAGCGCATGTCAGCAATAATGACGTCGGTGTCGATGCCGTGCCGGAACTGATCACGAATGTATACGCGGCGCTTGCGGGCCTCGGTGAAGAAGCCGAGCCCGAGGAAGTCCGTCCCGAACCCGCGGTTTCGATCCGCGCTTCGGTCAAGCCGGACTACATTGTGTGCCTTGAAGACGGCAAGAAGCTGAAAATGCTCAAGCGTTACCTGCGCACCAATTATGACATGACGCCGGAAGAATACCGGGCACGTTGGGACCTGCCTTCGGACTATCCGATGGTCGCCCCCAACTACGCTGCAAAGCGCCGCGATCTTGCGAAGAAAATCGGCCTCGGCCGCAAGCCCGGCACTGGCCGCGGCAAGCGCAAGGCAAAGTAAGACAAGTAATCAGGCAAGCAGCCGCATTCGGGTCCTGCGGCTGGCTGCTGCCTTTGAGCCACCTCCAGCCTCGCAAAAATTGGCTGGGGGTGCCTCCCTTTCCCAAGCTTGAGCAATCCGCGCCCGCCCGGTAAGGATACCGGGTAGTGCCTGTCGGCCATGCCGGCGCCCAACTTGAAGCGCCAGAACGGGAAGCGATCGCTTGAGCCAGAAAATTGATCTTGAACAATTGTGCGCGGAGAAAGGGCTGCGCATCACCGAGCAACGCCGGGTGATCGCCAAGGTGCTGTCCGATAGCGACGACCACCCCGATGTGGAGATGCTTCATCAGCGCGCATCGGCGATTGATCCCAAGATTTCGATCGCGACCGTTTATCGCACTGTCCGCCTGTTCGAAGAGGCGGGCATTCTCGACCGCCACGATTTCGGCGATGGCCGCTCGCGCTATGAACCTGTGCCCGAAGCGCATCACGATCACCTGATCGATGTCGAAACCGGCAAGGTCGTGGAATTTGTCGATCCCGAAGTCGAAGCGCTTCAGCGCCAGATCGCAGAAAAGCTCGGCTATCGCCTGGTTGATCACCGCATGGAGCTCTACGGCGTGCGTCTTTCGCGCGACGACTGATCGCAATCAATGACCGATCCTGCTGACACCGGCACAGAAGCGCCAACCGAAGATAAGGCGTGGGCACTGCGCGTGAGCGCGGCTCGCGGCGAAGTCACACCCATTTCATTCATGGGTTGGACTCGCATAACTCTGCGCGCTCTGGCTCTGATCGCCCTTCTGATTGTCTTTGTGCCGCTACATTATGCCTATCGCATTTTCGTCTACGGCTCGCCTTTCCCAATGCTATTCCTGCGCTATGCGGCGCGCATTTCGGGTGCGAAAGTTGTGATCGAAGGCACCCACCTTAAACGCGATGTTTTCTACGTCGCGAACCATGTCTCATGGCTCGATATCCTCTCGCTTGCAGGCGCTTGCGGGACGGCATTCGTTGCGAAAGCAGAACTCGCACAGGCCCCGGTAGTCGGGTGGCTCGCTTCCCTGAACCGCACGGTCTTTGTAAAGCGCGAGCATCGCATGGGAGTGGCTGAACAGATCAACGCGCTCAAAGAGGCTCTAGCGGACAACTGGGCCGTCACCGTCTTTCCCGAAGGCACCACCACTGACGGTCAATCACTGCTGCCGTTCAAGACCAGCATGCTCTCCGTGCTCGAACCGCCCCCGCCCGGCGTGCTCGTACAGCCGGTGCTGCTCGATTATGGGTCGGTGGCAGAGTGGATCGGGTGGATTGGCGAAGAAGACGGGCTCAACAACGCCAAACGCGTGCTTGCTCGCAGGGGCACGTTCACTCTCAAGGTCAAGTTTCTCGAACCCTTCAGCCCCGAAGAGTTTCACGGGCGCAAGGCGATAAGCGTCGAAGCGCGTCGCCGCATCGAAGAAGCGCTGCTAGAGGCGCTGGGAAAGCCGCTGCGCAAGTTCGCGCATGACGTGCCGCCGATCCGTTATTCGGCCAGTGAAGAGCCAAAAGTGCCGCACGACGCCAACGTCTAGGGTTGATTACAGCCCCGCACGCACCAGCCAATCGTGGAACAGCCGCACAGGCCGCATCTCAAGCGCGGTCGGCTTGCAAACGAACCAGTAGCTATAGGGGCTCTGCACTTCGACGCCGGGCAGATTGGTCAGGCGATTGTCAGCTGCACGCCGCAAGTGATCGTCATGCATGATCGCAATGCCCAATCCTTGCGCCGCCGCTTCCAGCATTAGCTGACCTGAGTCATAATGGTCGATCGCCGCCGGCTCGAGATCGTCGAGATTGTTCGCCTGCCGCCACGCGACAAAGCTTTCCGGCAGTTCGTTGTGAATGAGGAAGGTCTGCTTTGCGAGGCTCTGGCTCGTTACTTCTTCGCCCACCGCATGGGCGACCTCCTTCGAACAGATCGCATGAACGAGATTGTGGTCAAGCCGCACGGCGTGAAGGCCCGATGCCGGCCCTTGCGAGAGAATAATCGCAGCATCAAGCGTGTCCCCAACCCGGTCTTCAAGATGCGGCGCGGTGTCGATGTCGATATGGAGCAGCGGGTGCCGCTTGCGCAGCTCCCCTAGTCGCGGGAATAGGCGTTGGCTGCCAAACATGGGCAGGACGCCCAGCCGAAGCCGCAGGAGCGAGATGTTATCCGACTGGCTCTCAACCGCACGGGTGAGCGATTCCAGGTGCGGGTTCACCGCCTCGTAAAACGCCTGCCCTTCATCGGTGAGCTGCATCGACTGACGCGCGCGGGTAAAAAGCTTCTTGCCGACAAATTCTTCAAGATTGCTGATCCGGCGGGACAGAGCCGAGGGGCTCAAACCGATTTCCTCCGCCGCCGCGCGGGCTGAGCCCAGACGAACGGTGCGCATGAACGCTTCGAGCGCGCGCAGGGGGGGAAGACGACGTGCAGGCATTGAATAACTCCTCTTTCGAGAGAGTTACGCGCGAGACAGCCATTCGGATGCAAAAAATCGAAGAAGAACGAAAAAAAGGTCGTTCTGCGTGCAGTTATTGCAAGTCGTTCTCAGCTTGAGCGGGTTCGGGAGCATGGAGGCGCAGTCGCTTCACATGCGTTTCATCACCCGCTGTGACTTCAATCCGCCAGCCGCTGGGATGTTCCACGATTGCCCCGACCTGCGGCACGGCTTCGGCCAACACGAAAGCCAGCCCGCCCAGGGTGTCGACCGATTCCTCAACCTCGGCAAGGCGCGGGTCGACCATTTCGGCAACATCGTCCAGTTCGGCGCGTGCATCGCAATCCCACATCCCATCGCCAATAGGCACGATCAGCGCTTCGGGCGTTTCGTCATGCTCGTCCTCGATCTCGCCGACGATTTCCTCGACAAGGTCCTCGATCGTGATGAGCCCGTCCGTGCCAGAAAACTCATCGAGCACGATGGCGAGGTGGACCCGGCGCGAGCGCATGTCGGCAAGCACGTCCAACGCGCCGCGCGACTGCGGGACATAGAGTGGCTGACGCATCAGCACGGTCCAGTCGGCAGGCGGCGGATTGCCTCCTGCGAGATAGGCAAAGACGTCCTTGACGTGGATCATCCCGATCACATCGTCGAGCGTGTCGCGATAGACCGGCATGCGGGAATGACCATGTTCGCTGAAAGCGGCAACCAGCTCGTCCCAGCTCAGCGATGCAGCAACCGCAATGATTTCTCCGCGCGGAACCGCGACGTCATCGGCATCATGTTCGGAAAAATGCAGCAGGTTGCGCAGCATCTGGCGCTCGACCGGCGACAGGTCGCCATTGGCGCTGCCGTTGTCATCCGCGTCACTGTCGTCGTGATCGTCCTCGTGCTCGTCAATCGCCTCTTCGAGCTGCGCGCGCAAAGACCGATCGCCGTCATTGGCACCGATGATTTTCTTGAAAGCGGTCCCCAGACTGGAGAGGACCCCGCTGCTACTCTCCGCGTCTCCCGCGGTGGAACTACTGGAATCGGGCATGGCCCTTCAGTGATTACTCCTCTGTTTCACGCGCACCATATGGGTCTGCGATACCCATTTTTGCAAGAGCGGACCTTTCCAGATCCTCCATCGCCTCAGCTTCCTCATCTGAATGGACATGATCGTAGCCCGCGAGGTGCAGCAGGCCATGGATGATGAGATGCGCGGCGTGGTGCTCGATCGGGATGCTCTTCTCCTCCGCTTCGCGGGCGCAAACCCCATACGCCAGCGCCAGGTCACCGAGCAGAACCGGCGGGCCTTCGGGAGCCAGATCAAGCAGTTCCTCGCGAGTGAGCATAGGAAAGCTCAGCACATTGGTCGGCTTGTCGCGCTCACGCCATTCGCGGTTGAGCGTCTGGACTTCCTCGTCGGAGGTGAAAAGCAGGCTGGCGGACAGGCGCGGATTGGCGAGTTCTTGCGCAACGTCTGAAGCGGCCGAAGCGGCACGTTCGGACAGAGCCCCCCAATCGCCTGAAGGCCAGTCTTCGATGTCAATTTCGAGGTTCATCTGTTTTCGCGTGATCGGGCATATGGAAGCTCATAACCCTCGACTTCCAAAACACTCTCGTAATGATCCAAGAGGTTAGAGAATGACTCGATCAGTTCTTCCAGACACTGATCCCGCTCCTCTGGATCCGGACTGGACTTCGCATCCTTCAACCTGCTGAGAAAGCTCGACATTGTATCGCCCTGGATGACAATGCCGGGAAACCTGCGCTCGGGTAGTTGCACGATGTTGGAGGCTAATCGACCAACTTCCCGCACTCACCCTTCCCCCTCATACGCCTCGACGATCCGCCCCACGATCGGGTGGCGTACCACGTCGGCGGCTGTGAAGCGGATTGTGCCGAAGCCTTCGACGCCTTCCAGTTTCTCAACCGCATCGGCGAGGCCACTCATGCGGTCGCCGCCGGGAATGTCGACCTGGCGCGGATCGCCGCAAATCACCATGCGGCTGTTCTGACCAAAGCGGGTAAGGAACATCTTCATCTGTTCGCGCGTCGTGTTTTGCGCTTCGTCGAGGATCACGAAGGCATCGGCAAGCGTGCGTCCTCGCATGAAGGCGATGGGGGCAATTTCGATCTCTCCGCTCGCAATGCGTCGCTCGACCTGCTCGGGCGGCATGCAATCATAGAGCGCGTCATAGAGCGGGCGCAGATAGGGATCGACCTTGTCCTTCATGTCGCCGGGCAGGAAGCCGAGCTTCTCGCCTGCCTCCACCGCAGGACGCGAAAGGATCAGCCGCTGCACGCTGCCCGAAACAAGCTGCGATACCGCCTGAGCGACCGCGAGATAGGTCTTGCCCGTCCCCGCTGGCCCCAACGCGAAGATGATATCGTCGCGGACCAGCGAGCGCATGTAGGTGATCTGCGTGGCCGAGCGCGGCACAATCGTCTTGCGCCGCGTGCGGATCATGATCGGCGGCTCTTCCTTTTCGCCGCTGATGATCCCCTCAAGCGTCGGCTCATTCGACATTGCGATAAGCGATTCAATCGCGCCCGCATCCAGATCCTGTCCCAGCGCCAGCCGGTCATACATGGTGGTGAGCGTATCGCGCGCCCTTGCAACCGCGTCCTCCGGCCCTTCGATCACGATCTGGTCGCCGCGCGCATGGATATAGACACCCAGCCTGTTCTCAACCTGCACAAGGTTGGCATCGAACTGTCCAAACAGGGCACCGAGCAAGGACTGGTTTTCAAATGTGAGCTCGGCCTGAGCGCGTTTGGTCTCAGCGGGATTAATGGCTGCCGGTAGGGCTTCCGGGTCAATGGCACCCGCGGCGGTCGCTCTGCTTGGTCTACGGCCCATAAGTTCCTTTGCGTGTGGATCAGGCTCCTGAGTCGTGAAGGTAAGCCTACCCGGCGGCAAAGCAAGCCGGGGGAGGCCCCATGACGGTGGAAACAAGCCCTGCCCCCTCGATCCTTGGAGCATCTGCCCCTGCATGATAGCTTGCGCTGATCGGTGAGCATCGGAGGATCACTATGAGGTCGTTGGCAAATCTCGCGTCATTGGTGGCATGTGTTGCGCTTGCGGCGCCCGCGCTCGCTCAGGAGCAAGACACTCAAGAACCGGGCAGCCCGCGCATCGTCGTGGAAGGCGAAGTACCCGCAGAACCCGAAGAGGTTCGGGAACTCGTCCAAAAACTAGCCTCGACACAGCGCTCCGACATGCCGGCCACTCGCTATTTCGATGCTCTGTGCCTTACCGTGCGCGGACTGAACACAGTGGGCAATGAAAATGTGCGCGAACGCATTTACGAAAACGCCGCCGAGATCGGTGTGGACAACAAAGGCGATGATTGCCTCGCAAATGCAATCATCCTGATCCATGACGACCCCGAAGCACTGATAGCCCAGATCATCAAGGACGTGCCCGACCTTTTACCCAGTGCGAGGCGAGACGATGTGAACAGGCAGCTTGCTGAGGGTTCGCAGATCATCGTCTGGCACAATGAGAAGGATTACGATCAGGGCGGACGTCCCGGCATTCTCAACAGTGCAATCCCCGGCGACGATGCAGTGGGCGGCGTGATGACGGCTCAGGCACAGATCAACATCAACCGCTGGCCGAGCCGCACCATGCTGGGTTTCAGCCGGGCGATTATCAGCGCGGCGATTATCCTGGATGGCGATATTGTCGAGGGTATGGAGATCAATCGGTTGGCCGATTACGCCATGATGCGGCTGATGGCCCCGGGCCTGATCCCGCTCGAAAATGAAACCCCCGTTCCGACCAGCATCACCGCCCCTTTTCCGGAAGAAACGGGCATAAACACGCTCACCCGCTTTGACCGGGCCTATCTCAGCGCACTCTATTCCATGCGCCCCAACGCCCCCGCCCCCCGCCTCGCAGAGCGGGTCGCTGCGGCATATGAAGCGCCTGAATAATTGCAGGTTTTTCAAGTACTGCGCTGCCAACTGCGATCGACATCGGGAGCCTGAGTGTGTTTGGGATTTCTGTCTTATTCCTGATCAGCGTGGTTCAGGCTGGCGCTCCAGAAGGAATGAATGACCAATCGGGCACCAACAATCCGAGAAATATCATCGTTACTCCGCCACCGACCGAAGCAGAGCGTCGCGAGCAGGTCAGAGAGCTGGCGCGGCGGATGATCCGCCCGCCCCGCCGGAACAGGCCAATCGCGAGGTTTTTCTATCCCATCTGCCCCCAAGTGCTTGGCCTTTATTCACCTGATGCCCGCGCTATTGAGGACCGGATAAGACAGAACGCGCGTGAACTGAGCGTGGGTGCGAGCGACGATCCAGCCTGCGTTGTGAATGTGAAGATTGCCTTCATGTCACCGGGTGCCGGACCTCCGAATTCCTGGCTCACGATACAGTCGCCACAGCTTGGTAGCCTTCCGCGCTTCCAGCGAATGAGAGTTCTGGACGAGCAAGGTCCGGTCCGTGCGTGGAACAGGATAGCGGTCCGCGACTATGACGGGCGCCCGATTACCTTGGAGGAGGGGTGGAACGAGTATCGCCCCTTTGGCAATAGCTCACCAATCGTCACGACTGAGATTACCGGAGCCGCTGTCCTGATCGAAAGGGACGCGACGCAGGGTATGACGCTAATGCAACTGGCGGATTATGCCACAATGCGCACATTGCTGGGCACTTCCGGGGTTGGCAAAGGCGAAATCTTCCCAGCGAACACCATCCTCTCACTGTTCACCCGCAGCGATGCTCCGGAAGAGCTGACCTTATTCGACAAGGCAATGATCAGCGAATTGTACAATGCCTCGCGCAACTCGACGCCGCGCCGAGTCTACAACGACATTGCCTCCAATGTTGTGCAGAAAGAAGCTGCCTTACGCGGGAACGGCGACTGAACCGCGTATGGAGTTCGGGCCAGCTTCAGCGAGTTCGACCTCGACCAAATCGCCGATTTCCGCTTCGCCTTCAAACCATACGCTGGTGAGCCACGGTGATTTGCCGAGCCACTGACCGGCATGCTTGCCCTTGCGTTCGACGAGGACCTTGCAGGTCTTGCCCACGCTCGCCTCATTAAAGGCGAGCTGGTCGCGGTTAAGGCGCGCTTGCAGGCGTTGCAGGCGGTCGTCCATCACCTCTTTGGCGATCTGCCCCCCCATCGTCGCGGCCGGCGTACCTGGGCGCGGGGAATACTTGAAGCTGAAGGCCTGCGAGTAGTGGACCTCATCCACAAGGCTCAGCGTGTCCTCGAATTCGGCCTCGGTCTCGCCCGGGAAGCCGACGATAAAGTCACCCGAAAGCGCGATGTCAGGGCGGGCCTCGCGGAAGCGTTCGAGTAATTTGAGATAGCTTTCTGCCGTGTGCGAGCGGTTCATCGCTTTCAGCACCCGATCATTGCCCGACTGCACTGGGAGGTGGAGGTAGGGCATTAGCTTCTCGACCTCGCCATGGGCTGCGATCAGGTCGTCTTCCATGTCGTTTGGGTGGCTGGTGGTGTAGCGGATGCGTTCAAGCCCATCGAGCGTCGCTAGCGAGCGGATAAGCCCCGCTAAACCCACTTTGCGTCCCTTTGTGTCCTCGCCAGCCCACGCGTTCACATTCTGCCCCAGCAGCGTGATTTCACGCGCACCTGCTTCGATCAGCTTGCGAGCTTCGTCGATCAGATCATTGTAAGGCCGCGATATTTCCGCGCCGCGGGTGTAGGGAACCACGCAATAGGTGCAGAACTTATCGCAACCCTCCTGCACGGTCAGGAACGCGGTCGGAGAACGCCGTTTGCGCTGCGGAAGCGCGCCAAACTTGGCGATTGCGGGCATGTCCGTATCGGTCGCGCGCTCGCCCTGCACTGCCTTGTCGAGCATGTCGGGCAGGCGGTGATAGGCCTGCGGGCCGACCACCATCGACACT
>JAAUYH010070765.1_pt1 | contig 11468 bp, 8 predicted proteins | sample 7278061 | NCBI WGS metagenome assembly JAAUYH01 (sample SAMN14350203, study PRJNA611818) | marine sediment metagenome | isolation source: surface marine sediment (0.6m) | place: French Polynesia: Moorea | collected 2018-08 | reverse complement strand
GATGGGTCAATACAAAACCACATATACTAACAATTTAAATTGATCTGGATTTAGAAAAGAATTGTCGAACAACTTAGCTTATAGATAGTACCATGTATCCTTTTAAGCTTTCAAATCGGTCACTTTTCGAATTCTATAGCGTTCAACTCACAATTCTATTCGAAAATCAAAGACTTTGACAAAATTGTTAAGTAACAGATCGAAAAGTGATTTCAAATTTGGTCAATCGAAAACAAGGTATGTTATTAGCTAAAATTAATCGACACAAACCCGAGTACAACTACTTATCAAATATTTTTTCAACTTACTATGCGGGTGCGCTCAACGATAGAAAAAATTCTTTTTCTGAGGTAAATATACGGTGGAGGCAAAAGTCTGAACCCCCTCAATTCATTCGAAATCAATGAATCGACACATTGATATCTAATCAGGAATTTAGGTAATGTTGTAAAAATGCCGAAACAAAACTGGACAAGACATGTAGCCGCGGGATAAAGTAGAGCGTAAATCAAACATTTCAGCATGGAAAAAGCAGAATTGACACCTGCATACGTTCTAAATTCTACAATATGCCCAAAGACACCGAGAAAAGCATTTGAAGACGCAGTAAGAGTAAGCGAGACAAGGGCTCGAAGGAAATAGCTAACGTTAGTGGGAATTAAAAAGATAATGAGTAGTACTTATAATAAAATTTGATTGGTTGATTTTTGGAACCCCGTTATATGCTACAATAAACGGGGTTCAGACTTTTGTCTCCCTACTGTACAAAGATGTATATTTTATTGTGCATAGTTCAAAAATGGGTTTTAGGGTAATTCGGAATTTAATGATTTCAGCACTGTTGTCTTCCATCTTTCCGAAAGTCTTACTTCCTGAATATTTTCAGTCTGTGCATAATCCCCCGTCCGGACAGGAATGGCCGGTAGGATTTTTTCATGTTTTTCACATTACTTGACGGTGAGTACTGTACTGTAAATCCGGTATCTTGCAGGACCTAGGTCTTCGGAGCCATTCTCAAAGGAGAGCCAGCGCTTACACTTTGACTTCTTTTATAGTTCATTCCACTACGTTACCTATCTGAATGCACAATTTTTTATCCAGCGACCTCTTTCACTACGTAGAAGGTAAAAACTGAGCTGGCAGCACAATAAGGAGAATCTCTGGAATTTTTTTATCTTCTGTTGACGAAAGGGTCAATTACTGATATCCACATCCATTACTGGGTACTTCTCACCCCATCCAGTCATCTCTCCTGCTTCTGTATGCCACACTGAATGGCTATAGCCTGTACGGTGAATCACTTCATGTTGTAGGCATCAATCACCTCAACAAAATCTGGCTTAAGCGAAGCACCGCCTACGAGGAAGCCATCGATGTCTGCTTGACTCGCGAGGTCATTGGCATTTTTAGGCTTAACTGAGCCCCCATAAATGATACGTGTGGCTGCGGCCACCTCAGTTGAAACATTATCAGAGAGCCATGCACGTAGACTTGCATGCACTTCCTGAGCCTGTTCTGGGGTCGCCACTTTTCCAGTTCCAATCGCCCAAACTGGCTCATACGCAATTACTACACGGCTCCAATCCTCAACTTGAGCGGCAATGGCTGCAAGTTGACGTGTGTTGACGTTCATTGTTTCACCTGCCTCTCGCTCTTCGAGCTTCTCGCCAATACAGGCAATCACGCTAAGACCTTGAGATAAAGCATACTTGGTCTTCTCAGCGACAATCTCATCATTTTCGTGCATGAGAGTACGACGTTCGGAATGTCCCGTGATAACCCATTCAATACCGGCATCCTTGAGCATTTCGGCAGCGATTTCACCGGTGTACGCACCCATGCCCCCGGTCCAACAATTTTGCAAAGATACTGCAAATCCGCTCGGGAGCAGGGATGCAGTCGACATTGCGAATAAAGTGGGCGCGCCGATCACAATATCAACCGGTTTGCCTTCATACTTCGCCCCATTGTCGGTAGATTCCTTCCATGCCGAGCACAACTCAGCGATCGATGCTTGAGTTCCATTGCATTTCCAGTTCCCTCCCACAAAGAATTTGCGTGACATCTTCTTAAACCAAGTGCAAGTTGATATTAGTGTTGAGTCGAACGGGTTGGGTAATTCAGCGAAGTGCAGATCCTGATACTAATGGACTGTTCTGTACCTGATTGTATACAGTGAAGTGGGGCGCCAGGACGAGTGCCGTTGGAAATTCAGTTTACTGTCAGACCTGAAATATAGCAGCGTACGTAAATCTAAACTCAATTGGCTGGATACAGTTCTCGAAACAGGAACACTACAGTACTCTACCACGCAGTACCGTACAGTACCGTAGAGTACGAACTTGTGAGTTTCAATCATTAAATTGGATTGTTTATTTCTAAATTTTTTCTGATGGCAGTTTATTATCTTGGGTTAATGATTGCTTTAATCCATGGTGTGTTAGACAATGGATTTACGATGAACAATCGAATTAGGGTATTTCAAAAATTTCAGCTATGGTTTATTTTGATGATTTTGATCATTGTTCTTCAGTTTCGTGCAGTACAGGGGGTCCTCTGTTTAAGCGCACCCTGGCAGCTATGCGCCTAACGCGAGGTGGCACTTAAAGTGAGGTAGGTCCGGATTGGGCACTGTAAAGTTTTCGAATCCACAATATTGCACTCAACCAAATCCCAGTGTTTGAGAAACCAACAGATGCATTAATTGGAGTTCCGTGCATCTGTTTCCAGACAAAAGACGTGTGCAACGTTTCCTACAAGCGAGTGGCGTGCGTATCGTGCAGTCCAATGAATCGATCGAGTTACAGCTTTATTTGGATCATGCTTCTGTTAGTGTCGCGCTATGAAATAGAAGATGAAGTAGGCTGCACTATGCCAAATATAGAAAGCATGCCTTATCAATTTTAAGTGCATTATCTTTCGAGCAATGAACAATGAAACTAATTTACAGCAAACGGAATGAAACCTACAGCATGCGCTAAAAGCGAGGGTGCGCTTAAAAAGAGGTGCGCCTAAAGCGAAGACCCCCTGTATTATTGAAACCTGGCTGTATGAAACGTGTTACTGTACCGTACACGCTCAACTCTCTCACTTGAGTCACTTGTTCTGAGGATGATGCTGAAATCCCGATTCGGAATTTCGCGGAATGACCCTGACAGAGAATCAGACAAAAAAAGTCCCCTTGAATGTGTGGTCGACATGCTGAAGGGGACACGAGTGCTGTGTCGACGGCGCCTGAAAGTAATTGAAGCTACAATATGGTTAACCCCAGATATGAAAGCCTTAAGGTGGCGAGTATATGCGAAAACCAGGGATAAAGAAAACGAAGAGTTTGAGCTTCCTTTTTCAAAGATTCTTCGATTGAAAGTACTACATCGCGAAATCTCTCTTCTCAGTTTGGATGACTCGAAATCATATAATTTTGTTATGTTCAGTAAGGATAGAACTCTGATTTGGGGACGCGGTCTACAATGTTTAATCCCTGAACTGGCTTCCGGAGGTGTTTGGCAACGGAAACGAAATGTTCTTTTACCGCCGCACGAACCGTACGATCCGATGAGTGACAATTACGAAGGGAAACCTGTTTCAGAGAAAAGGCGTCTGGGTGAAATAATTGTACTTGGCAGTATCGGGCGCGGCGCCTTTGGCAGTGTTAAACTCGGTCTCAGTCTTGAAAATCGCCTGTTTTATGCAGTCAAAGTTCTTTCAAAAACTATGATTCGTCGATACAATCGCAACCTAAGCTTAGAGTCGGACGAGTCGGAAACTATCGCCGAATTGCCGGAAATATCTGTGATGCGGCAGCTTGAGCATCAGAATGTGGTGAAAATGAAGGAAGTTATCGAAGATGATGCACACGACTGTCTTTGCATTGTAACTGAGTATCTAGCGAATGGACCTATCATGAGTTCTGCTAAATTGAGTGGTGCCAAAGCCCTTAAAGAATGCCAGGCGAAGGAAGCATTTATCGATGTTTTAACTGGTCTGCACTATTTGCAGACGCGCTCTGTTGCACACCGCGATATTAAGCCTGACAACTTGCTCCGGGGTGGTGACGGGACTGTGAAAATTTCTGATTTTGGTTCAGCTAAGTTTTATGCAAGTCCATCAGACTGGGACAATAAGCCTGACTCCTACTCCCCAACGGTAGGCACGCCTGCATTCGCAGCACCAGAAATGTGTCTGTTCGAAAAGGCTCCTCCTAAACCCGCCCGAGCATTTAAAGCCGATTTATGGTCTCTTGGTGCTACGCTGTACTACATGGTTTATGGACGTGCTCCATTTCAGGCTCGGTCGGTATTTGAGATGTACGAAGTTATATGTACAACGAAATTGCGGTTCCCAACAAACAGTGATGTAGGTTCTCAATTTGAATTTCCGTCCTCTGAATGTGACGAGGTTATTAAGCGATTGCTTGTGAAGCGCCCTGAGGATAGACCTTCGATAGAACAGATCTTGGAGTTCCCATGGATCGCGAAGGCCGTTGATATTAGGAAGAAGGTCATGAAGCTCCGGGATCAGATACGTGAATTATCATCTTCTTGAAATACTCACTTCTGAATATTCTGATGAACGAGCCGTTCTTCAAACGTTGAGACCTAACTAAATCATTGCAATGACTCTAATTGCGCTCGACCGTCTTGATCGATCTCAAGAACACTCTCGTCATTTCCATCGTCACCGAACATTCGAGGAACTACAAACGATAGCGGTGATGAAGTAACCTTGAAGTATGTGGTTCCCGTTTTTGCTAGTGGTGGTGGATGGAATGAAGAGGTTGCAAGAAACGGTCCTGATGATTGTGAGTCGATATCGGTTCGGGTGGTTGATTGCTTTGACGGATAGACATTTTGCGAAGATTCATTTCCGCCTATTCTTTTAACAGGCTGAATTCTATGCGAGTTCATCACAAAGAAATCGTGCTCGGACTTGGTACCTAGGGTTAAGATGTTCGAACGAACAGTTTGGAGCTTTCTCTGGGGTACTCGCATGTTGGGAGCATAAGCCGCATGGCCTCGATGCCTGTCGAAAAAGCTAATACCAAAATTGAACTGCCCAAAATTCATAAAGTAAGGCTTCTCATTTGTCAGCACGGAAGACGAATCACCACAAATCGTTTGCTCTCTGACGGGAGGTACATGAATCACACCCGTCATTGAGTTCCCAACAGAACTTGTGGATACAAAAAGTCGGTCCTTTTCACAAAATGCTATTTGAGCCTGACTCCCGCAGAGAGCCCTTCCTTGTTCGACTTGGGTCAAGTTAACAAGAGTTGAACTGGAAAATGGATTCCAATTCGTTTCAATATCGCTTCGTGAATTTCGCGAAGATTTAAAGTTAGAATTCACATCAATACCTTGGACGAATACGCATACTAATCGTCTCTGCTCTGTCTGTGAAACATCGAATAATAAGACGGAACGAGAATCGGAAAAATACAAGGAGTCAAATTCGCGTGCATAAAACGCAGTTGTTATTTCATTTGATGTCTTAACAAGATGACTGATCTGGGATGAGCACTTCGTATCGTGATTGATTTCGCTGAACACATTGGCGATAACCATTTCACTAGCAGGAAGAGAGGGGCTTGACTCAAAAACACACTCTCCGTTATCTGTCGAATATTTCAATTTCCTGGAGTCAATGATCGCTGTTTTATCAACTGATGATCCAGAAACGGCGGAAGGGTCTTCTCGGCCGCTATGGGTAGCGCGAAGTTTTGCATCATCAGAGACCGAGCTGATTTTGTAAAGGTCGAGTGTATTAGTCTTTTTTGAATGATGTACCAGTACCGCGGAAAAGTCTAAGATTCTCATCAGGTTCGCACTCGAGTATGCTGCGACTTTGTTTGTGAATTGAATAATTCGTTCACTACTTTTCATGGCGTTTTCCAGCGAAGGACCCGAAGACGAATAGTTGATATCGCTGCTTTCTGCACACGATACGATGGGCGTTGAGGCAATAGTGGTCGAATTTACGAATTTCTCTGAGTTCTGAACCAGTAAATCTTCCACACCCTGTCGAACCTCATGAAGATATAGTGCTCGAAGGTCATGTTGAAGTGTTTCCAATTGAGTTCGAAGTGTCGCTCGAGCAAGTCGAAGTCGCTGTTTATAGAGCCGTTGAAGACGAGCGTGAAAAAGTTTGTTGCCCATAATTCGTTCTTGGGAATGGGCTGAACAAGGTGAAAAAAGAGACGCCATCCATACTCTACCTAAAGTGATTGAGTGGCCGACGAGTGAGCTGCGCTTAATACTCCTTGTCACCTGTGCACATCGGTACGTTCCAAATACTAAGTTTAACAAACGGAAGGATGACTGAGCTGTACGGTACCGGTACAGTATTGGATTACAGGACAAGTGCACAGTGCATTATTTGGTTGTGCTACAGAAAAAAATATGTTACGTTTAGAAAAACTAGCAGAATCGTAGATGCGCATTTATACGCCAGGCAATTTCGTAATCCCATCATTCGGTCTGAGATTAATAAAGGACCCGAACCCATGACAGTCACAACTTTTACAGCACTCTGTAGGTCAGCTCGGGCATAAGGGCAGGTCCCGGTGTGATGTAGAACTCCTTGCGAATTATTCACGGACATCCTGTGTCATGTTGATTATCGAGGATTACTCTATTCTCTCTATCCTTTTCGAAAAATACGAAAGACACTGGGTAACGGTGAAAACCTCGTGTTTGGCCTTGCAAAGCCGCGGCTACGGCCGAGACCGAAAGAGAGAACGACGTTTTATCGTCTGGCTGCTGGAAAAACGGTTCTACTCATACAAAACGGTTTTATGTAGACGGAACGGACGGGATAGCCAGATTCTGAAGTGTAGGAGGCATGCTTCGCGAGATACACTCGAAACGAATGCGTGGATGCGGCATAGCCATAGTTTGAGGAGACATCATGGCGCGGCTAGATTTTTCTGATTGCTGTGACCGGAAATCTTGACGCAGAAGAGTGCGTAACTATGCTACAAGATTGTAGAGTAAGAAAGTCGTCGAAAAGCAACGAATACAGTAAAAACATAAAGACAATTTACTCTAATACAGACTAACCTACATCAAGTAGCTTCACGATTAGCTTGCAAAGATGCTCCTATACAAATTTGCCGACGATACTTCATGCGAAATAATTGTGCGACACCGAAAAAGTGTCACTAAGAGAGACTACTAGTCAATAGGCCCACCGCGAGAATCTAGAACAGCAATCAAGCGACGCGGCATCGATGACACAGGTTTCTTGAGCGTTTCTTCTTCGATTTCATACGAAGCGCTAGTGATAGCCTCTTTCAAGTCATCAACGTAATCAAAATGCCGCCCGTTGTTGCTGACTCTCTGCGCAATCAGCACACACGTTCTCTATGGGGTTGAGATCCGGCTTTCTCGCTGGCCAGCCCATAACAGCCACATCCATGTCCATAAACCACTCAGAAGTGTAGGCAGAATGGTGGCATGCGGCGTTATCCTGTTGAAAGATAGCACCACTCGTGTGGTTTCCTTCTATGAGAGGAAGAAGAGTTGTGCTCAGAACGGCACAGCACGCTGAAGAGTCCATAGTGTTCTCCACAAAACTAAGCTCGGAACGTCCGCGCCACAAAAAGCAGCCCCAAACCATAACGCTGCTTCCTCCCTGCTGTCTGGAACCAAACCAACGTCCAGGTCGCCGTACGTCTTCTCATCGGGCAGAAATCCCGTCCGGGCCATCTAAAGAGAAGCGCGATTTATCGCTGAACGCCACCTTTCTCCACCACCTCTCGTCTCTCACCAACAAAGATCGGGCCCAAGTCAACCGTTTCTCTCGATGTCCCACAGTCATGGACGGCGCAACACACGAGCGCACCCATTGCACAGGAGGGTCATCGTGCAGCAGTTGCTGGACAAGTCGGACGGTCACCATGGGGGCATATCTGTTTCACACTTGGCGGGCGGTGTAGCGTCCAGTGCGCGCAGCATGCAGCAACAGTCGAAGTGCACGAATGAAAATTCACTTCCGAGCTATGCGACCGCGTTCAACGCCACGAACTTGCCCGCTTCGAATAACACTTAGAAGCGCATCGCGGCCGCGATGAATCACACGAGCGATTTTTCGGGCTCAGGACCCTCTCCGAACAAGGCCAGGATGAAAGAACGCTAGGACTCGAATAGCGCGGTTCCTCGAGGCGTTTTTGAAAATGCAATGGGAATCGATCCGCGGAGGTGCTGTGGAGTCAATAAATAGTCAGTTTTGTCTAGTTCTGCGTGATGTTGCACTCCCCATTTCCATCAATCGTGCAATTTCGTTGAGTCTCGCATTATTTATTCGCGCGAAATAGTGTCGGCATATTACTAATTCAATAGCTATCAATTTATTTGAAGACGTAGACGGCTGTGAGAAAGGTAGAGCGCTTACAATATTTGTTGTGTGCATGAATTTACAAATCACCGGGATTGTTGCCATACACATTTGATTTTATTTGCGCAGAAATTGTGTTGGTATTTGCATTTCGACCACTGTATACTAATAGCTTTGTTTATAAGCAGAACAGCGCATCTGCGCATTCTACAAGCTGTTCCAAGCGCCTCTTTCTGTAATACATCATGTTTTCCGGTGATTTACTTTATGGACGAGCCTAAACATTATATAAAATACACAGGGAGAGATTTAGATGCAACTATACTCAGGAGGATGCTAATTCGAGTCGACTGACTACTTGAAAGAAGAACTGTTTTACGAATGAGACAGCCTTGTTGTCAAATACATACGCTAAGTTAGCGAATCCATTCCAGACCAAATTCATGAGTACAGAACTAACAGAGCGACCGAAACATCGTACTAAATGACAATATCGCGAGTGAACTCGTCATCTTCGTAGTGTCTGTAAAATAGTATCGCGCGTCAATATAATACATAATTCGGTTTTAATGCACCACTCGCATCTTGTGCTTCTGTTATTTGAAATGCATACAGTACTGTAGTGAACGAATGGTTTGCTCGCTTTTACCTGGTATCAATATTATGACAGGTTAGATGGAGATAACCGACGTATTACTCGATAATCAGTATGAGAAAGCGTATCCGTGAATTGTTGGCAGGGAGATTACATGAACTTACGGTGGTTGCATTCTCGTTCACAAATCGAACCTCTACATAATTTCGCTGCTGAGAAAGTAAATCAAGAATAATAGAATTTGGGCTATATCGTGCTTTTTTGGAGAATATTGAGAGAATGTGAACTTTGTTTCCTTATTTTAAAGAAAAATGAAGGAGTATGAGTTTTTCAGCCGACCTCAGAAGCGATCGTGGCCGTTAAGGAATCTGGTCAAGTACTGATGGGAGCTGGAAAATTTTACAACGAAAACAATAAATGACATAAATCCGAAAGGTGTAGTATTACGCTCGGATTCTAGGCGGGTCGAAGGAATGCTTGTTTCAATTCATGCGAGCAATTGCTTTCCAACTAAGGATATTAAATCCAAAACTGTCAACCTAACGCTTGAAAATCGTTCCTGCTGATATCGGGATTTTTCTATTTTGTGCACTGTTTCATTGAGATCATCATCCAATCTTCGTATTTTTCTTCGTCCGTAGTTGAATACGCTGCGTATAGTTTTGCATCGTATTGAAGCCGCACTCGTTCCACTAATCCTGGTGAGTTGAACATCCCTAAGGTATCTCCACTATTGCGAAAACACTTGGAGACCGTACTTTGCCCATGATATACCGCAAACACATTCTCCGCCCAAATAGAAAAATCATTCGCGAAGGGATATGCCTTACAGCATTTTGACGATCACCTGCAGACGTTGAGTTCGAAAATTTGTGCATTACAGATAAAACCTGCAATTTAAGCTGTCCTCGCAGTGAAAACAAATAAAACATCGCAATTTAACAGAAAGCAACATGGCGTTGATCTTCGAAATCAAGCACAGAACTTAAATGAGGTTTTAGGACAGCAGTAGGTTTACGCAAATTTCTGACTGAATTTCTAAATTAAAAAGTTATGGTTAAACCTCTTCTGAATAATTATTGAGCAGCAGCGTAAGAAATAATCCAGATAAGATGTATCCTCGTTTCATAGCCGAAAATAAGCGTACCTTTAAAATACTCCTGGATCAAAACAATTTATCTTTATCAAGAGAACATCCAAGATATCGTGGCTAGTGCATGCAAGCGATATGGCTATACAGTGACTGTTACTTGATTTCAATTTTTTTTGATATTGGATGCTCCTAATCTAGTAGTACGAACCATCTACGCAAACAAGACTGCTAACATAATGCGTGCCAACTTGCCGAAATTAACTTAACTGAAGTCAGCGACAAAAAAGATGTGTATATGATTGTACATGCGGCACTAGTTGAAAAATGACTGGATTAAGCTATGCGAACTTGGTGTCCCATATTCACTCTGCCCACCCAAACTAAGCTGAAATATTATCCTCACATGATTCTTTCACTCAATGCGCCATAGAAATTTTTTAACTCTACTTATATCGGAAATATTTACGGCTGGGCGGACCTTGTCATCGAAGGGATGTTACCGTTCAACAATTTCAAAAAGCGTGTTTCAAAGAAACGTCAAGGACCAGCCTGTTTCATTACCAAGTTTCATGCGAATGCTACCCATACTAACTCAACTCTTCGAAAAGAAATTATCAAGTGTTCTACCAGATAATAAAAAACTAATATTAGACAAATGGCTGCCTCATCTACTCATTGCATTGCGCTCTTTTTGTCATTTCTGACTGAGAAAGAGTTCGTGTACGATACGCGCTTGCTTCCTTTTTCTACATTGGAAGATGAAATCTGTCTCAATGCTGACGAGCACATCGCGTTTGTAACCTATCTTCTAGAGTTCTACGACAAGTATTGGTCGAATGTCCGAGTACTAATTGATGACAATATGAGCGTGAACCGACAGATATCTAGTAAGACTGGAGTTCCATCCATTGGATCCTCCAGTCACCGTTTCGATTTAGCAGTAAACAATATCCTCGATATTGATGAACTGATCCTCGCGAAAGGGAATCGTCTGATAGTGAAACTGCGAACCCTTACTATCAGTATGCGACTCAGAAAATCGACTCGCCTTCGACCTAAAGTGAGAAACGTATCGTGGAGGAATTCATCCTATGACATTTTGCTGCGTTACAAAGAGATTGATCATTGTATTGATGTCGATGAACTAGACCAAACTAGAACTGACATTGAAGACTAACATTCATTCAGCGGGCGCTCAAAATGCTAAAGTGTCAAGACGAAAGAAGACCAAATTGGTGCTGCATCGTATTCTCACAAAGTAGCAATTTATACCCGAAATACTCTAGACTCAGTCTACAAAACGAAACAAACATCTTCGTATTGCTCTTGCTGATTTATCGTGTTGAAGCACCTTTCCCACCCCTTCAATTCTATTTTTGCTTATTTCTATTGAATATGTTTGGATGAATTAATTTTTCGGTACCTGCAGATTATAATGAAACGGCT
>JAAUYH010234868.1_pt1 | contig 11469 bp, 7 predicted proteins | sample 7278061 | NCBI WGS metagenome assembly JAAUYH01 (sample SAMN14350203, study PRJNA611818) | marine sediment metagenome | isolation source: surface marine sediment (0.6m) | place: French Polynesia: Moorea | collected 2018-08 | reverse complement strand
CCGAGGAAACCTCGGCGTGCCTCACGCGCTTTTAGCTTTTAGCTAAGAAGAGAATCTTCTTAGTTCCGATCATAAGTGCAAGGAAAATCGCTCTAATTATCAAAAAACCTTGCACTTTAATAGTCTAAAAAAGCTGGAAATGCTTATAGATTAAAAGTTTTGACTTATTCAGCAAGCCCTAACTAACAACTAACAACTAACAACTAACTTTAATTTCTCCGACAACCTAATCTTGCCATGGCGTTAATTGCAGCAGGGAAATCAGGAGCAATTTTCGTAACTTCTCTATAGGCATTACAAGCTTCGTGATATTTTTGTGCTTTTTCTAAAGCTGTGCCTTTATTCATCCAGACAAAAGGATCTTGGGGTTGAATTGATTGAGCGCGTTCAAAAGCAGCTAGAGATTCATCGATTCTATTAAGGGAAGAAAGAGCAATACCTTGACCAACCCAAGATCTATAATCTGTAGATTTGATTGTAATTGCCCTTCTAAATGATTTAATTGCCTCAGAAGGATTATTTTGAATAAGAGCAAAACCTCGATCGCGCCAAGCAGGATAAAAGTTAGGATTAATACCAATGGCCTTATCGTAAGCATTGACTGCTCGTAAGGCATCTTTTAGCCCATCTTTTAATAAAGAACCTTTGTTATGCCAAATAATATAAGAATCTGGTTTAACTTCTAAAGCCTTTTCTAAATCAGATAAAGCTTCTTGATGTCCACCAAGAGAAAATAAAGCATTAGCTTTACCTACCCAGGCTAAATGAGAATCTGGTTTAATTTTGATTGCTCGCTGATAAGAATTAACTGCTTCATCAAAACGTCTTAACTTACTTAATACATTACCTCGATCGATCCAGGCAATAGTGTTCTTTGGCTCATCTTTTAAAACTCGATCGTAAGTTCTTAATGCTTCTTGGTAAACACGATTTGCTTCTTGAGGGCGACCCAGATACTGTAAAGCCAGAGCTTTATTTTGCCAGAGTTGAGGATTTAGCGGTTCACTGACTTGGGCTCTATTATATGCCATTAGAGCTTCTGCGTATTTACCCAAACCAATTAAAGCTGTTCCCAAATCGCTTAAATATTGAGCATTATCAGGATCGATTTTAAGTGCTTCTTCCTGAGCTAGCAAAGCTTCTTGATAATTTTCTAGTTTATACAATGCTCTACCTTTACGGTTGAGTGTAGCTGCATTAGCTGGTTCTAACTGTAATGCTTTCTTGTAAGCAGTCAAAGCTGCTGTAAAACGCTCTAGACGATAAAGAGCGTCTCCTCTTCCTTTCCAAGCCTGAAAATTGTTACTATCTAATTCAATTGCTTCTTCATAGGCTGCTAAAGCTTCATCAAACCTTTCTAGACGAAAAAGAGCATCCCCCCTTCCTTGCCAAGAGCGAGCTTGTTTCGGTTGAATATCAATAGCTTGTTGAAATTTTTGTAGAGCAATTTCCGGATTTTCAGGTAAGGTCTGTTTACCCTGATTCCAGTAGTAAAGAGGTCTGACAGTAGGAGAGAAAAACTCTAAACTAGCCATCAAAGATATCATACCCGCGATCGCGATCGCAATCTGAATTAATTCGATTTTTTTATTTCCTGGTAATGAGGTTTCATCTGAGCTACTTCCTTGACCAGAATAAACAATTCTACCTCCATCGTAGCCACTAGAATGACTCGGAATATAACTAGTAGAATCAGGACTAAGTTTATTAAGTTCCCCTAAGATTAACTCCGCAGAATGATAACGTTTACCTACGTCTAGGCAAACCATCTTATCGATTATTTTGGCTAATTTACGATTGATTTCTAATCCTTCACGCCAAACTATTTCTCCTGTTTGCTCATTTCTGGGAAATTTATCGGGATGTTTACCCGTTAAACACTGAATAGTGGTGATACCTAAAGCATATAAATCGCTACTTATATTAGGTCTACCAGCAATTTGCTCTGGTGGCATATAAGCTTTGGTTGTTTCTACTGGAGCAAAAGTTGTAGTTGCAGTTAGAGAGGCAATTTCGCGCAGTACACCAAAATCAATTAGGACAACTTTTTCATCACTATTACGAATAATTAAGTTAGAGGGTTTAATATTGCGGTGAATAACGCGATGTTGGTGGATAAAAGCCAAGACTGAGAGGGTATTTTGTAGTAAGCTAATCACTACTTTTTCACTTAAATGGTGATTCTTGTCTAGCTTTTGTTCTAAGCTTTCTCCATTGATATATTCTTGAACTAAATAAAATTCTTCATTGGCTTCAAAATGATCTAAAAGTTTAGGAATCTGATCGTGATACCCTAATCTTTCTAAAATTGGTAATTCACTGGAAAAACGACGTTCTGCTGCTTGTAAGGTACTTGGATCGCCTACGTGTAATTTAATTTGTTTAAGAATGCAAGGAGACTGATATTTACGCCAAAGATTCTCAGCCAAATAAGTATAAATACCAGATTTTCCGCCTAGATAACGAATTAGACGATATCTTTCTCCTACCGTTTGTCCGATAATAGTTAAGGGGTGAAGGTCATAGATAACTTCGAGCGCTGAGTGGTAGCGTTCTATCGATCTAACAGCTATCATCTTACGGATAATAGCTGCTAACTTTGAGCTAATTTGACAATAGTTTTGCCAACTTGTTTGCGAACCATTATCATCCTCTTCCCAAGATAAGGGAGATTGCCCTGTAATCGCATAAATGGCTGTTTGTCCTAAAGCATAAATATCACTACTAAAACTCGGTCTTCCCGTAATTTGTTCTGGGGGCATAAACCCACGAGTACCAATAGTTTGCGTTAAAATGGTATTCCCCCGCTCGTCATTTACGAGGGTATTAATCTCTTTAACTGCACCAAAATCAATTAAGACAAACTTTTGATCGCTGCGACGATAAATTATATTAGACGGTTTGATATCACGATGGATAACATCGTTTTTGTGAACAAAAATTAAGACTCTTAAAATATCCTGTAAAAGAGCGATAACTTCAGTCTCATTAAAAAGCTGCTTGCCGATTATATCTCGTAATTCTTCACCATCAATAAATTCCTGAACTAGATAAAACTCTTGTCCCTCTGCAAAATGAGCCAAAACATGAGGAATTTGGTTATGATTACCTAATCTTTGTTGTACAGAAGCTTCTTTAATAAACCTCTTTTTGGCTTCTTGCCAGGCTTGAGGTTGAGTTAATTTTGGTTGTAGTTGTTTAATAACGCATCTCGGACTTCCAGGCGTTTGAATATCTTGCGCCAAATAAGTTTGACCAAACCCTCCTCTACCTAATTGTTGCAGAATTTGATACCGTTCGCCAACGATGCTGCCAGGATTGTGCATTCTTGTTTCGAGATTGTAACCTGAATTGACAGAATTAGCCCAATTCTGTTGTGGATAAATCATGATTTACCCTAGCTAAAATAACCTATCTAAATTTTAAATAGTATTTATCTTAATTATGCTTTATTGATTGGGTGAGGAGAATTATTTGAATCAATGTATGATAACTCCCTGAACCTCTCTGGTGATTTTTTCTAAGTTTTGAAAACTATAAGATTGCATATGTAAGCCTGAGTTTAACATAATTAAAGATAGCTTGTTAATATAAATCCATTTACTTGTTTCGGCTAAACCAATGAAAAGACAAAATTTACTACTTAAACTCTTTGGAGGTCTTACTATTGGGATGGGCTTTTTCTGGTTCCATAACTCAATTAAGGCTCAGGAGTTTTATCATTTTCCCGCTAGTTTCTTTAATCCTGTGGCTAGTTTTTACCAGCAGGAGGAAAATCTCGATGTTATGGGTATGCTGTCAGATAATGAGGATTTTGAGATTATTGCGTTTTTGTTAAGAGAAAATTCTACCGCAAAATCTCTTGAGCAAAGCGAAGTTACTTTTCTCGCGCCTACAGATAAAGCCTTTCAGGCTTTACCTTCGGATATTCGCGCTAAGCTATCTCAACCAGAAAATCTGAGTAAGCTGATCGAATATCATACTATTGGACAGGCAATTCAAGATGAAGATATTAAGCGTGGTCAAGTAAATACATTACTAGGTAATTCCGTTACTATTACTGGTTTCCCTGTAGGTAATAAGTACGGAGTAAAGCTTAATGATGCCATCGCCAGCGATCCCCTCCCTGTTAGCAATGGGGTGGTAGTGCCTATCGATCGAGTTTTGATTCCACCTGGTTTTTAAGTAGTTGGTAGTTAGTAGTTAGTAGTAAACCAAGAAACTTGAAACTTCTACTCCTCTGCACCTCTGCACCTCTGCTCTTCCATACCCCTGCTCCTCTCATTTGTAAACTTAATAAATCTACTTACTAAGTTTATTCTTACTTTCTATAATGGGGATTACTTTCGCTTGAGCGTTTTCTCTGGCTACTCTAATCAACAATCCTGCTAGTAGTAAACTAGCGATCATCGAATTAGTGCCATAGCTGAAAAAGGGCAAAGGCAAACCTGTAGTGGGTAAAGAACCTACTGCCACACCAATATTGATTAGTGATTGCCCTACCATTAGTACCATTACTCCAATAGCTATCAATCTGGGAATAGGATGACGGGCTTTTACAGCTACTCGCAAAGCTAGAGTACCATAACCAATTATGAGCAATAATAGTAGTAAACAACCAATTAAACCAAATTCCTCTGCATAAACAGCAAAGATAAAGTCCGTAGAACGAATAGGTAAATAAGATAATTTTTGTTGAGAAAGTCCAAACCCTACACCAGAAAATCCTCCAGAGGCGATCGCTAGTAAACTTTGAATTAACTGATAGCCTTTACCCTGATGATCTTGCCAAGGATTGAGAAAGAAAACAATCCGATCCCACTGGTAAGGATTTAAACGAATACTAAATATCGCTAAACTTAAGCCACCTATAGCTGTAACTAACAAGTGAATCCAAGGTAACTCTGCAGCAACAGCAATTAACCATAAACTCATGCCACACAACGCTGTTGTACTCAAGTTAGGCTGTTTTAAAATTCCTAGTAAAACGAAAGCAAAGACCAGTAACCACATTAAACGGACACTATTATTGAGCCTGTTCCATTTGGCAAATATATAGGCTGCTTGCAAAATCAAAAATGGTTTGATTAATTCTGAAGGTTGAAGAGAAAAAGGCCCAATACCAATCCAACGACTAGCTCCTAAAGTAGTTTTACCCAAGCCAGGCACTAAAGTCAGGATAATTAACACCAAAAATAATAAAACCATCCACGGGGAAACTCGTAAAGTTTTTTTGAGGGGTTTCTGCACCAGAATGGTAAAGCCAACAAAACCGACTATTACCCCTACTAGTTGCCGTTTCAACAAATAAAATCCATCGTTGTTATTGATTATGCCTTCTGGATAGGAAGCAGAGACTAAAGTTATTAAACCAATAAACAGCCACAGGAAAGTTAACCAATGCAAAAGACGAGCCTCTATTGTCCAAGAGCTTACTTCTAACTTTACTAAAGAGATTAGGTTTTTTAGCGATCGCTGCACAATTGTCCCTATCACAATTCTTACTGTTGAGAGCCTACATTCTAGCTGAGTTTAGCATCTGCAATAACGGATTTTAGATAATTTCCTAGATCGACAAAGATCGAGCGCAATGATTGTGTTGAAATTATTTTTAAAATTTACTATAACAGTGTTACTGACAAAAACACTGTTATGAAAACTAATAAGGTTACAAATTTTCGTGCAGCACAAGAAAAGCATCAGCAAAAGCTACGCCAAGGAATTTTAGATGATGCTAGTAGTCTTCTTATCCAAGAAGGTGCGAGGGCTCTAAGCATGCGTCGAATTGCTGATTTGGTAGGATGCTCAACTACAGTTCTTTACACCATGTTTAGTAACAAACAGGGTTTAGTAGACGAACTTTATCTAAGAGGCTTTGATATGTTGCAGAAGTCTTTAGAGGCAGTCTCTTATTCAGATAACTTAAGAGAATATGTCTACTCCCTGGGTTTTGCCTACCGAGATTTTGCTTTAGCGAACCAAACTTATTACTCAATAATGTTTTTCAAAGTTATTCCTGAATACACTCCTAGTGAAGCTAACTTAAAATTAGGTCAATCAAATCTCAAGATTTTAGTTGAAGCTATTCAAAATTGTATTGATGGTGAAAATATAGCTGAAGATGAAGCTTGGGAAATTGCTCGTGTAATTTGGGCAACAGTTCATGGTCAAGTGAGTCTAGAACTTACAGGGTACTTTAATTATCCAGGGGTATCACCACAACAAATGTTGGAGAGAGCTTTGCAGGCATTGGTTAATGAATTTTTTCCAACCTAAATAAAAACCGATGAGTCAATATTATCAACAATCTTGGTTGCTGGTCTTTTTGTCTGCATTTTGCAACAGTATTGGCACGGCACTTCTCAAACAATCGCGTTTAGCAGCCAACAATTCTAACTTTCTTGAAAGTGTTGTTTCTGTTTGGTTTATTGGCGCGCTTGTTGTCTACAGCATGGGAATGCTGTTAGGTACTAAAGCACTAGAGAAACTTCCTGTTTCTGTTTTAACACCAGTGTCTCAGGGTACGTCATTTTTTTTTAATTGCGTTCTTATCCTATTGGCTATTTGATGAACGCTTGACCCTTAATCAAATTATGGCGACAGGTTTGATTTTTACAGGAATTATTCTGATGACCCGTTGATGCTTGTATCTAAAGATTATTTAAGAGAATGAAAATATGACTCACTTTGGCATTCTTTCTTTAGCAGCTACTGGTCACTTAAATACCCTGATCCCTCTTGGTTATGAACTCAAAAGACGGGGACATAATGTTACTTTTTTGAGTAATGCAGAGGCTCAAATCCCAGTGCAGACAGCAGGTTTTAACTTCAGTGAAGTTTACTCGCCAATCGATCGAGATAAAGTTATTTCCAGACAAAGCACTTCAGTAATTTTAGAAAAGATCGATCGATTAAAAGATATACATCACACTCTACAAGAATTTGCCTCAATAGCAGAAACCAGACTTAAGAAAGCTCCCCTAATTATCAAAGAACAAGGAATTGACGCGCTATTAGTAGATGCGTCTGTTTTTGAAGGAGGAACGATCGCAGACTATCTAAATATTCCCTATATAACCGTGTTTTGTGTGTTACCTTTTTACCAAGATCTAAATATTCCACCTATTATGACGACTTGGCACTACAATCCTGCTTGGTGGATAAAACTTCGCAATCGTATGGCTTATAGCTTATTTAACTATATAGCTTCACCAGTTTGGCAAGTTATTTCTCATTATCGCTCTTTGTGGAATTTACCCGCTTACATCCACACCAACGATATTTTTTCTCAACTTGCTATGATTACTCGCCACATTCCTGAATTTGAATTTCCCCGTCAACTTCCTTCACACTTTCACTTCACAGGTTCATTTCATAACTTCATTAAAAGACCACCTGTGGCATTTCCCTGGTCAAAATTAAATGATAAACCGCTAATTTATGCTTCTATGGGAACACTACAAAATCGCCGACATTATATTTTCCAAACTATAGCAGAAGCCTGTGTAGACTTAGATGCTCAACTAGTCATTTCTCTTGGTGGTGGAATTAATCCAGAAGCTTTACCAAATTTGTCTGGAAATCCTCTAGTAGTAAGATACGCTCCTCAATTAGAAATCCTACAAAAAGCCAGCCTCAACGTAACCCATGCTGGACTAAATACAACCCTAGAATCATTAAGTTATGGCGTACCGATGATTGCTATACCTATTACTGACGATCAACCAGGAGTAGCAGCAAGAATTGCTTGGACGGGAGTAGGCGAATTATTACCCCTCTCTCGTTTAACTGTGAACAGTATGAGAAAAGCGATCGAACTAGTCTTAAAATCACCATCCTACAAACAAAATGCAGTCCGTCTGCAAAAAGCTATTCGCCGTACAGAAGGAGTAAATCTCGCGGTTAATGTTATTGAACAGGCTGTATTCGGTGATTGCTGAGAAAACTTATACCTTCAGTAGACTTGTTTTGAACATAGACGACACAAGAGAGTAAAATCATTTTGATTTAGTCACTCGATTAATCTTCCTCTTATTCTGAGCTTACCAATTTTTCCTCAGAGTAAATTAACCCAGATATTTACCAAATATTGATAAAGATTAGGGTAATATACAAAAGTTTTGGATTGAGAATATATCTGATTACTAGCACTTGGTCGATCGCTATCGATCATCAAATATACTTACGTATTTACACTTATAAATTCCATGGATTAGTTTAATTAAAAGCGAAAGTTTTGTCTTTTTATCGTCAAAGTTTTGTCTTTTTTTATCCAATAATCTTGGATTTTGTCTTATTTTCAGAGATGGCAAAAATTTTTTCACTTAAATATAAAATAAAAACAAAAAATATAGTAAACTACTAGTGTATACGCTAAATATACATATAGTCTTTCGTTGGGAAAATTAAGAACTTTGCCTGGCAAATGTTCTATTTTCTTCTTTACCTTGTAAAAAATATTTGCTAGTTTAAAAAATATAAAGAATCTGTAAATTCATGGATCGTTGTAGCATATATACTTTATGCTTTTTATATAAAACTAATTAGCTAGAGCTAATTAAGTAAAGATGAGAACAATAAATTATTTCAATAGTTTTGGGTTATTAGTCTTTTGTCTACTATTGCCAATGACTCATAGCTTATATAATCTCTTGTTCTTATCTATCCTGTGACAGTTACAACCCTTGAATAACAAAAATATAGGAGCAGATTTATATATCTAAAAAACAAACGAAGAATTAGTAATTTTGCAGATTTAATTACCTAAGTTTATTGTTTGCGTTCTCTTAATATCTTTGGGTTTCAAATGATATTCTTTGTTTATTTTTTCTTTGAAGTAATCATTACCGATCAAATAATCAACAAGAAATAATTTATAAATCCAGAAAAAAACTCAACCTAAGCAATCACTTTGGTTAGTCAAAAAGTCAATAAATGCTACTGCAAATATTAAAGCTAATTGAAATTACTCTACCATTTCAATCTGAAAATAATTTAGCTCTTAATATCAACATAACAGTAGGTTTAGACTTATAAAAAAATGAAGAGTGAATCTAAATATGATGATGAGTAAGTATTGGAGGCAATTATATGACACTAGGAATAAAAAGAAATGTAAACCGTGATTTCTCTGCCCAATCTAAACTTTTAACTCCATTTCAAAAATCACTTTTACTTAAGCATCTGCAAACGGATTTACGTCCGCAATACCGCCAGCGAATTGAAATTATGCTGTTAGCAGATCAAGGTAAATCTCAAACAATAATTTGTGCAGAATTAGGTTGTTCTAAAGACACGGCTCGCTATTGGATGAGTATGGCTCAAAATGGTCTCGCTCACAAGTGGCAAGAAATAGCCGTTGGTAGACCCAAAAAATTTAATGAAGACTATCTGCAAAGATTGAAAGAATTGGTAACCAGTAGTCCTAACACTTATGGCTATTCCTTTCAATCTTGGACAGCAGAATGGTTAAGCAAACATCTAGAAAATGAATTCGGGATTAAACTCAGTGCCAGACATATCAATCGTCTACTGAAAAAAATGGGTCTTTCCAAACGAGAAAGATGTTTGCAAACAAGTCAAAATAATCTAGATCGAGAAGAAGTCAAGATTGTTATTCGTAATTTACCTTCTTCAGGATCATCTGAGGTAAATAATTATTGGTTATGGCAATCGATTTAGCTACGAATATTGAATAACTGAAGTAATCTCTAGGTAATTATCTCTATCATGGTTCAATCCTCACAGACTGCAAAGATTTCCGAGCAGCAAATAACACAACTTCTAGGAAAAACTTTCTCAGAACAGGATTTTGCTAAATGTTTACAACAAATTCAAATTTTAGAACCAACGGCGGGTAAATTATTCTGGCAATCTTCTCAAAGCGATCGAGGAGTTTACATTGTTATTAGAGGTAAAGTCAGACTACTAGACCAACAAAATAATCTCTTAGCAACTATTGGTCAAGGGGAATCCTTTGGTGAATTAGACCTCTTTCCTGATAGCAATTTTCAGCCTTATATGGCAAGAGCTTCTATCAGTTTGAAATTGTGTTATCTCCCTCAACAATATTTGCAGAGTTTACTTAGCAAGTATCCTGATATTAGCAAACGCTTTTATCGTCAAGCACTACTGTGGTCACTTTTCTGTTTGTGTCGTCAAGCAATGCCCTCGATAAATTTGAGTTTCCAAGAAATGAAGCCAGCTTTATCATGGCTAAAACAGCATTATTTTAAAGCAGGAAAGCAGATTACCAATCTTTCTGACAAGACAAAGTTTTGGTTACTTCATTGTGGTCAACTAGAACAAGCTTCGGGCAAGACAATTACTCCAGGTAGCATTTATATTGTGTCTGGGAAGGAAGAAGGTTGGCAAGCAACCCAAGGAACTGAACTCTATACAATGAGTGATGATGATTGGCAAAAGGCATTAGAGTACTTACCAGCATTGGCAGAGTTGATTAAATCCGATAGTACTCTTAAAACAAACTATACTCAGAGTTCCGCTATCATTCCCAAGCCATCTAGTCCTATCCAGACTAAGACTGAATCTCCAACTCAGCCTCAAATTAATCGCGCTTATTTTCCTACTCCTACTCAAAAAGGAAGCCAATTGTGGCAGCGATTATCTCGGCGTTATCCCTTCTTTGCTCAACATAGTGCAGCCGATTGTGGTGCAGCTTGTTTGGTAATGGTAGGTCGTTATTGGGGTAAAAACTTTAGTATTAATCGTTTACGGGATATTGCCAATGTCGATCGCCATGGAGCTTCCTTAAGAGGTTTAGCAGCAGCAGGAGAAAGTCTGGGTTTTGCCGTTAGACCAATCAAAGCTAGTCTAGATAAACTAGCAGAACAATCACTACCTGTGATCGTTCATTGGGAAGGCAAACATTATATAGTTGTCTATGAAATTAGCAAAAAACATATAATTGTTGGCGATCCTGCTATTGGTCAGCGTCATCTCAGTTGGCGAGATTTTCAGGCTGGTTGGACAGGTTATGCTCTTTTGCTGCAACCAACAGTAGAACTGAACGAAACACAAGAAGTTAGGCAACCTCTATGGCAATTTTTCGAGTTAGTTAAACCCCATTGGTTAGTGCTAATCGAAGTTTTTCTGGCTTCGATATTGCTCCAAGTTTTTGGGTTAGTTACTCCTATCTTGACTCAATTACTATTAGACCGAGTGGTAGTACAACGCAGTGTCACTACTTTGACGGCAGTTGGCTCTGGTTTGCTTATTTTTGGCTTATTTAAAGTCGCTATCGGTGGATTAAGACAATATCTGTTAGATCATACAGCCAATCGTATTGATATGGCACTAATTGTTGGGTTTATTCGCCATACCTTTCGTTTACCCTTGGCTTTCTTTGAGTCGCGCTATGTCGGCGATATTATGGCTCGTGTCCAAGAAAATCGTAAAATTCAGCGTTTTTTAACTGGGGAAGCACTTTCCATCATTCTCGATTTACTG
>JAAUYH010097911.1_pt1 | contig 11469 bp, 6 predicted proteins | sample 7278061 | NCBI WGS metagenome assembly JAAUYH01 (sample SAMN14350203, study PRJNA611818) | marine sediment metagenome | isolation source: surface marine sediment (0.6m) | place: French Polynesia: Moorea | collected 2018-08 | reverse complement strand
TGCGGAACTCTTTGACGGTATTACTGCTGCAGGACAGCGAGTGTTCGATGTTGCTGTAGAAGGGGTTGTTCCAGCTGCATTTGATAATGTCGACCCATTTGCGATCGCCGGTGGGCTTAACACAGGCTTCATGCTGAAGGATACAGTCACTGTCAATGATGATGGTGTTCTCGATCTAGACTTCATCGGTAGCGTTGAGAATCCTGCCATCAAGGGGATCGAAATCCTGACAGGGGCGACTTCTGGCGCTTACATCAACTCTGCTCAAATCCTCACCTCGGATCAGTTAGATCCAGATTCCACACCTGGAAATGGTTTTACGGGTGAGGATGATGAGAAAAAATTTAGTACTACTTTACGTTCACCAGGTACAGAAGAAATTGAACTATATCGTTTCAGAAATACCAATTTTGACACGGGAACCTATTTATTTGTTGGTGCAGCTGAAAGAGATGCCATTTTAGCCAACCCCGATTTTAATCAAACTTTTGAATTAGAGGGTAATGGAATCCCTGCTTTTACTGCTAGCACCAAATCAGGAGAAAATCTGGTACCTTTTTTCCGTTTAAGAAGTATCGATGTACCTGGTACTTACTTATTTGTTAGTACAGAAGAGTATAATGCTATCTTCGACGGAAATTCCGCTCAAAAAGATAAATGGCTATCAGAAGGTTTTGACACTCAAGGAGTCGATATTCCCGAATTTTATCTGTATGGAGTTGGTGCAGGTAAAGGCATAGAATTTAATCGTTTCCAAAATTCTAAAAATGGAACTTTTCTTTATGCTGGCCCAGAAGAAACAGCATCGATCATTAATAATCCGGCTTTGTCAGGAGCTTTCACTTATCAAGGTGGTGCTTTTGAATCACTATAATAGAGAGTCCTGATTGACAAGTTACTCTGTGGAGGTTTTGCCTTATTTGAGGATATTATCCTACTTTATGGGACAAGACTCCGCAAAGGAATGCATAATTTGATCTGAGTAGTTAATAATATTAACTCTCAGTCATTTCAGGAAACAATACTCCGATTTTTTCCAGTAGTTGAACTCTTTATCAAGTATTCTAAAATTTTAAAAAAACCGAATAAAATACTACTAATTGACCATCAACTGTTGGAACTTCTGGGTATTGTCATCTGTGAGGTGAGCTGCAGGGCATAAAGTTGCAGGGCATAAAGTTTATGATAAGTTAAAAATTTATACAATCGTTATCTAGTAAATATTCTAGAAAAATGATTCCTGTCACAACTTTTTTGGTTCAGTATTCTTTTGTTTGGACTTAATTTTTGTTTAATTACCGTTAAAGAGTAGATAAAATGCGTAGTAACTCAAAACTAATTTTTTTTTTATTTATTGGTCTGATACTCAGTTTCTCTGTGACATTTTGCCAAGCAGAGGATAATTTTTCTCAAAGCAACTATGAAGTTCATTATAAGTCTCGATACATAGTGAAATCAAGAGAGGCATGGTATTGGCCGTTTAAAGCAGAATCTATTTGGAATTTGCCTATTGGCAGCAATGCTGTATATGAACCTGCAAATTTAGAGTCAGGTCTCTGGACTACAGCAGATGTTGAATTGCTATATAAAGTCTCAGAGAACGACTCTCTGACCAGATTGTACGCTCCTGGCAGTTGGGCTAATCGCTGTAGTGGGACTAACAGTCCTACTGGTAATCCTGCTGACGAGATTTACATTCGTTTTCCTGAAGACAAGTTAGTTGCCGATGCTAAACCACCCCAGACTCCTAACAACGTTGCCTCGATTCTTCAGCCAGACTCGACAACAGTAGTTGCTGTTTCTCCTTTAGCTAGATGCGAACCAGGAGGTCCTGTCTATGGCTGGTATTATGGAGAAGAAAATCTCTATGAAGCTGGAATTACTGGTGCTCATGGCGGTTCTAGGCTGTCTGGTCTTGGAGGCTCAATTCGACTCGGAGAGTTAACAGGCAACAAACCAATTCGACACGTTTTAAAAATTAATGTCTGGGGAAAAAAATATCTCTACTATGACAAGGCAGACAAAACACCTGGATATCGCTGGCCCGCCTTAAGAACAGATAGCTACGCGGCTGATGTTTATGGGGGTAACAATGCAGATTTTGAGATGGGTTCATTATTAGCAATTCCGCCTACTGTGACTCCAGAGAGTCTTGGTATTAAAAGTTTACCAGCACTAAAGCTGTTTCATGCCCTGCAAGATTATGGAGCGTATGTAGTTGATGATTCTTCTTGGGACGTAACTGCTTTTAATCTACAAGAAGGAGTTGAAGAAGAATTTGCTCAAACCTTCGGCTATGCGTTTTCTACCAATGACAGGAATAGCGAGTGGTTTAAAGAGTACTATGCTATTGTCAAAAGTTTAAATTTGGTAATTAACAACAACTCCACTTCGATTGGAGGTGGAGGAAGCAGACGTGCTCCTCTCGCACCAACTTTTGCTCCCAACATGTAGAAAAATTGCTGAATTAGCTCAAGAATTGTCAGAAGTAATGATCTACCGTCTTCGATTGAGGCAAATTATGAGGTAGTAATAGACTTGTTGCGAAATAGCTTCTTCTCAAAATTCAGTCCTTGTGTATTTTTTCTGTAGTATGTTTACTGTTCTGGGACGACCTCCTTGCTCGGCTGGAGGAATCAATAGTTGCAGTAATTACCATTGTTCATCAGTTAAATCTGTGCGATCTATTGACTCATAACTCCTGTTTCCTGTCATTTTTTCTTTTTGACAGATTATTGTAATGAGAGCTTTTTTGATTGTTCTAACCGTCTCTGAAGCGAGATCGCCTATTTTTAAAGTTGCAGAGTTACAGAGATCGCCAATCTAATTCTATTGAGACAATAATTTCTGACTTTTCAGACATCTTCTTAAAACCTTTTGGGATTCAGCATTATTGTACGGAAAGAAAGACAATTTGCTTTTACAAATCAGAAGCAATGCATAATTTAGTCATTAACAGGATCTTAAAAGATACTGTTGGCGAAAATACTTATAGAAATATTACTTAAAGTATCGTATCTTTATCTGATCTTTATACAAACAAGGCTTCAGCTGTTGTATTATTTTGATAACAAAACAACAACAATTTAGATAACGAACCCAAAAAAGTATGTCATCAAATATTAAATTATATCAACAAGCTAATTCTAATTGGTTACCAAAATGCTCAAGCCTATTCTAACGATTTTTTACCAGTTTAATCCTTGGCAAAGCAGTATAGGAGGAATTCAATCAGTTATTGCTTCTTTTCTCAAATATGCTCCTAATACATTTGAATTAAGGTTGGTTGGAACTGGTAAACCCGGTTCGTCCATAGGAATGTGGCAAGAAGCACATTATGCAGGTAGAGCAATTAAGTTTATGCCTTTAATTGCTATCAAAGATGATGATGTCAGAGGACTTATTCCTACAAGTGTTAAGTATACTGCTGCTCTTTTAGGTCGTAACTTTTCTTCAGACTTTATGCATTTTCATCGATTAGAACCGACCCTTTTAACTTTAAACTGGACTGGGGAAAAAACTTTATTTGTTCATAATGATATTCAACAGCAAATTAGTGCTTCAAATAGTAAAAATGCTATTCTTTGGAAATATTTTCCTTCAGGCTATTTTGCTATGGAAAATAAGGCCATAAAGCAGTTCAGTCAAATTTGTGTATGCAATACTGAGTCGTTGAAATTTTATCAACAGCGATATTCACCAATATCAAATCGTATTACTTATTTAAAGAATGCTGTAGACAATGATTTTTTTCATCCTTTGACTTTAGAGGAAAGAAAAAAGAAACGAAAACTCTTTGCAAAACAACAAGGGTTATCAGAAGAGACTACTTTCATTCTCTTTGCTGGTCGTCTACATCCCCAAAAGGATCCAATTTTATTAGTTCGTTCTTTTGCAGCTTTGAGAAATTCTAATGTTCATTTGTTAATAGCGGGACAAGGAGACTTAGCTAATGAAGTACGCTCTGAAATCAACTTACTTGGACTGTCGCAGCAAGTAACAATGCTAGGGGCAGTCGAACGGCAACAAATGGCAAAACTATATCGTATATCTAGTGCATTTGTTCTTACAAGTATTTATGAAGGTCTACCTATAGCTGTTCTAGAGGCGCTTTCTTGTGGAACACCGATAGTAACCACCAGGTGTGGCGATACTCCCAATTTTCTAACTTCTGATAGTGGAGTTGTCACTCAAGATAGAACGCCAGAATCTATTGCTGAAGCTCTACAGCAAGTACTGGCAGATTCACAAAACTATCCGATAGAAGCTTGTGTTCGTGTCGCTCAGCCTTACGCGGCCAAAACAATTGTTACAAATTTCTATGAGCAAATGTGGCAGCGTTGGGAACACCAAAATTTTTCATCAGTTTCTACTTCTGTGATCTAATACCAATTTGCAATTCTTAGCGTAATTTTAAAAATCGCACTTAGTCGAGCAAAATACCGATTAGTATTCCAATCCGCAGATTAGAATATTAACTTCAAAGTTACGTCTATGAACGCCAGTCGGTATAAGTATATCTGAATATCCTCGAAGCGGATTCACTTATCCAGAACAAGAGCTTTACATGGACAAATCTATCAATATATATATTAAAAGCCATGCTTTACCAAGCTTAAAGCCCTTTTTGAAAAGACACTGGTATGGGGGAGAAGTTCCGAAATAATTAGGCTATAAGTCCTATGATTTTTTCCAGCCTAAGTAGCTATAAAAGCTAGAAAATTTTAATAAGGTCTTCTCAGACATACTCTTAAAACTAAAATTACTAAAAAAAAGTTTAAAATCAATGAAAATAGCTGTAGTTGGTGCAAAAGGTATCCCTGCTAAACAAGGGGGTATTGAATATTATTGTCAAGAACTTTATAGCGATATTGCTGCGCAAGGTCATACAGTAGATTTGTATGCTCGCTCAGAATACACTAAAGTAAATGGTTTTTCTTCCTATATGTGTAATGGTGTAAAAGTTATTTCTCTGCCCTCCATGCCATTGCACAGTTGCGATGCTTTAATGAATTCTTTTCTAGCAGCCTTTGCTACAAGTATTATCAAATACGATATCGTTCATTTTCATGCCTTAGGACCATCCTTATTTTGTTGGATACCTCGTTTATTTTCTTCTGCCAAGATAATAGTTACTTGCCATGGATTAGATTGGCAAAGAGCTAAATGGAAGAAATTTGGCCGCTCTATTATTTATCGTGGCGAGCAAGCCGCAGTTGCTAATGCTGACGAATTGATTGTAGTTTCTCAGTATCTTCAATCTTATTTTCAGAAAACATACGGCATTGAGACTAATTATATCCCCACAGCTCCAGCCACCTACGCTGAGTCAAATGCAATCTCATCATATACTGATTCTTTCGATCTTGAAAAAGGACGCTATATTCTGTTTCTTGGCAGGCTCGTACCAGAAAAACGCCCAGATTTGTTGCTTGATGCTTTTAAGTTGCTGAATCCACTCGGTTGGAAATTGGTTTTCGTTGGCGGTACAAGTGGTACGGATCACTTTAAATCAAAATTGATTGAAAAGAAAAACGACAAGATCATTTTTACTAATACGCTTACAGGAAGTCGCCTAACAGATATTGTTCGCAATGCAGGCTTATTTGTAATGCCGTCTGACTTAGAGGGATTGCCCTTGGTAATGTTAGAAGCTATGCGAGAAGGAATCCCCGTGTTAGCCAGTGATATTCCTCCTCATATTCAGTTGATCGGTCAAGATAGGGGTTCGCTATTTAAAGCAGGGGACTTGCAATCTTTAGTATCTAATCTGGAAAAAGTTTTATCTCAACCAGCTGAATTAAAGTCCAAAGCCAAAAAGGCACGAGAATACGTTATTGCCAATTACAGCTGGAAAAAAGTTAGCTATGAAAACTTGGTTTTATATTCTAAATTGTCGCAGTTTTTAACTGTCAAAGAACAGGGACAAAGTTAATTACAATCACTATAGCAGACAATAAATAACAGTAAAAACTAGACGATATTTTGATAGAGACTATAATAGAGATTATAATAGCAAAAAAATTTAAGTCTACATACAAGTATGAATAATAACAATAATTTAAAAACTCGATCTGAAATTCAAAAAATAGAAAGTTTTGATGCAATTTCAGAAGTCAATATTGATGCAGAAGAAATACATAATAAATCAGCGAAATCGCAGTCTGAATTTATCTTCTCTAATTTAATTAAAATTACAAAGCGTCGTTTACCAAACGCCTTAATGGGGTTTTCCGGTGTCTTACTTGGAGCAATTTTATATTTAATTTTTGCTCAAAAAAATTATCAAGCAACTACTTCTATAATATTAGAAGATCGTCAGGAAAGTATTTCTGAATTAGGAAAAAATTTAAACAATATTGTTTATAACAGTAATGAATATAGTCCTTTAGCTAATCAAGCTGAGTTGATTAAGTCCAAACCAGTTTTGAATAATGCGCTTGAAAAATTTACACAAAAGACAGGAGACACTTTACCAAAAAATATTTCGTATAAGAAAATTCAAAAGAAATTAAAGGTAACAATTATTCCTCAAACAAATATTCTAGAAATAAGCTATGTAAATACAGATCCAGAGTTTGCAGCTCTTTTATTAAATGAAATTATTAATGCACTTATAGGAAGAAATACTGATATTATTCGTTCTGAAGCTCGCTCAGTCAGACAATTTTTAGAAAAAGAAGTAAACAAACAGCAAAATCAACTTAATCAGAGAGAAACATCAGAAAACTTTTATCGACAGCAAAATGGTATTATTGCTCTAGACGATCAAACTACAAATTTAGTTAACAGATTAAATGATTTAGAAACCCAAGAACAGAATTTATTAACTCAAATTATTGAACAAGAAACTAAAGTTAACAACATCAAACAGATAGGAAAAGTAAACGATGCCGAATCTGCTTATATTAAAGGAAAAATTGGTCAAGATTCACAGCTAGAAAAATTGAGAACGCAGTTAACAAATGTAGAAGCGGAACTCTCTACTGCACGTTCTACTTTTACCGATAATAATCCAACAGTAATCACTCTACTAGAAAAAAGAGCAGAAATTCTCGATCTCTATCAAAAACAAGTTAGTAATATTTCTAGCAAAGGAGCAAATATATCTTCTTCTGGGGTTATAAAAGATGGACTGAGTCAAGAAGTTTTTAATCAACTAATTGTTAATCAGACTCAACTCCAAGCAAATAAAGATAAACTCAAAGCAATACAAATAGAACAAAACAAATTAGAAAAGCAAATTTCTTTATTACCTGCTAAAGTCCAATCACTTACTGAATTAGTTCGTCAGCGAGAACAAGCTCATGAAAGCCTGCAATTTCTCCAGCGTCAACTAGAAGAAGCCAAAATCGCGGAAGCTCAGTTGGTTAGTAATATTCAAATTGTCGAACTAGCAAGCGCGCCATCTTCTCCTAGTTCTCCTAAAGTTCCTTTGGTCCTTGCAATTGCTTTTATGGTAGGGACAATTCTGGCGTTTGGAATCATTCTGCTGTTAGAAAAAATTGACCGTACTTTGTACGATGGAGCGGAGTTAGAACAACAACTAAACCTTCCTTTCTTAATAACTTTACCTAATCTTCCATATAGCACTAGCAATATAAGTCAAATGCAGTTATTTCTTAATAATGGAGATTTGTATGAACACTATAGAGGTTTAGACGAACCTGATTTATTCGAACCTTATCGTTCTTTATTAAAGAGACTTGAATCTCGGGAACAAAACAAATTAAAAGTAATTGTTGTTACTAGTGCGATCGCCGAAGAAGGTAAATCAATGGTTGCTTCTCACTTAGGTGCAGTATCAGCAATGCTATCGAGAAGGACCTTAATTATCGATGCTCATCTCCGCAAACCAGAGCAATATCGTTGGTTCGATGTCAAACTGCAGCCTGGGTTAGCTGAAACAGTAACAGACGGTTTAAGTTTAGATCAAGCAATACAGTCTACGAAGATTGAAAATCTCTCAATTCTATCTTCTGGAATCTCAACTTCCAATTCTTCTATGATTCTCGAATCGCCTTCGATTAAAAGCATACTGCAAGAAGCTGCGATTAAATACGATCTGGTAATCGTTGATACACCGCCTGTAAGTAGTAGTTGTGATGCCTATACACTAAGTGAATACAGCAATGGATTGTTAATGGTGACAAGACCCTGCCATACCATCAAAGATACCTTAGAGGACAGCGTAGTGGATTTAAGACGAAATAATGCTTCAATTATTGGTTTTGTGATTAATAATGCTGACAAGCAAAAACAACAATTCAATGACGAACTGTATAGTCTTATTTCGGACGCACCTCGAATGCTGCTCGATTCGAGTAAAACCGACAAATCCCGTCAAGATAATTAGGAGAGCAGTCAACTATGAAAAGAAATAGCTATTGGTCTGTTAACTCCCGTACATCTTTTAATCTAGGAATTATTTGCGCCAGTTTTGGCTTAGTTTTAGGCATATTGGCTGGACTTGAACCCTTACTATTGTGCGCGGCCATTTCAGTGGTTATTTTAGTCATCTGTTTTTTTGCTTATTTCGAGCAAACAGTCATTGGGCTATTAATCTTACGTAGTTCCCTCGATATTTTTTCAGCTCAGCAAGTTCCTGCTGCTTTTGCCATTGGGCTTGATGCTCTAACTCTAATTTTTGTAGCACTAATGCTATTGACTAACCAGAAGGTTTATATAGATAAATTTTGGTGTTTTTTTGCTGTTTGGGTCGGAATACAGAGTCTATGGTGGATACTTTTGCCTCTAGGAGGACTGGGGCTAGATGCTTCCTATTTATCAGTTAGCATCCGCGAGTGGGTGCGCCTATTTTCTTGGCTAATGGTTTATCTCTTGGTGATGCAGCTCAAAAACCGTATCTCTCCCCAAAAAATGATTTCTTGGCTTTTTTTAGGTCTCGTTTTACCTCTCATAGTCGCTTCAATACAGGCATTTCTACCAGCAGCCCTTCCTCCTATGCTGATTTATGGTGCTAGTGAAGAGGCCTCGCTACCATTCGAAGTAGTTTCTCGGCTGAATGGTACTCTCGGTCATCCAAATACCTTTGCCACTTTTCTACTACTTTTTATTGGTCTTACTTGCTGGAAACTCGGTCAAGAGCAGCGTCGATGGCCCTGGATTATCCTGCTTAGCTTATTGACATTTTTCGTAGTCAGCACTAAAGCTCTTTTTATCTTGGCAATGCTTGGGGTATTTTTTCTAGTTTTAGTTGTTCCAAAGTTAAACTTAATTAAACTGTTTGGGGTAATAATCTTGTTGGCAATTGCTCTAGGGCTATACGCTAGTACGGAGTTTGGGCTCGAACGCCTTGTTTCGGTTGCTAATACACCGTTGCTAAATCCAGATATCGATTTCTCGCGCTCAATTTTAATGTCGTGGACCGATAACAATAGTTTCAACTGGCGGATTGCCCAGTGGACTTTTTTAATGCAATCCTGGCGTAATTCTCCCCTACTCGGTCATGGCTTAGCGACAAGTCAATATTTAACTGTTCTCAGTAACTATGCTCATAACGACTATATTAGGGCTCTAGTAGAAGGAGGAATTGTCGGTTTAATAACTTTCTTGATCTTTCTGGGGGCTCAATTCTTACGTCTTCTTCAGATACTCAAGTCTGCCCCCATAGAAAGCGCTCAAAGAAAACTTTGTTGGATTTTGTTGGCTATTTTATCGGCATTACTTCTGGGGATGGGTACTGAGAATATTTGGAGTCATACAACATTCTTTTTCTATTGGTTGACTGTACTTGCTGTTGCTGGTTGGGACTGGAATGAATCTCGACCAAGCCATTACATTTAAAGATTCAGAGTTTTCTTCAATAGTTCGATGATAATTTACAAACTAAAACAGCAATTTACCAGTCAATTTACACGCAACATCGGCTGGCTTGGAATAGCGGAGCTGGTCAATCGGGTCTTTCGTCTCGGTACAACAGTTACTCTTGCTCGCTTGTTCAGTCCTCATGACTATGGACTCATGGCTATTGTCTATATTGTTCATAGCTTTGCAGAAGTCTTTACTCTTAAAGCTGGAGTTGGTGCGAAGATTATTCAAGCGAATGAACAAGAACTAGAATCAATATGTCAAACTGCTTACTGGCTTAACTGGCTACTTTGCATTTCAATATTTATAACTCAGTGTATCTTAGCTTATCCAATTGCGATGTTTTATGATGATCGCCAATTGATTTTCCCCATTTGTGTTCTGAGTTTAATGTACTTAATGCTTCCTGTGTTTATGGTGCAGTCAGCCCTAATTCAACGCGAAAATCGTCTCAAAATTACCGCTTTGTGCAATGCTGCTCAGTCCATAATCAGTAATCTTACTACTATTTGCCTAGCTTTTTTTGGGTTAGGAGTGTGGTCAATTGTCTGGGCAATGATTATTTCTACTTCAGTGTGGATTATTATCAGTTACTGGAATCATCCTTGGAGACCTTCACGAAAGTTTACACTTTACCAGTGGCGGGATATTACTGGTTTTAGTAGTGGTATGCTGGGCATTGAATTACTCAATAAAATTAGGCTAAATCTAGACTATCTAATAGTCGGACGTTTTTTAAGTGTAGAAGCTCTAGGGATATACTTTTTTGCTTTCAATGCGGGATTGGGAATAAGCCAAAACGTTATCAACGCTATCATTTCAGCTCTATTCCCTTATTTGTGCGAGGCAGGAGAAAACTTAAAACAGCTAAGAAAACGATATTTTAGCAGCCTAAAAACTATGGGAATGGTAATTGTGCCGTTAGTGCTGCTACAATCGAGCTTAGCACCAATTTATGTACCGATTGTGTTTGGTTCTCAGTGGATCTCAGCTATTCCGATTTTAGTAATTATTTGTTTATCAGCAATTCCTCTGACGTTTATATCTGCAACTTATCAACTACTTATTGCAGTAGGAAAGATGAAACTAACATTGCAGTGGAATGTAATTTATACCATAATTTTTGCTTTTGCATTGTTGCTGGCTGTGAGATGGGGAGTATTGTGGGTAGCGATAACAGTACTAATTTGTCAAGTATTAACCCTAATATTTAGTACTTGGGTACTGAAAGATGTCTTTAAGTCTTCATATTAGACAGTTTTGCCAATTGCCATAAGAATAGCAGAGCTAGAGAGGCGTTTGGGAATAGATAGCCAGACACTCCAAGCCCCAATCTTCCGATGGGTTGAAAAAGAAGAATACTCATCGAACAAGAAGTTTACGGAGTAAAAGTCAGCGCCCAACAGGGGGACAAAAAGGCCATCAAGGTCAGACATAGAAATGGCGAGTAGTTTTAGAAGCCGATCCAGAAACTGGAGAATGGGCAGTTTAGTGTCCCGAACTTCCTGGTTGTGTTTCTTGTGGTCAAACCGAAGAGGAAGCTTTGGAGAATATCCTTGAAGCTATTGAATTGTATCTTGAGCCTAGCGATATTAAGCTTGATTCTGGTGCGGTTATTCGTGAGGTAACGGGATAATG
>JAAUYH010067652.1_pt1 | contig 11473 bp, 8 predicted proteins | sample 7278061 | NCBI WGS metagenome assembly JAAUYH01 (sample SAMN14350203, study PRJNA611818) | marine sediment metagenome | isolation source: surface marine sediment (0.6m) | place: French Polynesia: Moorea | collected 2018-08 | reverse complement strand
CCGAAAATTATTACAACTATTTGGCGGAGTTGACAAAAACGCTGCCAATATTGCAACAACAAGTCCGAAGGAATCACCTAGCAAGGTCAACCCAGAATTAGAAGCAGAATCACAACAGCTTAAGTCGGATGTTAAGGATCTGCGTTATCAAAAATTACAGTCGTACTTGCAAAATGAACAGTGGAAAGAGGCAAATGAAGAAACCTATCGTCTGATAATTCAAATAGCAGGCAAGGAAGAAGGGCAATCGCTAGATAGTGAAGACCTAGAGAATTTTCCCAGTGAAGAGTTCAACACTATCAACCAGCTTTGGTTGAGCAACAGCCAAGGGAAGTTTGGCTTCAGCGTCCAGAAGGAAATCTATGAGGGTCTCGGTGGCACAAGAGAGTATGATGAGAAAGTCTGGAATTCTTTTGGCGATCGCGTTGGCTGGAGAAAAGACGAAAACTGGGTGAGCTACTCTGACCTTGTTGACATTTCGTTAGAAGAAGCAAAGCAGGGATACTTCCCAACACCTTGGGGGGAACAAACTTTAGAGGTATCTGGGTATCCGGGCAGGCAGGTTGGTATCGGGATATATGATCATTACAGTCAGATAATCTGGTCGTCTTAATCGCACTGACAAAGTCTAGACCTTAATATATAACGACTTCAGGCAATTTGTCAAGATTACTTTTGGGGGCTTTCTCTAAGCATTCATGGGCTTTTTCCTAATTCGATACCTGGCAAAGTTCAGTTTTCTTATCATCAATTATCAGTAAAGTGGGATATCTCAATTTTTGCTGTGATCATAAGTAATCCTTAAGAACAGTTTACTGACCGGGGAACACCGGTCACCGCAGGCACCGTCGTTTTACGGCGGTGTAACGGTGACTTACTTCTACGGCTAACTTAAATCCAATTTGATTTAAAATACTACGAATGCTATCGAGTTGAGGATTGCCTTTTTCTGAGAGGGTTTTGTATAAACTCTCGCGATTGCGGTTAGTAGCTCGGGCTAATTCACTCATGGTGCTGTTGGCTTCAACTACATCTCTAAGTGCTAGTAAAAAAACTTCTGGGTTTTCGTCTTCTAAAGCGGCATTGAGATATTCTCTAGCTTCACTTGGGTCAGTTAACGCTTTAAGTAGATTGTCTTTGTAACTTCTAGTTTTAGTCATTGCCTCGCCTCTGGTAGTCTTTCCAGTATTTCTTTGCTTGTTTGATTTCCTTGTCCTGACTGCTTTTATCACCACCAGATAACAAAATAATGATGGTGTCTCCTTCTTGCCCAAAATAAACTCGATAACCAGCACCAAATTTGATTCTTAGCTCGCTAACACCATCTCCTAAAGACTTACAATCCCCCAAGTTACCTACGGTGTACACAGATCTCCTGATCAACTTCAAAATATGGCTGTTGCTTAATTGCCATTTATCTTGTCATGGGAAATTTTTCTTGATGACTGAATTTTTAGGTTCTTTTGTCGAATTTTCTCACAATTTAGCCTCATTTTTTGTCCCCAGTATCAGAAATTACTTTTGTTAGAAAAAATCCTTAATGTTTAAGTGATAAATTATGCTTTCAACTGAATTTGTGAGATATGCAGATACTAGAGTATTTTCAGGCATAAGAAATTAATTATTATTTTGAGATTGCTTCTTCTGCTTGTTATCTGTAGCAAAATTAAATCAAAACAATTTCACGTATTCTGGGGAAGTATTATCTGAAATTCTGTGCCTTGATTAACAACTGTTTCTACAGTTATTTTTCCATGATGATTGTCTACGATCGCTTTAGCGATTGCTAATCCTAATCCTGCACCAGTACCAAAAGTAAGATCTTCTTGACGAGAACGAGCGGGATCTACACGATAAAAACGATCAAAAATATAAGGTAAATCTGATTCTGCAATGCCTTTTCCAGTATCTTTGATCGTTACTTGCAAATAATTTTGACGATTATATTCTCGGACTTTTCTAGAACCGAGATTTTTTTTGGTTTGTTTTAATTCTATTGCTATTGCTAATGGTATTTGATGTTTGTCGGAGACATTTTTTACAGCAGTATACTTGATCGCATTGGCAAGTAAGTTAGTAAATAAGCGAGCTAGACTATCCCAATCTCCCAGCATCGTAAATGAATCTTCGTGATCTAAATCTGTCTTTTCACTCTTGTTTTGAGTTTCTGGTGCGACAATATCTAAAGATAAAGTAATCCCTTGTTGTTCTGCAATTGTCCTTTGTTCTTCGATGACTTCTATTAATAGTGCATCCAAATGTACTGGCTGAAATTTCATTTCAATGATGCCACTATCAGAACGAGCGAGAAATAACAAGTCGTTGACTAGACGTCCTAATCTTTTAGTTAGTCTTTCGATAACACGAAGTTGTTGTTGCTGGAGTTCTAACTCTGTTTCAGGATAAGCTAATGCCATCTGAACATTAGTTTGAATTGTTGCAATGGGGTTCCGTAATTCATGGGAAGCATCGGCAGTAAATTGTTTGAGACTAAAGTACGATTGTCTCACTGGTTCGATCGCGATACCCGAAAGCCACCAACCAATAGTTCCCACAGATACGATCATCAAACTAATGCCAATAATTAAATCCCTGGTGAATTGACGAATTGGTTTAGTTACTTCAAACCAAGGATGGCTCACCCGCAGATAACCCAAAATTTGGCTGTGAAATTCAATCGGGTCAATGATTTGCCGAAAATTTCTTTCGGGAGACAGATATACTGTCTCCACTTTATGATGCAAATCTAGGGGAATATCTAGGGGAGAGCTAAAAGTTGACCATAATAAATTCCCTTGGGAATTAAACCATTCGAGATCGATACGGTCATCTTCGACCACATCGACACTGTAACGAAAACTTGCTGCTAAATTAACTTTATATGCTTGTTGACTAGCAGCGATCGGTTGAATGACAATCGATCGCTCTACTACTTCAACTACATGCTTTAACGTGTCATCAATCCTATCAATTAAGGTATTGCGAACGTATAGATAAACTCCCGTCGCGAATAATAGCAATAATATCGCAGTCACAGTAGTATACCAGAGAGCCAAACGCAGCCGAGTAGATTGAAACAGCAAATTCATGAAAATTTCTGTTCAATGCTCAATGATAAATGTTCAATGACCTAGTCGTCCCAATCTTCGACTACCAGAAGATCTGCAATGGGATCTTTAAGGGAGAAATCGAATGCTTGAAGTTCCTCTTTCCAATAACCCCATTTATCGCCAAAAAGTAAGGCTATTTTACCAATATTATCTTCTGGTTTAATAATTTTTGATTCTACGAGAGAAGATACTTTGCGCTGCAACTTAAGCATGGGATGTGCAACTTGTTTTGTCATAATCTGAATAGAGATTTAGTAAGTAAATAGACCTGATTAAGATCTTGCTGAATTGATAGTTTTGGAAAAAACTTGCTGTCCATATCCCTTAACTACACAACCCAGGGATTGATAAGATCTTTAGCTGAAGGTTTAGTGTTAAGTTAGGTGATAGTATACTGTATTTTGATTTTTGTCTAGGACTTATTTCGTTAGAATTGATTTAGCTAATTAACATTAGCAAACGTCTTTCACTTTTAACTCATTTCCTAGTATTAGTGCAAGTTTTTTTTTAAGCAAGTACGGTAATTACCAAATAAAAGTAGAAAAATCCGACCGTATTTCTCAAAAATCAGGTAAAAATGAGCAAAAAAATATTTTGGTTAATTAGTACATTAGTAGTCGCCGGTGGGATTTCTCCTGTGTTAGCTCTCAATTTTTCCATTAGTGAAGTGGGAATTAATGCTCGACGTCTCCACGAACTTCCTTACAATCTTCTGGGACGCAAAATTGCCATTGGTCAAGTAGAAATTGGCAGACCTGGTAAATTTGGGTTGGATAAAGCAGGAGCGCTCAATAAAGCGATCGCACCAAAAGCGGTATTTTTTCGCGATCGCCCAGCAGTATCGGAAGAGAATGTGGACAATCATGCCATTATGGTTGCAGGGGTCATGATCTCGGAAGATAAAAGGTTACGGGGAGTTGCTCCTAAGGCACAGTTATACTCTACAGCGGTTGGTTCTTTTACTGAGGGAGGACAAGCTGAAGAATGCCTTGCTAGTCAGCATATCGCCTTACAAAATGGTGGGGATCTCAGAGCGATTAATTTTAGTTTTGGCGAATCTTTAGACAGGGATGAGCGTGATACTCCTAAACTAGATGGTAAAGCTTTGCTGACAGAATGCATTGATTGGTCAGCTAGAGTACATGATACCCTTTACGTAATTGCAGGAAATCAGGGTCGAGGAGGCATTCCGATCCCCACGGATAATTTTAACGGCATTACCACTGCTTACTCGACAAAAAGACAAGAAAAATTCATTAAGGTCGATTTTGCTAATCTGAGTGCCTTGCCAGTGGGAATTGGCCGCAGTATGATCGCTAGAGAAATTAATCATGGCGATCGCAGAGCGATTGGGTTGGTGGCTCCTGGCAGTCAAATTGAGGTTTATAATCAGAAGGGTCAAGCCGAAAAGATCAGTGGTACTAGCTTCGCTGCGCCCCATATTACTGCTTCAGTGGCTTTGTTACAGGAGCATGGCGATCGCAATATTAATCAATCTCTTCCTAATTGGAGTATAGAAGCGCGTCGTCATGAAGTGATGAAAGCGGTCTTATTGAATTCTGCGGACAAAATCCAGGATAATGGCGATGGGTTGCTGTTAGGAATGGAACGAACAGTCTTAAGTGAAAAAAATCAAACTTGGTTAGATTCTGATGCTTATAGTAATCCTCGGGTGCCGTTAGATATTCAAATGGGGACAGGACATCTTAATGTTTTTCGGGGTTATCAACAGTTTAGCGGGGGACAACATTCTCCTGAGTCCAATGTTCCCGCGATCGGTTGGGATTACAATCAAGTTGAGGTAGGTAATTATCAAGATTATTATTTAGAACAGCCTTTAGAAGCAGGAAGTTATGCAGCGATTTCTTTAGCTTGGGATCGCTTGGTTATACTGAATGATAGGAACCGTAACAATCAGTATGATATCGAGGAAACTTTTCTCGATCGAGGATTAAATAATCTCGATCTTTATCTATTACCAGAAAATGAGGATAGCGATTTAAGAAATACTTGTTCTTCTAATAGTTTTGAAGACAGTGTTGAGCATATTTTTTGTCAAGTTCCTGAGGCAGGACGTTATAAAATTCGAGTTTATTATCGTCATCAATTGAATGATTCAAGGCAATCTTATGGGATTGCTTGGTGGACGAAGGGAATAAGTAATGAGTAATGAGTAATGAGTAATGGGTAATAAGTAATAGAGAAAGATTCTTGATGCATTAGGTTGATTAGTGCTCTATTATAGGTCTTGCACCATAAATTATGAGTTAGAACTTAAAAATGAAAAAATTAATTCTGCTTTCTACCTCTTTTTTCGTTGCCTTGGCTTTAAGCTTTTGTCTCATGGGAGTACAACAAGCATTTGCCGATAATGTTCGAATTATGGCTGCGAACTTAACTTCGGGGAACTCTCAAAACTACGATCCCGGAGAAGGTATCAGAATTTTTCAAGGTCTGAAGCCAGATATTGTTTTAATACAAGAGTTTAAATATAAAGATGATACTCTTGAGGATCTCCGCGATCTTGTCGATCTAGCATTTGGTGATGATTATAATTTTTCCATTGAGCCAGATTTTGAAAATGAATTACCAAATGGGATCATAAGTCGCTTCCCAATCATTGACTCTGGTGAATGGAAAGATAATAATATGCCAAATAGAGATTTTGCCTGGGCTAAGATTGATGTTCCTGGTGATATGGACTTAATAGCTGTCAGTGTTCACTTAAAAGCAGGCAATGCCAATAGACAAAGACTTGAAGCAGAAGATTTGGTAGCGGCAATTGAAAATGAAGGTATTACTCAAGAATATTTAGTCATTGGAGGTGATTTTAATACTAGAAGTAGAACTGCGATTAATCCTCTTTCCTCAGTGGTCAATACTTCAGGACTCTATCCCGTCGATCAAGCGGATGATCCTGATACCAACAGTAAAAGATCAAAACCTTATGATGCTATTTATGTGAGTCAAGATTTAGAAAATCTTGAAATCACTTTAAAAATTGGGTCTGAATCCTTCCCCAATGGTTTGGTTTTTGATAGTAGAGTTTATGAGCCACTTGATGAAGTTGCACCGATTAAAGTCAGTGATAGTGCTGCTCAAAATATGCAACATATGGCTGTGGTTCGAGATTTTAATATCCAGTAGTTTGGTTTAAATCCTGAAACCTCTTTTTTGGGAGTAATACCAAATTAGATAATGTTTGCGATCCATAGAACTTAGGTAAGAGCTTGGCACTGCCAAACCCTTATATGGCATGTCTTAGTCTTAACTCAAATTGGTATGATATGGACCCTTTTATACTGTTTTGCATTAATATGAGATGGACTAGAGACGATCGCTTTATTGTTTTTGTTAAAGATTAATCACAATATGATAAGGGAAAAATAAACATAATTTAAGATTCGTTATGTTAAAAGAAAGGCGAGAAACAATAATTGTTAAATAATTTCTTGTCCTTAGGAGTTGATTAATTGTGGTTGTCCAATCAAATAGTTACGAAGTTAAAACTCAAGAAATTGCTCAAGAATTAATAGCCTCAACTAGAAGCAAAAAAAATATTCTCGCTCGGATGCAAGAACAAATGCGTTGGGATGATAAAATCCTCGACTGGGCGATGAGTCATCCTGGTTTGCGAGTGCAGTTATTTCGGTTGATTGATACAATTCCGGCATTACAAAGTAAAACGGAAATTGCGCGTCACTTGCAACAATATATGAGTGATGAAGCGGTAGAATTGCCAGCGACGCTGAAGGGAATTCTGAACTTTACTGATGCTAATTCTTTTCCTGCACAAACCGCAGCGGCTACGATGACTCTGGCTGTGGAAAGTTTGGCCTATAAATATATTTCAGGGGAAACTATTGCCGAAGTTATTAAAGCTATTGAAAAAGCGAGAAAAGATGGCATAGGATTCACTATCGATTTGTTAGGTGAAGCTGTAATTACCGAGAAAGAAGCTCATTCCTATTTAGAAAAATATTTAGAGTTAATTAAACAATTAGCAGCTAAAGCTAAAACCTGGAAAAGACAAGAAGGTATTGATTTAGTTAATAATGAAACTTTACCTCAAGTACAGGTATCCGTTAAGTTAACAGCATTTTATTCCCAATTCGATCCTTTAGACCCCAAAGGAAGTAAATCAAAAGTACGCGATCGCATTAAAGTTTTATTGGCTAAAGCTCAGGAATTAGGTGCTGCAGTCCATTTTGATATGGAACAGTACCAATATAAAGATTTGACTTTGGCAATTTTAAAAGAACTACTGTTAGAACCAGAATATCGCGATCGCACTGATATCGGTATTACTTTGCAGGCTTATCTGCGGGATTCCTATCAAGATTTAGATCAATTAATTGCTTGGGCCAAAGAAAGAGGCAATCCCGTCACTGTCAGATTAGTTAAAGGCGCTTATTGGGATAGTGAAACGATTAAAGCAGAGCAAAATCATTGGCAACAGCCCGTATATAACCAAAAAGCCGAAACAGATCTCAATTTTGAACGCATGACCCGATTATTGCTGGAAAATCACCAGTATCTCTATGGGGCTATTGGTAGTCATAATGTGCGATCGCAGGCTGTAGCTTGCGCGATCGCTGAAAGTCTCCAGATTCCCTCTCGTTGTTTCGAGATGCAGGTTTTATATGGCATGGGGGATCAACTGGCTAAGGCTTTGGTGAAAAGAGGGCATCGTGTGAGAGTTTATGCACCTTATGGAAAGCTATTGCCGGGAATGGCCTATTTAATTCGTCGTTTACTGGAGAATACAGCTAATAGTTCTTTCTTAAGGCAAAATTTGGCGAATAAGTCTGTTGAAGAATTAATTGCTCCGCCCCAAACCACTGACGAAGGAGATAAGAATATGCGCCACACCCTATTTCAAAATGCAGCCGATACAGATTATGCAGCTGGTGAATTAAGAACCAAAGCACAGCAAGCTTTAGCAAAAGTAAGTGATACTTTAGGTAAAACCTATTTACCCTTAATTAACGGCGAATATGTGGAAACAGCAGAATATATCACTTCGGTAAATCCATCTCGCGAACAGGAAATTATCGGCAAAATTGGCTTAATTTCGGTTGAACAGGCCGAAAAAGCTTTACAAGCTGCTAAATCAGCCTTTCCTCTCTGGAAAAACACAACCGTTGTCGAAAGAGTTGCCATTCTTCAAAAAGCAGCCGATATTATGGAGTCACGAAGGCATGAAATTAATGCTTGGATTTGTTTAGAAGTTGGCAAAATATTACCCCAAGCCGATGCAGAAGTTTCAGAGGCGATCGATTTTTGTCGCTATTATGCAGCAGAAATGACCAGACTGGATACTGGTTATAACTATGATGTATTGGGGGAAACCAATCGCTATTTCTATCAGCCCAAAGGGATTGCAGTGGTAATTTCTCCCTGGAATTTCCCATTTGCGATCGCAACAGGCATGACAGTTGCCGCTTTAGTAACAGGTAATTGTACTCTCCTCAAACCCGCTGAAACTTCTTCAGTGATTGCGGCGAAGATAGTAGAAATCTTAGTCGAAGCTGGCATCCCCAAAGGTGTCTTGCAATTTGTTCCTGGCAAAGGATCGGTAGTCGGAGCCTATATGGTGAAACATCCCGATACCAATGTGATTGCCTTTACTGGCTCGCGAGAAGTCGGCTGTCGCATCTATGCCGATGCTGCTATCTTACAACCAGGACAAAAACATCTCAAAAAAGTGATTGCCGAAATGGGCGGCAAAAATGCCATTATCATTGACGAAAGTGCCGATTTGGATCAAGCAGTTGCTGGAGTAGTCTACTCGGCATTTGGGTACACAGGGCAAAAATGTTCTGCTTGTTCACGGGTAATTGTGGTGGAAACTGTCTATGATGCTTTTGTCGAAAGATTAATCGAAGCTACTAAATCGCAAAATATCGGAGAAACAGACTTACCCAATACCCAAATTGGCCCGGTAATTGATAGTACAGCACGCGATCGCATTTTAGAATATATCGCTCAAGGTAAAACCGAAAGTAATCTTGCTTTATCAATGCCTGTGCCAACAGGAGGCTATTTTGTGCCCGTAACTATCTTTACCGATGTTCCTCCCAAGGCAACTATTGCCCAAGAAGAGATCTTTGGCCCTGTATTAGCTGTCATCAAGGCTAGTAATTTTGATGAAGCATTAGCTATTGCCAATAATACAGACTATGCTCTCACTGGTGGCTTGTATTCGCGAACTCCCGAGCATATAACCCGAGTAGGTCAAGAATTTGAGGTCGGCAATCTCTATATAAATCGTACTATTACAGGCGCGATCGTATCTCGTCAACCTTTTGGTGGATTCAAGCTTTCGGGAGTAGGTTCTAAAGCAGGCGGAGCGGATTATTTACTACAATTTCTGGAACCTCGCGTTGTCACCGAAAATATTCAACGCCAAGGTTTTGCTCCCATAGACGGGATTGATTGAAGATTAGGGAATGTTGGGTAACGCGATCGCTCTATCTAACATATGCAACTCAAGTTAATTGCGATCGCTAAAGTCTCTGATAATATGAATATTGGGATATTCAACTTAAAAGTAATGAAGACTATTAATATTCCCGAAACTTTTAAAGTTACAGAGGAACAATTCCAACTGCTAGCTACTGCCAACCGAGATTTACGCCTCGAACGTACTGCTAATGGAGAATTAATTATTATGCCCCCCACGGGAGGCAATACAGGAAAACGTAACGCCCAATTATCGGCACAATTTGTAATTTGGAATAATCAAACCAAACTGGGAGAAGTTTTTGACTCTTCTACAGCTTTTCGTCTTCCCAATGGTGCAGATCGTTCTCCTGATGTCAGTTGGGTAACAATAGAACGCTGGAACCAACTCACTACAGAACAACAAGAGAGTTTCCCTCCTCTTTGTCCCGATTTTGTACTTGAGTTAAGATCGCGTTCTGATACGATGGAAAGCTTAAGGCGTAAAATGCAGGAATATTTAGTTAATGGAATTCGCTTAGGTTGGTTAATCGATCCTAAAAACAAAATTGTCGAAATTTATCAACCACAACAAGAAATTAAGGTATTGAGTAATCCAGATACTTTATCGGCAGAAGATGTCTTACCAGGATTTAGTTTAAATCTCGAATCAATTTGGTAATTTAGCAACATTAGATTAATACTAAACCTAGAAGATTCAGCCTATTGATCAAGTGAACATTATCCTAAATCCGGTTGAGCCATTATAGCGATCGCAAAGGCTAGTAATTTTGATGAAGCATTAGCTATTGCCAATAATACAGACTATGCTCTCACTGGTGGCTTATATTCGCGAACTCCCGAGCATATAACCCGAGTAGGTCAAGAATTTGAAGTTGGCAATCTCTATATAAATCGTACTATTACAGGCGCGATCGTATACCGTCAACCTTTTGGTGGATTCAAGCTTTCGGGAGTAGGTTTTAAAGCAGGCGGAGCCGATTATTTACTACAATTTCTAGAACCTCGCGTCTTTTAATAAGCACTGCAATCTGTCTCTACAACGTTTAATTAGTTATTATTAGTCCCAATGACACTAATCTGTTTCCAACGACAAATAATTAGTCACTGTACAAATGCCAGGGGGGAGAGTTGAACTCCCGACCAAGAGCTTATGAGTCTCCTGCTCTACCACTGAGCTACCCTGGCGCTAGAAGCATTATAATTTTTTTTGGTTCTCAAAGCAATAATTCCTCAGTATAATTTTTCGTCCCTGATTCTGCGGACAAAAGATCAAGACTCAGCAATTAATTTAAAGATTGAAAATCAAAGTTTAAAATAACACGTATAAAACTAATTTAGTATCTTGCAGCTAATCAAACCTGATCTCGAAGAGGCCAGTTTGTAACTTATCGTGCTTCTTGTAGACGATACAGAGTTGCTGAGGATGTAATGCACTTGATTAAAAATTGCTATATGCACCTTGATTTTTAGAGAATAATAGAGAATAATATTTTAAATAATTTAGTTCTATACTTTCCTTGGGAGTTGCCTTTCATTGATTGTTAAATAATTCATTTACTCTAATAATAAAAATAATTTTGGTTTGGCTAAATTCCCTAAACCAGTACCTAGTATTACCATGTCTAAATTTGCTTAATCACAAACGTACTATATTTTATATTTTTTTATTCATAGCTGGTCTGTTTGGAGCTTTCTTTTACCATCCAATCGCAAGAGCTCAAACCAATAGCCAAACAGAGGCTGATTACTTTGTTATTATCTGGCTGATAGTAGCGGGAGCCCTAGTATTTTTCATGAACGCTGGCTTTGCGATGCTAGAAGCTGGTCTTTGTCAGACCAGAAATGCCGTTAATGTTTTAGCGAAAAATCTGATTGTCTTTTGTGTTTCAATTCTT
>JAAUYH010044979.1_pt1 | contig 11473 bp, 7 predicted proteins | sample 7278061 | NCBI WGS metagenome assembly JAAUYH01 (sample SAMN14350203, study PRJNA611818) | marine sediment metagenome | isolation source: surface marine sediment (0.6m) | place: French Polynesia: Moorea | collected 2018-08 | reverse complement strand
CGCCGACGGCGACGTCGTCGTCACCGTAGCACCCGCGCTGGGACAGCTGCTGGCCGCAGCGGACAGCGCTGCGACATCCCAGGACACGCCCGTTGTCGTTCCGGTGCTGGACAACGACGCCACCGACCGGCTGACGGCACTGTCGATCCTGTCGGTGTCCACGCCCCTGCACGGCGCGGCGAGCCTTCAGGCCGATGCCACGGAAGTGCGGTACACGCCCGACGCCGGCTACTCGGGTGTGGACAGCTTTACCTACACGGTCACCGACGGCACCGATACGGCGATGGCGGCCGTCAACGTGGCTATCGCCGCCGCCGGAACCACGCCACCGCCCGCCCCGCCCGCCGACGCGATCACCGGCACGGTCATGGTCGGGCCCGTCGCGGGAGCGCTCGTACGCCTGTTCGAAGCAGACGACGCCGGCGTCCCCGCTACACAAACGCCGCTGGCGCTCACGGTCACGGACGTCTTCGGTAACTGGTCCGTCGACCTGCCCGCCGATCATGGACCGCTGCTGGTCTCCGTCAGCGGTGGCGCCTACCCGGACCCCACCGACAGCGCGCCGAACCCGGCCGATCGCAGGCAGGTCACGCTGGACGACGAGATATACCTCGAGTCCCTGTTGCCCGCCGGGGAACGTTACGCGGCCGTGACCGTCGTCGCCAACGCGCTCCTGATCGATGCGCGGCGCGTCGCCGCCGGTTCCGGCTTCACCGACGCGTTCCGAGCGGTGCGCGCCGAGGCCACGACCGCCTACGGCTTCGACCCGGTGTCCGTTCGACCCGACGATCCGGCGGCACCCGATCCGGCCAGTTCCGTCGCCTCGCGGCAGTACGCCAACGCCATCGGCGGCGCGGCGCTCGCCCTGGACCAGCTCGTGCTCAGTGTGGGTCTCGCCCGGGTCGACGGCTCGGCCATCCGCGCCCTCGCCCGCGACCTGTCCGCCTGCGGTCTCGACGGCTACGACGACGCGGGCCCGGTGCTGGTAACCGTCGGCGGCATCGACCGCGCGATTCCGAGCCAGAGCTTCGACCTGGCCGTCCTGAGATTCCGCAACAACAACATCGACCGCTATGGCGCAACGCCCGCCCTGGATTTGAGCATTGCACCGTGCTCGACACCGGGCCAGGCGCCCGTGCCGCCGCCGGCCCCGGAGCCCCCGGTAACGCCGCCGCCGGCGCCGGATGGGACGCCGTTCGTGGTAGCGGCCATCGCCGACCAGGATGGCACGGAGGAGACGGCGTTCGTACTGGACATCAGCGGTAACTTCGCCGACCCCGATGGCGACACGCTGTCGTTCGGCGCCGACGGATTGCCCTCGGGCCTCGCCATCGACCCGGTCACCGGCATCATCGCCGGCGAGCCCACGAACGCCGACGCGCTGATCGGCTCGTTCACCGTCACCATCACCGCTGACGACGGCCAGCTTGCGACCAGCGCTGCATTTGTACTGTCGGTGGCGAACGTCAACGACGGCCCGCTGCTCGTTGCCCCGCTGGCCGACCAGGCCGCCGTCGAAAACCTGTCGCTGTTCATCAACCTGCGCGCCGCCTTCGACGACCCGGACAACGATCCGCTGACCTTTACGATCACGGGGTTGCCGACCGCATCCGGGCTGATGCTGGATGCCGCCACCGGCATACTCAGCGGTGCCCCGTCGGACGCCGATGCGGCGGCCTCGCCACTCACCCTGAGCGTGCTTGCTACCGACGGCGTGCTGGCAGCAACCGATACCTTCGTGCTGGACGTTTCGGACATCAACAACGCCCCCGCCGGCACGGCGATCAACAGCACGACCATACTCGAAGGTCAGCCGATCGGCAGCGACGTTGGCCTTTTCTCCACCACCGATGCAGACGCAGCGGACGTGCACGCCTATCGCCTCGTGGGCGGCGCCGGCGCCTCCGGCAACGGCGCCTTCGCCATCATCGGCGCCCGGCTGACGAGCGCCGTGGTGTTCGATGTCGCGCTGCAGTCCAGCTACAGCGTGCGCGTGCGGACGGACGACAGCAACGGCGGCGTGCGCGACGACGTGTTCGCGATCACGGTGCTGCCGGCGGGGACCAACCAGTCACCCACCACAACGGGGCTTGCCGACATCGACGTGACAGTCAACGACACAGATCGGCTGCTGGACCTCGGCGTCGCCTTCGACGACGCGGAGGACACGGACGCCGACCTGGTGTATTCGGTTGTGGCGAACAGTAACCCGGGCCTGGTCACGGCAACGGTCGAGCCACCGGGCACCACGCTGCGCCTGGCGCTGACCGCGGATGCCACGGGCACGGCAACGATCACGGTACGGGCCACCGACACCGGTGGGTTGTTCGTCGAGACGTCGTTCGTACTGAGCGTCAACAGTCCGCCACCCGAGGCCGATCTCGACCTTTCGATTACCGTCGACGAGCCCGTGCGGGAGACGTCGGACCCCGTCGTGCTGGCAGTCACGGTCAGCAATTCGGGGCCGGACGCCGCGACCGGCATCGTCGTCGGCATTCCGGAACCGCTGGGCCTGGTGTTCGACACGGTCAGCCCCGACACCGGCACCTACGATGCCATCGGCGGCTTCTGGCAGGGCTTCGGTCTTTCCGACGGCGCAACCGCAACGATCACCATCACCGCCACGGTAACCCTGGCGCCCGGCAACACGCTGACGACCGGGGCCGAGATCGTCGGCTCCGGCCAGGCCGATCCCGACACCGCTGACCTGGAAACCGTGGACATTACCGTGGTCGGCAGCGGCGCCGGCATCACGTGGCTGGGCGGCGACGCGGGCGGCCCGACCGACTGGTCCGCGGGCGCCAACTGGTCGACGGGTGCCGTACCGGGGCCCCTCGACAAGGTGCGAATCCCGCCGACCGCCAACGACCCTGTGCTCGATGCAGACCGATCGGTGACCAGCATCGATGTCGAAGCCGGCGCCACCCTGGACCTTGCGGGCAACGAACTGACCGTGTTCGGAGAAGCCAGCGCCGCCGGGTCGATCACAGGCCCCTGCCCCTCGAGCCGGATCGTCATCCAGAGCGGTACGCTGGACGGCAATTTTCCGTCCGTCGACATCGCCGGGCCCGTATCGGCCGACGATTCCGTCGCGATTGCCTGCGACCTGGTCATCAGTGCCGGACGCTTTCACCAGGCCGGCAGGACGGTGGACGTCGCCGGCAACTTCGCCGTGCTCGGCTCCGGCATTCTGCTGCAGCATCACGGCAACGACGACGAACTGTTCGTGCAGGGCGATGTGCTGTTCGCCGGCGGCGACCACTCCCAGCCCGTCGACGGCCAGGCCCCGTTGATCGACGGTTACCTCTACGTCGGCGGTGACTTCGCGCAGGTCGGCCATCCCCGCGCCTTCGCCGCCGAAAAGGCCCATCAGGTCGTGCTGGACGGCAGCGGCGATCAGGTCGTCGCACTCGCCCACCCGGACGTATCCAATCCCGACCCGGACACCCCGCCCGACTTCGGCTCACGCTTCGGCAAGCTGAGGATCGAGAAGACGGCGAGCGACGGTATCGTCGATTTCGTCACCGATATCGCCGTCGTGACGCGACTGATCGTTACCCGTGCCTACGATCCGGTGCTGACCTCCTCCACCAGCGCCACCCTGACCGCTGCCGGCGTTCGCATCCAGGACGTCGACACCGGGCAGAGCGAAAGCGTGACCTTCGACGGCCTGCCCCTGACCGTCGTCGACGGCAACAAGCTGCGCCGCCTCGACGGCGCCCGCTTCACGAACATGGACCCGACCGTTCCGCAGCTCACGTTGATTCGATCCGACGCCGATGACCTGGAGAACGGCGGCTTCTCCAACCTCATCTTCGACACCGTGCCCGACACGGTCTCCGGTGGCTACTACATCGACGCCAGCAATCCGTCGCCGGATCCCGTGATCATCCGGATGATCAACCCGTCACCGGTCAACGGCCAGTCCTACGTGCGAACGACGGGGCCCATCTCGATCGACTGGACTCCCTGAAAAGCTAGCCGCCCTGGTACAGGGACACGAGACCGATGGTGTTGTTGAGACCGTGCGCGAGCGCGGCCGGCCAGATGCTGCCTCGGGCAGCGAGCGTGAGCGCACCGTAGATCAACCCGCTGGTGAACGTACCAACCACGCCGGTAGGGCCCTGGTAGGCTTGCACCAGCCCGAAGATGGCAGCCTGCGCGACTAGCGCGAAGGCAAACGCGACCCGGCTGTCGCCCAGGGCGTGGGCGATACCGCGCATGAGCAGGATTCGGAAGGTCAGCTCTTCACCCACCGCCGCCACGGTCCAGCTCAGGACAAGCACGCGGACCAGTTCCGCCGTCGAACCGGCCACCGCGTCGAAGCGGGACAGATCGCGACCGCCACCCAGGAGCGTTTCCCAGATCGGCCCGAGGACGGCGCCGTTGGCCTGTAACAGGGCAACGCCCAGGATACCCAGACCGATAAAGAGCATCGGGCGTATCGGCGGACCGAAGCCGAATTGCCGCAGCGGAACTCCGGCCCGACGAAACAGCACCGCGGCGCAGACCGCAGCGCCGATGTACAGCAGCGTGGCGTATTCCGCCAGCGACCCGGCGACACCATCGCTGCCCGTATTGACCCGCAACCATGCCACCGCAACGAGTGCGGCTGCAAAGGCGACTGCTATCGACGCAACTCGTGGATTCATGATGGGCATCCTGTAGCGGTAACTGCCATTGCAACCATTTGGCCGCGGCGATCATCTTTACCTGTGATCGCACCCCTTTATGGAGACAGGACAATGAACCGCCTGCAGTCTTTAAGCAAGGAAATCCACGCGCACCCGCGCCCGTCGAGTCCGCCGCCTCGCAGGACCTGGTTGGGCCGCATCGTCGCCCGGCTGCGCACCGGCCGCAGCGCGCCGGTGTCCTCCCGCGAGACCGATTCCCCGCCGACGCTTCGCGACTGATCCACTCGCCATTTAGCCCCTCGCTCCAACGCTCACCATGCGCCCGGGCCCGTCGTAACAACGGGCCCGGGCACGTCGGCATCGGGTACACTCTCCACCCGTATGTCTCGACCCGTAATCTCCCTTCGTGCCGCGCTGGTCGCGGTGCTGGTGGCGCTCCTCGCGGGCGTCCTGGTCTCGCTCGCCATCCGGCCGCCCGGCAGCGGTGCCGCTGTCGCCACGGGCGGTAGCGCGGGCGACGACGGAGCGCAGGTGCGCTGGCGTATGCCCGTGAGCATCAGCACCCGGCTGCCCGTGTTCGGCGAGACCGTGTTGTACTTCGCCGAGGCCCTTCGACGCGTCAGCGCCGGTCGCGTCGAACTGACACCTTTCGAACCCGGCGAACTCGTGCCGGCGCTGTCGGTCACCGACGCGGTGCGCGACCGCAAGGTGGACGTCGGTTTCACCTGGCTGGCATACGACCAGGGCCGTATTCCGGCGGCACCATTGATCGCGTCGGTGCCGTTCGGCATGGAACCCTGGGAGTTCATGGGCTGGTGGTATGTGGGTGGCGGCCAGGCGATGGGCGAAGCGCTCTACCGCGAGCACGGCATTCACCCCATCCTGTGCGGCATCATCGGACCGGAGACGGCAGGCTGGTTCCGCGAGCCCGTTGAATCCATCGAGGACATCCAGGGGCTCAAGATCCGCTTCTCGGGCCTCGGCGGCAAGGTCCTGCAGGAACTGGGCGCGTCGGTGACGACGATACCCGGCACCGAGATCTTCCAGGCCCTCGAGAAGGGCGCCATCGACGCCACGGAATTTTCCCAGCCGGTGGTCGATCAACTGCTGGGCTTCGATCGCATCGCCCGGTTCAACTATTTTCCGGGCTGGCACCAGCCGTCCAGCGCGACGCACCTGGTGGTCAATCTCGATGCCTGGCAGGAACTCGACGACGCCACCCGCGGCCTGCTGGACGTGGCCTGTGCAGCCACCACCGCCTACGGCCTGGCGCTGTCCGAAGCCGCCCAGGGCCCAGTCATCGACGGATTTCGCGAGTCGGGCGTTTCCGTCAGCGTTCTGCCGCCGGAGTTGCTCGACCGGCTGAAGGCGGCCACCGACGTCGTGCTGACGCGCGAGGCCGCGGCCAACGACGATTTTGCACGGATCCTAGCCTCGCAGCAGGCCTTTTCCGGGACGTACCGAACCTGGAAGCGCCTGGGATATCTGCCCCGTGATTTTTGAGCGACCCGCCAGGGCGCGCGACCCGCATGCGAGCGTGGTGCCCGGCAGTCGCCGCCTCCGTCGCCGCACACAGACCCGGCAGACCGGGCGACCGCTCGCGTTCAGCCGATGAGCATCGATACGACACGCCTGACCGAGGTGCTGCCGCACGGCGACCAGTTGCCACACACGCGCCTGTCGCTCTGGATCAGCCGGACCCTGCAGCGCATCGCCGGCGTGGTTTCCTGGGTCTGGATCGCACTGCTTACCGTCATCGTGCTCAACGTGACCATGCGCTACGTGTTCGGCGAGGGGCGCATCGAGTTCGAGGAAATCCAGTGGCACCTGTATGCCGTGGGCTTTCTCATCGGGCTGTCGGCGTGCTTCGATACCGACGATCACATTCGCGTGGACCTGTTGCACGGCCGGCTGCGGCCGCGAACGCGCGCCTGGATCGAGCTGTACGGACTGTTGCTGCTGTTCGTGCCGTTCGTGCTGATGGTGCTCGTCTACTCGGTTCCCTTCGTCGCCTACGCGTATGCGACGCAAGAAGTCTCCGACTCGGCAGGCGGGCTGCCCTTCCGGTGGCTGATCAAGGCCGTGCTGCCCGTCGCTTTCCTTCTGCTGATCGTTGCGGGCTTCGGGCGCGTCCTGCGCCTCGGCGCCTTCCTGTTCGGCGCACCGAAGCCGCTTCCGCCCGACGCCGTGGACGACCGGTAGCGGCGATGTCGGCGAACGACGCACTCTCCCTGGCGATGTTCGTTGCCTTCGTCGCGCTCATCTTTACCGGCTTTCCGGTCGCCTGGGTGCTCGGCGGGCTGGCGGTGTTCTTCACGGCCGTAGCCATCGTGCTCGACATCGATCTCGGGCTGCACACGGGAGTCGACTGGGCCTACACGTCGCTCACCGTCGACCGCATCTGGGACATCATGAACAACTGGGTGCTTGTGGCCCTGCCGATGTTCGTGTTCATGGGCCTGATGCTCGACCGGTCCGGCGTCGCGAGCCGCTTGATGAACAACCTGGTGGTGCTGTTCGGCCGCGTGCACGGCGGACTCGCCATCACGGTCACGATCATCGGCCTGTTGCTGGCCGCAACCACCGGCATCATCGGTGCGTCTGTCGTGCTGCTGACCATGCTCGGCCTGCCCACGATGCTCAAGGCAGGCTACCGCGCCGACCTGGCCGCCGGCACGGTGTGCGCCGTCGGCACGCTGGGCATCCTCATTCCACCGAGCATCATGCTGATCCTCATCGCCGACCGCATGACCATGCCGGTCGGCGACCTGTTCCTGGGTGCCGTGTTCCCCGGCCTGGTGCTGGGCGGCATGTACGTCGCCTACCTGGCGATCTACGGACTGCTGCGCCCGGATGCGGCGCCTGTTCCCGACCAGGCCGAGCCGGTTACGCTGTCGGCGATAGTCGGCGTCCTCGGTGCCGTGTTGCCGCCGGTCGGTCTGATCCTGGTCGTGCTCGGCAGCATCTTCTTCGGCATCGCCACGCCCACGGAAGCAGCGGGCGTCGGCGCCTTCGGCGCGCTCCTGCTCGCATGGTCGAACGGCCGCCTGTCGCTCGCCGTCATCCGGGAAGTGATCCGACAAACGACCACCACCTCGGCGTTCGTGTTCGCCGTGTTCCTGGGTGCGACGGCCTACTCGCTCGTGCTTCGCGGCCTGGGCGGCGACGAACTGATCGAGCGGGCGCTGCTGGGACTGCCCTTCGGTCCGACGGGCATCCTCGTCACCATCCTGTTCCTGACCTTCCTGCTGGGCTTCGTGCTGGACTGGATCGAGATATCGCTGATCGTTCTGCCGCTGGTCGCGCCGGTGGTCGCGGGCCTGGGCTTCGACCCGGTGTGGTTCGCGATTCTGTTCGCTGTCTGCCTGCAGACGTCGTTCCTGACGCCGCCGGTCGGAATCGCGATCTTCTATCTCAAGGGCGTTGCACCGCCAGGCGTCGACACAGGCACGATCTATCGCGGCGTCGTACCGTTCATCGCCCTGCAACTCTCTGCGCTGGCGATCATCTTTTTCTGGCAGGACCTGGTCACCTGGCTGCCCGGCCAGGCGTACTGACTCGACATAACGACGTGCACTCGCGCGTCGCTGATCATCGACACGGAGTTTTCTTGAACTGCGTCCCGCCAGTTGCCGGTTGGTTGCGCTACGTTGATGGCCTGATCGATATACGAGGCCGAACATGGGTGCCACCGCAATGAACTTCCGTCCCCTTATCCTGGTCGTCGCCGCGGCGGCGCTGAGCCTGACCGGCTGCGCAACCGGCGTTTCCGTCGAATCGGCGTGTGCGCAAACCGACTGGTATGCGACCGGCGTCGAGGATGGCGCGCGCGGCCAGGCGCTCACCCGCTTCGACCACCACCGTCTCGCGTGCGCCGCGCAGGACGAAGCCCCCGACGAGGCTGCTTACCTGCTGGGACGACTGGAGGGCCTCGAGCAGTACTGCACGCTGGCCAACGGCGTCGAAGTCGGACAGACCGGCGGTGTCTACGCGGGCGCCTGCCCGCACGGCACGGAGTTCTACTTCCTGACCGGCTTCCGGATGGGCCACGAAATCCATCGCCTGGATCGCTCCATCGACCAGAATCGCATCGAGGCCAACCGCATCACCGCGGCCGTCGACAAGAACGGCGTGGACCAGGCATCCATGCGTGGACGCCTGGCACAGCTGGACCTGGACTACGAGCGCCTCATGGAGCGCGCGGCCTACCTCGAGGCCGAATCGCAGCGGGTGATCGTGACGGAAGCCTACGCGTCGGTGCCCTTCGCCGACTGACGTCGCCGCACGACACGCCAACGAAAAAAAGCCCGGGAGCCTGCGACGGCTCCCGGGCTTTTTCGTATTGGATCGCTTCGGGTGTCAGGCGTCGCGACGGCGCCGGCGCATGAGTCCCAGACCGGCGATTGCCGAGCCGAACAGCAGTACGGCCGGCGGCACCGGAATGGGCGAACCCGTGAAGCCCCAGTCGATACCGATGTCGTTGACCGTATCGCCGCCCCACAGGAACACGCTGAGAGTGTCACCGTCGAAAACCGAGCTGTTGAATACCGTGCCGTCGTAGGTTTCTTCGGCGAAGCTGAAGACACCGGCGACGCCGTCGAGCGAATAGGCCAGCGTACCCGACGGGATGCCCGTCGTGTCATCCAGCTCCAGCGACATCGACTCGATGACGAACGTCGCCGTCGCGCCGTTGTTGCTCGTGAGGCTGTAGGACTGGGGGCCACTGGCCGTCACGACCAGGCCCGTCACGTCGAAGGTGAAGGACTGCCCGGCGTCGAAACGCAGCCAGTCGTCGGGATCGTCCGTCGGGGTGACGCCCGAGCCGCCGTGAATCAGAGAGTACGCGGCGGCGCCGGTCAGAATCGAACCCTCGTAGGTAATCGCCTGGGCCGCCTGGGCGCCAAGCAGAAGAACCGAACCCAAGGCGGCTGTGCCGGCCAGGCGGCAAACGGAGTGGATCATTGTTGGTCCTTTATCTTTTCGTCGTTTAATTGGGCATCCTCGAACACAACATAATGCAAATCCCGTTCCGAAAGCCATGGCCGCCAACATCAGTTCACGAAACAGGACTTAACCGTCTGATTTTTCATGACGGGCCCGGCGGCATCGGCTCCCGCGGCGATCGGCTCGGCGGACCCGTGACGCTGTGCGTCGCAGCAACTGTAAAGTCTGCCGACACCTGAGACCGGGCCGCGATCGGCGGTACGGCCCGGTGGCCGGGGCATTGCGCCGACCGCGCCGGGCCTCAGATGAGGTCCGGATCGGTCATGATCTCCACCAGCGAAGGACCGTCGTGCGCGAGCGCCTCCGCCAGCGCGGCCTCCAGCTTGTCGGCGCTGGTTACCCGCGTACCCTTGCCGCCGCACAGCTTGGCGAAGGTGGCGAAGTTGGGGTTGTGCAGGTCGGTCTGCCAGACGGGCCACTCGCCGGCGCGCTGCTCCTTGGAGATCTTGCCGAGCTGGGCGTTGTTGAGCAGCACGTGCGTGATGTTCATGCCGTACTTGACCGCCGTCGTGAACTCGCCCATGTACTGGCCGAAGCCGCCGTCGCCGCTGATCGAGATGACCTTGCGGCCCTTGTAGTCGGCCTGATCCTGAGTCGCCGCCCAGGCGCCCATCGCGGCCGGGACCGAGAAGCCGATGGAGCCGAGATATCCGGACATCAGGATGCGCTGCCCGCCGGCTTCGAAATAGCGGCCGAACGAGTAGGTGTTGTTGCCCACGTCGACGGCGATGACCGCATCGGCAGGCGCGGCCCGGGTCATCGCGGCAAACACCGCGGCGGAATTGATGCCGTGGCCACGATCGTCCGCCAGGCGCCGCTCTTTCTCCTCGCGCCAGATCGCCCAGCGCTGCGCGATCTCGGGACGCTGATCGACGGTGGTCGACGACTCGTCGAGGCCGTCGGCGAACAGGCGCGCCGCAACGCCGATTTCCGCCCACAACGGCACGGTGACGCTGTGGAATTTGCCCAGCGTCATCCGATCGAAGTCTACCTGGACGATCGGTCGCTTCGGCGTGATGCCGGTGTGGTTGGAGAACGACGATCCGAAGGCCAGGATGAGATCGCATTCGTTCATGAACCAGCTCGCCACGGGCGTGCCCGAACGTCCGAGCACGCCGGCGGCCAGCGGATGGCTGTCCGGGATCTGGCCCTTGGCCTTGAAGGTGGTGAGTATCGGCGCGTTGAGGCGTTCCGCCAGGGCGATCACGTCGTCCATGGCTTCGCGCGCACCGTAGCCGGCGATGACGATCGGCCGCTTCGAACGCCCGATGAGCGCCCGGGCCTCGGACAGGGCCTGCGGCGACGGCGCGATGTCTGCGGCGGCAATACGCCCGTCGGGTCCCGACGCCGACGCGGACGGGGCGGCGGACAGGGTCTGCACGTCATCGGGAAAAATCAGGTGCGCCACATCGCGCTCGACCAGTGCGTTCTTGCAGGCCAGGGTCATCAGCTCGGCGTGCTTCGAGGTGTGCAACACCGTCTGGCTGAAACGCGCCACCGGCTCGAAGGCCGTCGCCAGGTCGATCTCCTGGAACGCACCGGGCCCGAGCACCTGCACGTCGACCTGGCCGGTCAGCGCCAGCACGGGCGCCCTGTCCACGCGCGCATCCCACAAACCTGTCATGAGGTTCGTTGCACCGGGGCCGGCAATCGTCAGGCACGCGGCCGGCCGACCGGTGAGCTTGGCATAGCCGGAGCACGCGAAGGCCGCCGCGCCCTCGTGCCGTATGCCGTAGTAGGACAGGCGGCCCTTCCCTTCCTCGCGCCGCAGGGCATCGGCCAGCCCGAGGTTCGAGTGACCGACCATGCCGAAGACGCTCGTCACGCCCCAGTTG
>JAAUYH010013354.1_pt1 | contig 11474 bp, 9 predicted proteins | sample 7278061 | NCBI WGS metagenome assembly JAAUYH01 (sample SAMN14350203, study PRJNA611818) | marine sediment metagenome | isolation source: surface marine sediment (0.6m) | place: French Polynesia: Moorea | collected 2018-08 | reverse complement strand
CCGATGGGAACGCCGAACTGCTTACGCTGCTTCGAATATTCAAGCGTCATGTAGTTGGCGACCTGCATCGCGCCGCAGGCTTCTGCACATAGCGCAGCAACCGCTTCGTCGGCGACCCGTTCGATTAGCGGCAGGGCAGCTCCCTCTTCGCCGATCAGCGCCTCTGCGGGCACTCGGGCATTCTCGAAATAGACTTCCGAGGCGCGGCGACCGTCAAAGGTTGCATAGTCGCGGGTAACGACGCCTTCGGCGCTTCTGTCGACAACGAACACCGAGATGCCTTCATGGTCGCGGCGATCGCCGCCAGTGCGCGCGGTGACAATCAGGTGGCTCGCCCAGGGCGCGCCGATCACAACGGCCTTGTGACCGTTGAGGACATAGTCGTCACCGTCCTTTTTTGCGGTGGTTTCGAGGTCAGCAAGGTCATAGCGCCCGCGCGGTTCGGCATAGGCGAAGGCAAAGGTTCGCTCGCCAGAAACGATCCCGCCAATGTATTCTTCTTTCTGTGCAGCGGTGCCGGCGTGCTTAAGAAAGCCGCCTGCGCAAACCACGGTCGGGACAAACGGTTCAACCACCAGGCCCTTGCCGAATTCCTCCATCACGAACATCGCATCAACTGCGCCGCCGCCGAAGCCGCCATCTTCTTCCGAAAACGGCATGCCAAGAATGCCAAGCTCAGCCAGCTGCGCCCAGATTTCAGGTCGCCATCCGGCTTCGCTGCCGATCACTTCGCGGCGGGTTTCCGCGCCATATTCCTCGCGGACAAGGCGCGACAATCCATCGCGCACCATGTCCTGCTCTTCAGTGAAGTTGAAATCCACGTCTGTACCTCTCTGTGCCCTTGGGTGCCTTTAGAGGCCCAGGATCATTTTCGTGATGATGTTGCGCTGGATTTCGTTCGATCCGCCATAGATCGAGGTCTTGCGCATGTTGAAATAGGTCGCGGCAGAGTGCTGCGCGTAGTCGGGTCCGATCGGGTATTGGTTCGACCCGGCATCAGCGATTGAGCCATACATGGGCGTGCCGTAACTGCCTACCGCTTCGAGCGTCAGTTCGGTCAGGCGCTGCTGGATTTCAGTGCCCTTGATCTTGAGGATCGAACTTTCCGGCCCCGGTCCCTTGCCCGCTTGTTCACCAGCGAGGGTGCGCAGTTCGGTGTATTCGAGAGCGGCGAGATCGATCTCCAGCTGGCTGACTTTACGAGCAAAATCAAAGTCGCTCATCAGTGGCTTGCAATCCAGCGTTTCGCTCTGGGCAATCTCGCGCAGCTTCTCCACGCCGCGTTTCGAACGCGCCACACCTGCGATGCCAGAACGTTCGTGAGCGAGCAGGAACTTGGCATAGGTCCAGCCCTTGTTCTCTTCTCCGACAAGATTTTCAACCGGTACGCGGACATCGGTGAGCCAGGTCTCGTTGACCTCATATCCGCCATCGATAAGCTTGATTGGCTTCACCTCCACGCCGGGCGATTTCATGTCGATCAGGATGAAGCTGATGCCTTCCTGCGGCTTGGCTGCATCGGGATCGGTACGGCACAGGAAGAAGCCCCAATCGGCATGCTGAGCGAGCGTCGTCCAGGTCTTCTGACCGTTGACCACATAATGGTCGCCATCGCGCACGGCAGTGGTCTTGAGCGAGGCAAGGTCCGACCCTGCACCCGGCTCCGAATACCCCTGACACCACCAAACATCGCCCGAGAGAATTCCGGGCAAGTGCTGCTGTTTCTGCGCGTCATTGCCAAAGGTGTAGATCACCGGACCAACCATGGAGATGCCGAACGGCAGCGGCATGAATGTGCCCACACGTGCATTTTCTTCCGACCAGATATAGCGCTGCGTTGCAGTCCATCCGGTGCCACCATATTCGACCGGCCATGCAGGCGCGGACCAGCCTTTCTTGCCAAGGATCTTATGCCATGCGGTCATGTCTTCAGGCGACATATCTTCGCGGCTGCCCATCCCTTCGAGATGCTTGGGGTGGTTCTCTTCGATAAAGGCGCGCACTTCCTCGCGGAATGCGACTTCCTCGGGCGTGAATTCGAGGTTCATCGGATCGCTCTCCAAAAATTCGATGTTTGCGCGCGTGGTCCTGCCATGCGCAAAGGGCGAGGCAAACCCCCTTTTTTGGCCGCTTTTGCGCAACCCCGGTTCGATGAAAGGCAAGCCCAACGCTAGAGGTCAGCAAGCCGTAGCGTAATTGAAAAGTGATGGGGCGGTTGTCGGTCGAAAGCGAACCCGTCTGTATTAGGCATTGAGCGCGCTAAATTCGGCACGGATCGAGCCGTGCGGCCTTGCGACCGGGGGCAATGAAACGGTGCGGTTGGTCTTGCAGGCAAGTCTGACGGCGAGGCGTTGGTCTGCTTTCCACAGGTTTTGGACGTTGGCGGTACGCATGATATCTTTGGATGAAATCTCCAATTGCTGATGAAGCGTGCCGGAAAAGCGGCGAACTTTCTTTACGCAACGATCTGCGCGGGTTTAGGCGAATATGTGGGTGGCTAAACAAGATCAGGAGTAGAATCCTCCGATGGCAGAGCATCGTAGACCGTTACATGCTCAAATAGTTCTCGATGCGCGCAGCTCGTCTCGGCACATCGTGCGCTTCAGCTCGTCGGCAGTCAGCGCATCGGACGAAACCAGGGTTCTCATCCACGATCTGTCTCAAACCGGCCTGCGGTTAGAGACTTTTAATGGGCTAGACCTAGGAGAAACGCTTATTGTTGAATTGCCATATGTAGGGCAAATAGAGGCGCGAATTGTCCGCAGAGACAAGTCCATTCGGGGAGCTGAGTTTTTGACACCAATATCGAAAGCAGCCGTAAGCGCCGCTCTACTCCGTTCCCGTCCAATCCCGCCGGTCGAAGGCGATGATGCATCCGTAGAAGAGATATCACTAGGCAAGGATCCATCCATCGATGAGATCGTGGCCTTTGCTCAGGATATCGAGGAGAATAGAGGCGTAACCGGCGATCGACTGCTCGGCTTCAAACAAGCGCCCGATGCAACTCTCATTGCATTGGTGTTGAAGAGCGACTGATCGATAATCAGTGCCATGCACAGGGGCGTTTTCTGGTTTCGCGGTCCGAGGCTCTAGTCGGCAACCGCCAGATCTCAGTCTGCGACTGTGGCCTAAACGAAGTAAGCTTAGGCGGCCGACAGCATTATTTACCTGACCGGTCCGATGCTCGAAGGCGGACGATTATTGCCAGCTTGGTCGAGTTTGCTCACCCGACCCTGACTTCTTTCGATCCGAGCTACCGAGAAACTGCCCGCCTGGGGGAGATGGTGCCCGTCATTCAGATGGCAGCGTTCCTCGTCCAGTCTTCAGGTTTGCCGTTGTCGAGCTCATTGGCAGCCACCAGCTCGGCCTGATTGAGCTCGATTCCATTGTTGACCGCCCAGACTGCAGCTTGTGTGCGGTTTTGCGCACCAAGTTTCCGCAGGATCGCCTTCACGTGAACCTTGACGGTTGCCTCGCTGATATCGAGATGACCGGCGATGACCTTATTGGGCGAGCCAAGAATGAGATAGCGAAGCGTCTCGATCTCGCGCTCCGAAAGAAGCGAAATTGCCTCGCGCTCTGGCATGGAAGGCAGCACCCGACCGGTCCACCTCGCAGGGAAACCGCTGACAAGCTCGCTCGGCATGACTTTCTCACCGAGATGTACAAGCTGGAGCGATCTAACGAGAGCGGCGCAATCGACGCGCTTGACGATATACGCATCGACACCGGCCTTGAATGCCTCAAACATGAGGTCGAAATTGAAGTCGTTGCTGAGGATGACAATCTTGGCGTCAGGCATTGCCTCCTGACACACTTCGATCTCCTCACCTGTGTCATCGACATCGCCGATATCCAGAATCACAATATCCGGAGAAGACTGCCGATCTCGGGCGCTGGCAAGGCCGCGACCCGAGGAGTGAGATTCCACAACAGTGAACTTGTCGCCTTCAAGAATGCGTCTCAGTCCTTCGCGGGCGAGCGCATTATCACTCACTACCGTGACAGAAACTGGTGAAGACATATCCATGATAACATTCCCCCTTTGAGCAGTCCGCCTGCGACCCAAAAGTTACGCGCCAATGGCAAATGGGTCTCGAAAATAACCCAAACCCAAACTCAGCGCGATGAAATGTTATGTTCTACGCAATAAGTGTAACCTCAATCTGGTCCATTAGTCGAGTCTTAAAACGGGACGCTTCGGGAAACGGCACTTAAGGCGTGAAATCGCCCTAGCAAATCTCTCTCAAAAGTATGAATGCTTCGGCCGATGGGAGATAGACCGTTGACCCCCGTACCCTCGCCAGCGCTTCAATCGTCTCGAGCGATCGCTCGTCGGGAAATGGCTTCACCTGGCTTTCGAAACACGCAAAGGCACGAAGCTTGCGTTCGATGGTGTCACTGACATCGAAAAATGCATTGGGTACAAAGGCTTCTGTCACGCCCGGCGCGGCCCAATTCGTCTCCGAAAGCGTCTCGTAGGCATAGATTCTTCGCGGCACTTCAGGCCCTCTTGGTCGGGCTGCAACAAGGCCAGCTGTAAAGATAAGCTGATGGTCGCGATGGATGTCGCCGATAAAGGGCAGGAACATCGTTTGCGGCGCGATTTCCCTCACCAATCCACCAATGGCCGCGTTGAGTTCCGACCCTGCAATGGTGTCCAGAGCCGCTGCAGGCAAATCAAGAAAATGGCACTTTGTCACCCCAAGGACTTCGTGGGCTTCAACCAATTCGGCGCGGACTTTCTGGACCGATTCTTCGGAGAATGCCGGTTCGAATCCACGCGTGACAATCGCGACGTGAACTTCTTGACCGCTGTCGGCGAGGCGCGCCATCGTTCCTCCGCACCCAAGGACTTCGTCATCGGGATGAGGGGCTATGACCAGCGTTTTGCCAAGATGGTCCAGGCTGTCTTCTTTCATTATCTTCCCAATACTGCGTGGTTCCGGATCGAGGAAACCTCTTCACCTTCCCAATCCGTGACGCGGAGCAATCCATCGCCTGTGACCACCTCGAACCCGCCCTCGCTAACGCTGACAACCTGACCGATAACGCCATGATGCAGGTGGTTGGGACTGAAATCGGCACTCCAGATAACCAGCTGCTTGCCCGAATGGGTGGTGAAGGCGCCCGGATAGGGTCTCGAAACCGCGCGGATAAGCCGATCTATGTCTCTGGCGGGAGCAGTCCAGTCGATCCGTCCGTCTTCGGGGCGACGTCTGGCTGCATATGTAATGCAGGTCTCATCCTGCTTTCTTCGCGGAGGATTGCCTGTCGCAAGCGAATCCAAACTGGCGCGGATCATCGAATCCAGCGCAACCATGTGCTTGTCATAAAGCGTGCGCGCGGTTTCGCGCGGTGAAACATGGAAAAAGCGCTGCTCGAGAATATCGCCGGAATCGACACCGTCATCGACCCAGAATAGCGTCCCACCCGTGATCTTCTCATCGTTTAGGATGGTCCAAGGAAGCGCTGCACGACCTCTCATCCGTGGTAGCGCAGTTGGATGGTAGCCAATCGCCCGGTCTGGAGCGAGCGCCATAAAGTCCGGACCGCAGATTTGGGACCAACCGACAATGTAGATGTAGTCGGGTGCCTGAGCGCGAACGGCCTCGATCGATTCCGGGTCGTTGATATTGCGCACCCGAACAACCGGGATGTCATGCTCTTTGGCTAAGGGTTCAAGATCAACGAAATCCGAATGCCGTTTCGCAAGATCGGTTGCAAGCGTTGCGACCACCGCAGGCGCACAGCCCTCTTCGATCATCGCACGTAAGGCGTGTAAGGACCCTTCCACCGCCCCGACGAGTGCGATCCTCATGATCTCAGATCACTCCTTGGACGTGGGCAGGCAGATCGGTGGGCGAAGCTGCGTCGCGGCCAGCGTCTTGTTGATTTGGCACCGCAAGTCCCATTTCCTTCATCAATAGCGCATTGACCTTTCTGACATCGTAGACGGCTTCTGCAAGCTTGCGCGCACTATCACTCATTTGCCGTACAAGCTCATCATCCAAAACCAGTTTTTCCATGGCCTGCGCAAGACTTACAGCATCGCGCGGCGCAACAAGAAAACCGTTCACCCCGTCAGTCACTGCATCCCGGCAGCCAGGAGTATCGGTGGTTATGACTGCGCGGCCCACGGCAAGAGCTTCTAGGATCGTACGCGGCAATCCTTCCCTGTAATAGGTTGGAAGAACGAAGACATGGCTCTGCGCGAGAAACGCCGGCACGTCGTCCGTCTCGTCGATTACCTCGACCGGCGAACTTGCCTTTAGCCGCACAAGGTCTGCTTCCTGCAATCCGGTTGGATTGTCACGCTCAACGCGTCCGATCAGGCTGAATCGAACATCCGGATAGCGGGATGCGATATCGGTGGCCGCCTCTGCATACTCCCAGACCCCTTTGTCTTTCATCAGGCGACCGATCATTAGAAAGCGCAGCGGACCTTCCGGAAGAGGCGCTTTCAGATAGCGGTCGAGATCAACGCCAGAGCCGGGCACCTCGACGATCGGAGCAGAGCGATCGACAATTCCGGCCTCGATCATGTCCGGGCGGTCATCCGAATTGAACACGAAGACACGTTTCGCATCCTTCAGACCGGAACGGTACAATCGGCAGAACACACGTTTGATCAGCCATCTGTCGGAAGCGGCTTCGCTAAACAGATAACCGAGGCCGGACATCAGCGCGTAGAAGCGCTTCACTCCTGCGATGCGGCAAGCAATACCGCCATAGATGATCGGTTTTTGGGTGTATGCGACGACTGCATCGGGGCGTTCCTCGCGCAGCAGCTTCACATATTCTTTTATGGTGCCCAAATCCGCGAATACGTTCATGCCCGTCCGAGCCATTTGAACGACCCGCAATTCTACACCGATCGCTTCAAGTTTGGCTCGAACCCGCGGGTCATCATCGGGTGAGACCGCAACCACTTCGTGGCCCGCGTTGCACATCTCTTCAATCAGCTTGCCCCGGAAGTTAATCAGGGAGAAGGCCAGGCTAGAAAGCACAACTACTTTCAAGGCTGGATACCCCCTTGGCAAAAGCCACTGCAAACACGCTCCTACGCCTTGCCCGCTTCGCTATCAGAATGAAAACTGTATTTGGTCGATTAGGCCAAAGTCTGAGCGTTTCAATCTTGGAGGGGCGCTAGGCGAATGGGCGTAGTGAGTTGCCCACCCTTCTGAGAGCGGCTTTGCTATCCCTTTGGTGCAATCGCAATCTCCTGTTGGAGAGCGAAAGTCTCTCGCGGGCCATTATGGCTTATCCTACGATGCGCAAGTGCGTCTGCGCGTGAGAGCCGATATTCCTTAAAACGCTGGGTCCTCGACGTCAGCTTCTCAAGGGGGAGAAGGCTCCGGAATGGCGCAATCAATCGCAGGCGATGTAGAAACTGTTGCAAGCAATGCAGACGAGACCGGTCGGCCTGAAACCGTCGATCTGGCAAAGGCGGATGGCGCCGGACGCCTCACAAGGCTGTCCAGATACATGGCTGCACGTTTCGGCATCGCATCGGCGTTTTACTGGAGGAAGATCATCCGCCTTGCCGGTGTGATGGCCCTCGACTTCGCAGCGATAGCGGGCACGAACCTCTGGCTTCTGCTGTTTCTGCAGGACAATATCGGTAGCCAGACAGGTCCCGTCACACTCCCGCTTTTCGTCATTGCTGGAAGTGCGGGTGCCGTACTCTTACTGTTTTTCAGCGGGCTCTACCGGCGCAATTGGCGCTTCACCTCGATCACCGACTGTTTCGTGCTGGGCTTGAACATTGCGATTGTGATTGGACTGTTCTGGGGGGCGATGTGGGCGACATTCAGACCCACAGATGCGGCGCAATTCTGGACCGTCGCAGTGCTCCATTTCAGCCTGTCGCTGCTCATCATGCAAGGGATGCGGCTCATGCGAAGGGCAGTCCTGCGTCTTCCTTTCTTCCTGCTAGCCCGGACCGATGCATCCGCGGACATGGCCGACCGCGAGAAGGTGGTTCTTGTCGGCCGAGCCGAATGGGCAGAATCAGTCATCCGGATCACGCAGGCGGACCGGCATTCTCCTATCGCCATTGTCGGTATTCTCTTGCCGGAAGCAGATGGCCCCGTTCTCCAGCTTCGCGGTGTTCCGGTCCTTGGATTTCCCGAAAACCTCCTGTCGGCGGTCGTCTTGCTTGAAGAGCGGGATCAGCGCCCGGACAACATCATCATGTGTGATGACGCGGTCAATCTGAGCCCGCGCGACATAGCTTCGATCACCCGTCGGACGCGCGATCTGGGAATTGAGGTCGTCAGGGTGGGAGATGACTGGGGTCACCTTCTGGGTCGGCCTGCTCGGTCAGAAACCGACCAACTTACACCGGCAAAACTGCTTGGAAGAAGCGAACTTGAGTTGCGCGATGCAGCTATTTCCAAGCAGGTTGCAGGGGCGACAATTCTGGTAACCGGTGCCGGAGGCACGATCGGGTCCGAGTTGGCGCGGCAACTTGCAGCTTTCGATCCCGCAAAGCTTGTCCTGCTGGATCATTGCGAATTCAATCTCTACACGATCGAGCGGCAGATAAGCGAGACATTCCCGGACGTGCCCGTGGCGATGTCGCTTTGCGATGTGCGTGACTTCGCCGAAGTGAGACGGGTATTCGCGCGTCACGAGCCTGCCATTGTCTATCATGCCGCTGCGATTAAACACGTTCCTATAGCCGAGGCCAATCCGTGCGCGGGCGCACACACAAACATCATCGGGACGAAGAACGTCGCTGATGCTGTGTGCGAGTTCGGCGCTCGCGCGATGGTGCAAGTTAGCACTGACAAGGCAGTAAACCCGGTTGGCATTATGGGCGCAAGCAAACGCGTCGGCGAATTGTATGCGCAGTCGCTCGATCTTTGCGGCGTCGATGATCCGGACGCTCCGCGTTTCATGACCACCCGGTTCGGAAACGTTCTTGGCTCTTCAGGTTCGGTTGTGCCTCTTTTCAAAAGCCAGATCGTGGCAGGCGGTCCCGTTACGGTGACGCACCCAGACATCAAGCGCTTCTTTATGACGGTGCGCGAAGCGGTTCAGCTCATCCTTCAGAGCAGCTCGCGCGCCTTGCAGGATGGCACTCCGCGCGGGCGCATCATGGTGCTAGACATGGGTGAGCCTGTGAAGATCGTTGATCTTGCAAAGAGGATGATCCGGCTTCACGGCCTTGAGCCCGATGTCGACATAGATATTCGATTTACCGGCCTTCGCCCGGGCGAAAAGCTCTTCGAGGAGCTGTTTGACAGCTGTGAAAGACAGCAGGCTTCCTCAATACCGGGGATCTTCGAAGCGCAATCCCACCCAATTCCACTGCCCCTCATCACGCGCGCAATTGAACAGGTTGGCCGCGAGATCGAGAGGGGCAACGACGACGACGTTTGCCGGATCACGCATCATCTTACGAGACTTCCGAGCAGCTCACCGACGCTTGCCGGATTTGTCGCAAACTCCAAGACATTCTGGGGACGCAAGATCCTCTCTGTCGAGGAGGTCTGATCGGGATGGCGCACCTCGACGGTCCAGAAAGCATATCGCGGTACAGGGCAGCCAAACCCTTGGCGGTGGCCAAATCAATGTGGCCAAGGCACGAGGACGACGAGATCAAGGCCGTCACCAATGTCTTGCGGTCCGGCAAGGTAAACGCACTCGTGCATGGCCTGGAGAACAGGGCGTTTGAAAGTGAATTCGCCAGCTATATCGACGTCCCATATGCAATCGCCGTCAGCAATGGCACGGTTGCGATAGAGGCCGCATTACGCGGTCTAGGTATCGGCCCCGGCGATGAAGTCATCGTGCCGGCACGAAGCTTTTTTGCTACCACCAGCGCGGTAGTCGCCGTTGGCGCGCAGCCCGTATTTGCAGATGTCGAACTGGATACACAGAACATCGATCCCAGCTCGATCGAAAGGCTGGTGTGCAAGGCCACGCGGGCCATCATCTGTGTCCATCTCGCCGGGCAGCCATGCGACATGGATCGGCTGTGTGAGATCGCTTCGGCGAATTCCTTACATCTTATCGAAGATTGCGCCCAAGCTCACGGCGCCTCTTGGAAGGGACGCTGCGTAGGTTCTTTCGGCGACGCTGCCGCGTTTTCGTTCTGCACCGACAAGATTATGTCAACCGGCGGCGAAGGCGGCATGGTGGTGATGAAGGACGAAGACGTCTGGCGCACTGCCTGGGCTTACAAGGATCATGGCAAGGACCCGCTGCGCTTGAGGGAACCCTCTCCTGCCGGTCCGGGAGAATTTCGCTATCTCCATGACGGGTTTGGCAGCAATTTCCGGATGACCGAGATGCAAGCTGCGATCGGTCGACGGCAGCTTTCAAAGCTGGACAAGTGGCTTTCGCAGCGGCGCGAAAACGCGGAAGCCTTTCTGTCAGCGGCCTGTGAAAGCGAGGTTGTCACGCCGATGCGGCTGCCCGCCGAGGCAAAGCACGCTTACTACAAGGCTTACATCCGCCTCGACCTAAGCTTTTTGCCTCCCGACCTTTCCCGCCGGGAAATCGTCTCGGCCTTGATGCTCGAAGGCATTATGTGCGGCAGTGGCTCGTGCCCTGATATGAGCAAAGAAGGCGCTTTGCTTGACCGCGATGTAAAACGAGACGGAGATCTGCCCAACGCACATCGCCTCGCGCGAGAAACAATGATGTTTCAGGTCGATCATACATTATCATCCGACCAGACGGCCCAATTTGGCCGCCGGCTAGCAGAGATCGCGGACATGTATAAAATTGCGTGAGGAATATAAGTCGGAGAGCCAGCGCAACGCAGGCTGATTGATGCGAAGCGAGATGAGAAAGAGGAGATACCCATGATCAGACTCAAGAGAAAACTGGCTTTTCTTGCTGCAGCGACCTGCCTTGCTGCGACGGGTGGATGCGCAAGCGGTGTCGGCAATCTTCCGCCTCTCGAAAGCGCGAGTGCTACCGAAATCCGGCTCGCCCCGGGCGACAAGATCGCGATTGCGGTTCAGGAGCTTGAGGAAATCTCGGGCGAATACATCATCGACGAAACCGGTTCCGTTTCGCTCCCACTCATCGACCAGCTCCCAGCGTCCGGGCTTTCCTACGTGGAGATGCAAAACGCGATTGCTTCGCGCCTGATAGCGGCGGACATCGTGAAGGATCCGAATGTGACGGTGCAGCCGCTTGAGCTCCGCCCGATCTACATTCTCGGGGAAGTTCGCCAACCGGGCGAATACACTTTCCGCCAAGGCATGACAGTCTTCGCAGCAGTCGCTTCGGCCGGGGGATACACGTACCGGGCGAAGACCGATGAGGTAGCGATAACCCGCATTGTTGGCGATCGGACAACCACTGGGCTTGCAACCAAAGATACGGTGGTCATGCCCGGTGATCGCATCGAAGTGTTCGAGCGTTGGTTCTGATGGCTGGTAACAACGTTCGACGTCTCTTGGGCTCGACTGCGGTCGTCGTCGCGCTGGCCTTCCCGTCGTCAGGCGCAT
>JAAUYH010121512.1_pt1 | contig 11476 bp, 11 predicted proteins | sample 7278061 | NCBI WGS metagenome assembly JAAUYH01 (sample SAMN14350203, study PRJNA611818) | marine sediment metagenome | isolation source: surface marine sediment (0.6m) | place: French Polynesia: Moorea | collected 2018-08 | reverse complement strand
ATTAATTATTCGTCAAAGCTATGGTTTTAAAAGCTTTGATTCTTTAAGAACTAAACTATTAGCTTGTTTATTTTAATAAGATTTATTTATCACCATAGGTGCAGGAGAGCCTAATTTTTTTCGATCTACTGAATTTATTTTTCAGATTATGCTCGATACAATACTTCTGTAAATCTTGAATATCAGGGGCATAAATTCTTTTTTCTGTTTCCAAATTTATCGCTGTTAACATATTAAATTTAGACAATAGTATGAATATTTTTAACTTATTATAATTTTTACTTCTCGATAAGTATGAATTATAATTTCAACTTTAACTAGAATACTAAGAAACTTAAATAGGATTAAGAAAGCTAATTACAGAGAATGCGATCGCGTTCCTCTATAGTAGAGTTATTCTGGAGATAATTTTGCATTAATTTCCCCTCAGAAGTAAAGTTAACTGAATTTATATGAAATCACTTTAGATATTCCGAATTCCGTCCGCGCAGCGACTACGGTCGGTCATTCCGAACTTATACCATTTATCATTAGTAACGAGAGACTTAGTCTGGAGTTAAAGTCAGAAGTCAGAAGTCAGAAGTCAGATTTAACAGTAGTTAAAAGACTTTTTTATATTAGCTAATAAGTCTTTATTTATCTAGCTACTTTTGAGAAATGGTATTACCTTAGATTAAGGTTCTATGGCAAAATCAGAACATTTAGGTTGAGGTAAATTAAGCTCGACTCCTTTGGCTTTGATTAATTGCTGCCAACCCTGTTGGAAATTGGGACTAGTTTTTTTCATACTGTGAGTCCGTAATAGACTATCAATCGCGTCAAACCAAATACCAGCTTTACCATAGACTTCATAAGAATGATGTTGATTGTAATGGAGTTGCGATCGCAGATTACTGTCTATTTTAACTCTTCTGATCCAGCCATAAACCACTTGTGGTGGATAGCGTTTTTCGTCATCACAATATACCTTTAAATACCAGCGATACCATTCTCCAATTTTTAGTCCAGGTAGATGTTGAGGCAAAGTAGTATTGAGATAATCTGAATTTTCATCTATCGACAACTGTTGTTTAGAGAGATTGTTGCGGTTTTGATCTTGAAGCACAAACTCAATTTCAGTTGCTGAAGTAGAGTGGGAAGGTACATAAAACCAAAATGTGGGATGCTCTTTAACAGTTTTACCCCAATTAGAAACAGGTACTAAAGCTGTCAAGGGAAACTCAGTACTACCACATTGTCCACGAGCTTCCCCAGCACTTTGTTGACCAGCTCTCCCTGTATCAGAAAAATCTAGGGTGTCTTCTCGTTGCGAAGAAGAAGCTTTTCCAGTCTCTTCTACATTGAGTAAATGAAACTGTTTATCAGATAAAATATTCGCGCTCTTAATATTTTGTGGAATAGGTGATAAATGAGGTTCGATTTCTGAAGCTGTTACAGAGCTGTTGACATCTTCCAGAAATTCCATGGGTTTTGCGATCGCATTATTGGTTATAGGAGTTAAACTCATCAATAACACTAGCTTCCATGGGGTTGGTTTTATCTTCCAGTTTTGAGCATCCACAATAGAATGTTTTGATTGAACGGGCTTCTACCTCCTTACCACTATAAAATCATGTTTCTCAACTTAGAACAATATCAATTTAACTGTTTATCAGTCTTTTCCTACTTTTTCATAGCCATTTTCAAAAGCAAAACGCACTAGTTGGGTACGATTCTCTAAATTAAGCTTGCCTAAAATATTACTTAGATGAGTCTGTACTGTACGGGGACTAATAAACAAAATTTCACTGATTTGCTTATTGGTCAAACCTTGAATAACTTCCCAAAATACCCTTTCTTCTGCGGGAGTTAAAGGCAATGGTTTTGGCTCAAACACTTTATCCGAACTATTCGTCCCTGTAGCAGGCTGATCGAAAGTGTTTTTCCCCCCTGGTATATTAGAAGAATTGGCTAATTCTCCGATCAGATGCACAATTTCCGCATGAATTCTGCGAGAACGTTCAATCAAAGCTTCAATCTTAGCCAGCAATTCTTTCATTTCAAAGGGCTTGGTCAAATAGTCGTCTGCCCCAATAGAATGCCCTAAAACTCGATCATCTAGCTTGCCCCTAGCTGAAAGAAAAATAAATGGTATTAACTGTCCTGAAGGCTGAGAACGCAGCTGACGGCAAAAATCAAATCCATCCATCCCAGGCATAGAAACGTCGGATACGACAATATCTGGGGTGTCTTTTTCAAACAAGACCAAAGCTTCTTTCCCAGAACCAGCAACAGTAACTTGATATCCTTGTTGTTCTAAGGTGTGTTTGAGAACAGTCCTTAATATCTTGTCATCATCCACTACCAAAATTTTCTTCATGTGTTGTTGCTATGAATGTAAAATAACGGCTCAATCTTTTAAAAATAGTCAGACTTAGCTATTAGTTGTATAGAGTAACCTTAGTATTTAAATTTCTTTTTTACTATAAATCTATCTCAACATATCGTGATGTATGTCTTAATATAACTACTGCTGCTTAATTGTATTGTAGCTATATTCTATAATTTAATTTTTGTTTTTCACGACTTCTATGTACGAGCAACTGACACCCCCTACTACTGGCTCTAAAATTACCTTTCAAAATGGAAAACCTCTAGTTCCCGATGATCCAATTATCCCTTTTATTAGAGGAGATGGTACAGGGGTTGACATTTGGCCAGCTACACAAAAAGTGATCGACGCAGCAGTAGCTAGTGCTTACGGTGACAAGCGCAAAATTAATTGGTTTAAAGTGTACGCAGGAGATGAGGCTTGTGAAAAATATGGGACTTTTCAATATTTACCTCAAGATACTCTCAAAGCTATTGAAGAGTATAGTATTGCGATCAAAGGACCTTTAACTACTCCTGTAGGCGGTGGTATTCGTTCTCTAAACGTAGCTCTCAGACAACTCTTTAGCCTGTATTGTTGTATCCGCCCTAGTCGCTACTATGCTGGTACTCCTTCCCCTCATAAAAATCCTGAGAAACTAGATGTAATAGTCTATCGAGAAAATACCGAAGATATTTATCTTGGTATTGAATGGCGACAAGGCAATGCTATTGCCAAAAAACTCATCGATTTACTCAATACAGAATTGATTCCTGCTACTCCTGAACACGGCAACAAGCAAATTCGTCTGGATTCTGGTATTGGGATTAAACCTATCAGTAAAACTGGTTCTCAAAGATTAATCAGACGAGCGATTCAGCACGCTCTCAGATTGCCTAAAGCTAAACAAAAAGTAACTTTGGTGCATAAAGGAAACATTATGAAATACACTGAAGGAGCTTTTCGCGATTGGGGTTATGAACTAGCTACAACAGAGTTTCGTAATGAATGTGTTACGGAAAGAGAATCTTGGATTTTAAGTAACAAAGAAGCAAATCCTGATATTTCTATAGAGGATAATGCTCGCAAAATTGACCCTGGTTACGATTCTTTAACTCCAGAAAAGCAAGAAAAAATTCGTCAAGAAATCGCATCAGTAATTAATACAATTTGGGATACCCATGGCTCTGGTCAATGGCAAAATAAAGTCATGGTCAATGACCGCATTGCAGATAGTATTTTTCAACAAATTCAAACCCGTCCCGATGAATATAGTATTTTGGCAACTATGAATCTCAATGGGGACTATATATCCGATGCTGCTGCTGCTATTGTTGGTGGCTTGGGAATGAGCCCAGGTGCCAATATTGGGGATAATTGTGCTATTTTTGAAGCTACTCACGGTACTGCTCCTAAACATGCTGGTTTAGACCGCATAAATCCTGGCTCAGTAATTTTGTCAGGGGTAATGATGTTAGAGTTTATGGGATGGCAAGAAGCAGCAGATTTAATTCAGCAGGGATTAGCTAATGCGATCGCAAATCGCCTAGTTACTTATGACCTAGCTCGTTTGATGAATCCTCCTGTAGAGCCACCCCTAAAATGTTCTGAGTTTGCTGATGCTATCATTAACAACTTTTAGCAAACACTAGTGGCTTAAGATATTGTCCTTTCACGGCAGTGTAACGGTGACTAGGTTAAAATTCTAATTAAAAGCTAATAGCTAATAGCTAATAGCTTTTAGATGTGAATACCAGTAAACTGAGACGCATTAATGCTTGTTTTTCCGATTCCTTATTATTTCTTATATAACTCAATTTACATCAACCTCTTATGTCTGACGAGCTAATAGGAAGACGTTACCAAGTAATTAAATGCTTGAGGACAACAGGCTTTTGCAAAACTTTTTTGGCAAAGGATACTCATCTGCCTGATACTCCTTGCTGTATAGTCAAAAAACTTCAGCCCCAATCTACGGAAGAATTTATTTTAGATACTGCTAGAAGATTATTCAGCAATGAAGCTAAAGTCCTTTATAAGTTAAGTAATCATCTGCAAATTCCTCGTCTATTGGCTCACATGGAAGTAGATGAAGAGTTTTATTTGGTTCAAGAATTTATTGAGGGTAAAGATTTAAGTCAAGATGAGAGATTTAAGAATGGCGATCGCTGGAATGAAGCTGAAGTCAAAGAATTTCTAATGGATGTATTGGGAATTTTGACTTTTGTCCATCAAAATAGCGTCATTCATCGGGATATCAAGCCTTCTAATCTGATTCGTCGAGATAGTGATGGCAGAATGGTACTAATTGATTTTGGTGCAGTTAAAGAAATTACTAACATGACCCTCACTGAAGGACAAGGGAATCTTTTAACTGTGGCTATTGGTACTCCTGGTTATATGGCTAGTGAGCAACAACGGGGTGATCCCCGTTTTAATAGTGATATTTATGCTTTGGGTATGACTACCATTCAAGCGATCACTGGCTTGCACCCCGATTTAATACCACGCGATCGCGAAACAGGAGAAATTAATTGGCGCGATCGCGCTCCTCATTGCAGTGATAATCTCGCAGATATCATTGACCGCATGGTATGTAATGATTTCAGAGAACGTTATCAAAACGTCAATGAAGTAATTAATGATTTACAACTTATACAAGGTAATAGAAGAAAATATCCTTTAAACGGGAACATAAATAGATTCTTTCGGAAGTTAAAATCTCAATGGTTATTAATCCTGATAATTCCCTTAGTAACGGGCTTAATAGTTCTTGCTCCTAATATTTGGAACTCTCTCAAAGCTCTAGGGTATTACAATCAAGGCAATCTTTTAATCAGAGAAGACAAGTATGAAGATGCGATTACTTATTTTGATGCAGCGGTAAGAATCAAGCCTAATTTTGTGGAAGCTTGGACAAATAAAGGCTTTGCTCAAGGGAAATTGGGCAGACACTTGGAGAAGTTTTCTTCCTGTGCCAGAGCCACTAATATAGATGCTAATTTTGCTGAAGCCTGGAATTGTAGGGGTTTAGCCAGAGCTGATTTGCAACAATATGAATCGGCTCTAAGAGAATTTGATCAAGCGATTTCAGTAGATAATAGTTTTTATAATGGTTTCTTTAATAAAGGGCAAATACAACTCAAACTAGGACAATTAGAAGAGTCAATTAAAACAACCCGTGTAGTGATTTCAATTAAACCTGACCATTCCTACGCTTGGACTCAAATTTGTCAAGCTTTATACCAGTTGAAACAATATAAAAATGCCCAAGCTCATTGTCAAGAATCCCTAAATATTAAACCGAACCATCAGTCTACGATTAAACTTTTAGAAAAAATTAACAATGAGCTCAATAAAAGATCAGCCTTAAGCAAATAGCTAAAACCCAGAGACAGGTTGATTATTTTGATAGATTTCCTATTTCAAGAACTTTCTTCCTAATAATAATGTCCAAAAATCCACACGATATCCAGTAGATTGAAATCCTCGATCATTGAATTCCAATTTATCTACTGTCAAATCCTTGTCTATAATCGAACTTAAAAATAGTCTTGCTGTTTGCTGAGGTTCTACTGTTGGAGCTAGGGTCAATAACAATAAACTACATTCTCTAGCATCTTGGGTTGCACAAATTGCGGGTAATCCTCCTTGTTGAGAACTAATAAACCTAAGACTCGTCATGTCTGAACCCGTTGCAGCATGCTCTTCCAGTTTTAAAGCTACCTCACTACAAACAACTTGAGAATCTATTGATTCTGGTAAATTGCCACTGTCCCAATGGAAGATAGGTTGTTGACTGCCTTCCCCTTCAACTACAGTTACTGGAACCCCATTTTTTATTTGGCAAGAAAAATTTAAACCTGAAGGTAATGCTGATTCTGCAGAAGCTGGAGCAGAGTTCAAACCAAGAACACTAAACGCTACCAAAGATGATAAATGCTTAAGATTCATAAAAATTTACTCTCCCTGATGAAAACCCCTCTTGTATATTTATTTTATGTATATCCACTACTAACGATACAACAACATCTTCACTAAAATTACTTACTTAACCAATTTTAGCTAAAGTTTTTTCGATAATAGATTACAAACGGGCTAATAGATTACACATAAATGACTAATCTTTTGTCATAAATAATAAAACACTTGTTTAACTAGAGGAGAAAAATTACTTGTGAACGCATCTGAGAGAGCGAAAGGACTGGATATTACTACCAAAATCGCTTCAATTGTGACTCTCTTTAAAGCTCAGTTCCCCGACGCTAAAGCTGACCTCAAACCCTGGCGCAATGATCCTGATACTCTAAAGTTAGTCGATCCAGACTCTATAGATATTGGGTTTCACTTTCCAGGTTGGAGTAGAAAACTCCAGAGCAACAGTATACTAGTACAGATTCGTTTTTATCAAGACCCTTTAGACAAAGAAGAAAAATTTATTGGTTTAGAAACCGCAGGATTTAGTCATCTGGGACAAGTTTGGCGATTTTCTACCATCGAAAACTGGCAATTATGTGGTCAACATCTTCCTGTAGAAGAAATAGCAACAAAACTCAAACTGTTTTGTCGCCAAGTTTTCGAGTTATATGAATCATACTAAAAGGCACTAGTTTGTTAAGCAGATTGTCGGAAATCAGAACTAACAATTTTCTCTAAACTGTTCAATAATCCTTCTCTACCATTAAAGTTATCTAGTCGCTTGAGTAAATTTCCGTCTTTAAAGAGTAATAAAGTAGGTAAATTTTTCAATCGATAAGTATTTGCTAACTTAAAATTTTCGTCAGCATTAACCGTGACAAGTTTAATAGGTTGTTTGGGATTGGTTTGTAACTTTAGCATCATGGGATTAATCATGCGACATAAACCGCACCAAGGAGCCCAAAAATGCACTAATACTGGTTGAGAAGCTCTTAGAACTTCTTGTTCAAATGCTTTTTCAGTATCCACCTGCAACATAATACCAAAATTTTTTATCAAGATATTTTATATACTTGAAATTATGCTACAACCAATTGGGATCGAATAACAGGTACTTAGATACCAGAATTTACCATTATACAGAAGAGGTTATTCATAGTATCTAAAAATATGTTTGCCAAAATTACTTATGTTGTTTATTGGCTTTGGAAGGAAAAGCTGATCCCGCTCTCCGTGTAATCGCTGCATTCTTAACAGAATTTTTATTAATACCAGTTAAATTACTGATTTTTTTTCTTTTCATTGCTAATCTATATTAACGAGTTAGTCAAAACTGGTATTTTCACTTAAGAAATTAGACCTAAGCTACTCTATCAAAGGCTGACTGTAGTAACAAAAGTTACACAAGTCATCAAGAAAAATTCAAAAATTAACCTATTGATTCATAAATAAGTTGACAATCATGAAACATATTTTGGCTCTAATTGAACAAAAGCAAAAAATATATTCCCAGTTACCTTTGTTTGAATTTATGCAGGATCAAAGTATACCAGCTATCAAAAGATTATCTTTCGCTCCTTGTACTGCACCATTCATTATGAGTTTTTCTGATTTGTGTAAGTATGTTTTTCGTCAAGAACCTACTAACGACCCAATACAAAAAATATTAAACCAGCATACTTATGAAGATGATTTTCATTGGCAATGGTTTTTAGCGGATTTAGAAAAATTAGAATTTAATTATTCTTTACAGCTTAATGATTCCTTAAAATTTTTATGGAGTGAAACAACTAAAGGCTCACGATTTATGACCCATGAACTCTATAAACATATCATTCAGTCTCAACCATTACACAAGCTAATAATTATGGAAGCAATGGAAGCGACTGCGGAGACTACCCTATCTTTTACTAGACAAGTTACTGATGAATTGAAACTACTTACTAACGAAGAATATAAGTATTTTGGAGGGCTTCATCTTGATACTGAAAAAGATCATAATGCTAATTCTGATGATGTGAATCAGTTTATTGAAAATATCTATATCTCGGAAAAGACTCGACAAGAAAGTTTTGATTTGATTGAACAAGTATTTGAATTATTTACTCAATGGACTCATGACCTATTGGCTTATGCAAAAAGTTATCCAGTCTCTCAAGAATCAGTTATGCCAATAAATCAAAAAGAGATAGAGATATTGAAAATAGCATAAGGGGTCTTATTCTAAAGGTTTTAATGATTAATGTCTAATAAGTTAAGGGAGAAGAGAAGATTTTAGGATTGGGTTTATAGTTAGTCAAAATTTAGGTTAAATGTAGATTAGCTTATTAGCTTGGCAGGCATAAAATAATTCATATTAATAACTAAGAAAATCACAATTCTTGTTTCTTCTAAACTCCATATCCTAACCCTGATATTATCAAAACCCCTTTCTATATTATAGGAGTACTATTAGATCTCACAATTTATACTTGAATTGTGAGATCTAGCTGTTATAAATGATTATGAAAAGTCTTATATAGCAAGACAGCTTAATGAGTGAGAATTGGTATTATTATTATCTGTTTGAAAAAACTCTATTGATGGGTAATTATTCAGTTTTGAGAAACGGTATTATCTTTGAGTTTAGGAAAATTGCATATTTCCAAGTTATCATACCTATGACCAAATTATGGTAACTGTTAATTCGTGAGCTAGAGATGCTCTGGGTTTAGGATTTATATCAAAAGTGCAATCAAAAAAGATGAATAAAAAACAAGAAGAGAGCTATCGTAATCTGATTTGTGGTGTATTGACTTACCCCGAACGCTCTGCCTTAATTTTAGATGCCCATCCACATTTACTCGACTATGGTTTGATGCAGGTAATGGAACAAGTGGCAACAACTATGGCAGCTAACAGTTCTACCGAAGCAGCTTCTTTTTTAAACAATTTGATGTCTCAACTAAAAGATGAATTAATTCCAACAGAGAAAAAAACTCATTCTTTACTTGAGACTCAAGAAATAACAACTGATGAATATAAATGGTCTAACCTAGGTGGTTTAGCTCTTATGCTCAGTAACATTATCTTTATCTTGGTGATTGTGCTTTAGCCAAATCAAATACTACTATTAGCAGCATTATAGATTAGTGCTTGTAGTAAAATCATAATCTATGGTAGTTTTTAGATGTTTTGCGGTCAGACGCTCTGGCTCGGAACGAGATTGTACATTCCTTCGGAAAGCTCGCGTAGTATCGGTTAGTCTTCAACCCTCTTCATGTATATAGACTCCGAATTACTTCAATTTATGCGATCGCTATATTGGTATTTTGTACCCGAATCGTCTTGTCAGACTTCTGGAGCTTAGTTCTAAAGTTTCATAAGTAACAATACTTATGTTTTGATTCTGCTAAGAGAATTATGTAATTATACTCAATCAGATCATTCACAGAAATTACCGCTTAAATTGTCTTTTTGCGATCGCCAAAAAATTTTACAACATTTGTTGATAGATATTTAATTTAGGTACCAATATTATGGAATTCATAGATTACAAATTATGAGATTCATAAAGAGGCACGGAGCAGGTAAATTGCATCTTTTTATTGAGGAGTTAAATCACATATGTCTGTCCCAGTCCTAAATCAGCAAGCATTGAGAGAAGCTCAAACTTCTCAATCCATAACGACAAAACAAATAGTTCTGGAAATCCAAAACTCTTACCAAGTCGATATGAAGCTGTTACTAAAAGCTCTTGCTGAAGCTAAATACGGACCCAATAGTCAACGGCAACTAACTGCCAGAGAAACAGAGATATTTTGTCTTACTTGTAATAACATCTACTCAGCTTTAGAGAAGAGTTTTATTAGAGAGTATAGAAGAAGAATTACTCTCGAAGAGATTAATTCCTATATTGAAATTCTTAATCATCCAAATATTAATCTCAATAATAGAACCTCGGCAACTAAATATCGTAATAGTTTACGGGAAGAAATTGCTCAAGCTTCTTCTGAAGCTATTAAACAGGAGCTAAATATAAAACTGAGAATTGCTACTACGAGTGTCAAAGTTTTTGATGATCGAACCTCATGGTCAAAACTAAAAAATGAATTGATCAATCCTGCTCTAAAGTTAGATGAAGATACTCAAATTACTCCCTCAATGATTATGACTTTATTTAGATACCAATATCCATTAAGTTAATATTCGTAGTAAAGATGATCAATCAAAAAGATTTCATAGCTATAGTAAAATTCCATAACCTAATGCCTGAAATTCAACTTCAAGATTTTCTCCAATCTCAGGGGTTAATTGAGACTAGCTTGAGTCAAGGGCAAATAAAAGTATTATCTTTTCGAGGTGATGAATTAGACTTATCTTTTAAAAAAGCGGGTTTGAAATCGGAAATAATTAGTCAATATTTGACATTGATTGATATTGGTTTGGCTCCAGAAAGTAAACAACAAAACTTTTATTCAATTCCAATTAGTTACAACTACAAAACATCAGCAATTGCTGTAGAAACTATCCAACAAAACTAAAATTTTACCAACTATCTACAAGGATAATTATTATGTTTGATTTAACCAGAGAATACCTCAAAAAACTAGGCTTACCTGAAGAAGATAAAAATAATTTGCCTTCGTCTGAGCTGACTTTTCCTGATGGGGCGAACTATCGGATTGAGATACCTACTGTTAATAGCTTTGAAGCAGCTAAAGCCTTACTTCAAGAAGCAGAACTATTAGGCATTACTATCAATCGACTTACAGAAACTTATGGGATTTTTCGCCATACTCGTCTAGAGATACAAGATTGGGTTAATCTTTGTCGAGACTATGGCTGTCAACTAATTATGTCTCCTGGTCCTCGTGCTACTTACGATACTAGTGCTACAGTACAATCATCTCAAGGTATGCGTATTGGCTATCGACTACGAGGAGTTGAACAGTTAATTCGTGCAGTAGAAGATATCAAAAGAGGCGTCGAGCTGGGAATTAAAGGCTTCTTAGTTTATGACGAAGGGATGTTGTGGCTAGTCAATAGAATGCGTGAAGATAGAGAACTACCCCCTGATATTACTTTTAAAGTCTCTGCCCACTGTGGTAACGCCAACCCTATTTCAGTAAAACTAATGGCAGAACAGGGTGCTGATAGTGTCAATCCTGTTAGAGATTTGCAGTTGCCCATGATTGCAGCAATTCGTTCAGCAGTGTCTATTCCTCT
>JAAUYH010096218.1_pt1 | contig 11476 bp, 12 predicted proteins | sample 7278061 | NCBI WGS metagenome assembly JAAUYH01 (sample SAMN14350203, study PRJNA611818) | marine sediment metagenome | isolation source: surface marine sediment (0.6m) | place: French Polynesia: Moorea | collected 2018-08 | reverse complement strand
GTTTTCTGTATAAATTGAGCCCTTAAGGCTTGATCTTTTACGGAAAGTTGACTCCTTGCTTGTAATACTCCTTACTTTTAATAATTAAACAGATAATCTTGCGGAAACCAAGGAAATATGCGATCGCAAAAACTAAGAATTAATGCGACTGCCAAAGCTAAGACTATATAGGAAATTAAAAGTGAAACTGTGAGATAAATAAATCAAGAACTCAAATTTTGGCAGAGTAAAGATTCGCAAGCAAGATTAATATTAAGATATTTAAATCGTGAAATTTTCTTGAATTACCTTAAGTGCTACCTCGCAGAATACAAAAAATTGATTTACAAAAACCATATCCTTGTCCTTCCTGTCGTAAAGGTTATCTAAATCTTATTCTATTAACAGAAGCGCTAGGTTGCGATCGCTGTCAAAAAATTTTCGTAGTCAAAGATAACTATCAAATAATCGAACAATTGTCTTCATTTGAGCAAAAAAAGGCTTGGTATTGGAACGGCTCTAGTTGGTCTAATCTTTATACAGGATTAACACCGAATACTTTATCTGCTTTATTGATTACAATGGTATTGTTTCCAATGCTGATGGCGATATTTTTATCGCTATTGTTGCAGCGAATTCCCCTGACTAGTATGATGCTAGGCATAATAGTATGCTTTGTGCTGATAATATTTGTGGGATTAATGCTTTGGTTAGCCTATCGACATAGAACATAGAAAGATGGATAGTTCTTCAAACGGGATACTAACTGTTCTCAAGCAAGCACGGGGAGCTGCTCAAAAATTGGCTTTTGCCCCCGGGGCAACCCGCAGAAAAGGGGTAATGCTCCTAGCGCAGATGCTAGAAGCTAGTTTTGATCAAATACTAGAAGCTAATACTCTAGATCTCGAAATCAGTCGCGAAATGGCGGTGTCGGAATTAACAGTTGAATGGCTTAAGTTGACTCCTGAACGTTTGGAAGCAACAGTCGGTGTTTTAAAACAATTAACGCAGTCGGCAGATCCCACAAGAAAACTTATCAAGGCAACTTATCAGTTAGGATCCTGCCAAACCTATAGCCAATTGAGACCTTTGGGTATAATCGCTTTAGTTTATGAAGCTTTTCCTGAATTAGCTCTGATCGCGACTGGAATGTGTATTACTACAGGTAATAGTCTGATCTTGAGGGGGAGTAGCACTGCGAGTAATTCTAACCAGGCGATCGCAAATATGATCCAGAATGCTTTAGCAGAGACTAATTTGCCTACTGATTGTATAACTAGCATTTCTCCTGATGGTGAGTCTTCGATTCAAGAATTGTTAACACAAGACCGCTATTTAGATTTAATTATTCCCTATGGTCGCCCTAGCTTAGTTCAAAAAGTAACAGAACAAGCTACCGCCCCAGTCTTGCGTACTTCTATTGGTAATTGTTATCTATATTGTTCTACAACAGGAGATTTAGAGTTAATCCGTCACATGATTATTGATAGTCATCAAGGTGAACCAGATGCAGTCAATGCGATCGAAAAAGTTTTAGTGAACAGCAATGTTAAGCCTTCATTATTAACTTCTCTTTTTAGTAGTCTCCAAAAACAGGATTTTCAACTACGAGGGGAGGAGCAATTGGTTGAAGAATTTCCTGAATATTTACAACCAATGAAATCTGCCGAATGGGGACAATTTTACATGAAGCGAGTAATTGCTTTTAAATATGTGACTACTTTACCAAATGCGATCGCTTGGATTAATCATTATAGTAGTGGTCATGCCGATTGTTTGGCAACAGAGTCTTATGAGGAAACTCGTCAGTTTGCGCAAAATATCGATAGTGCTTTGATTTACATTAATACTTCTCCTCGTTTTTGCCGTAACCCTAATTGCGGAGAAGGGGTTTTCTTAGGGATGTCTAATCAAAAGGGATCTCGTCAAGGTTTAATTGGTTTGGAGACTTTCACCACAGTAAAACAAATCGTTCAAGGGTAATTAAAAATTGATAGTTGATAACAAGAGTTGTTTACTAACCTGTTGTATTTCTTTGCCATAACAAAGGTAATAATGAACCTAAAATAATTCCGCCTCCTGCACAAATAGCGAGTAATACACCTACAGGAATTTGAATTGATTGCCAAACCAAAAATTTGATTGATACTAGTTGAATATTCTGGATCGAAAAAATCGCGATCGCACTTACCCAAAAAGCCAAGATCAAAGAACTAATAAAATTAGCAAAAATCTTCATAATTTAAAAACTTGCAACGTTTATTACTTATTACTACTGTACCCCGATCGCTCTTCCGCCAGAACCAAAGACAATAGCATTTTCTGTTTTATGAGGTTCCCAACCTACCTCGAAACCTTGTCCCCAAGCTTGTTCTCTTGCAGCACGAAAATAAGAAAAACTATCATGGCGAACGATAAAAGCTAGATAATCTTGTTGTGGATCTAATTCTGCTAATACTTGATTAAATTTGGAATCAGGAAGTAAAATTTCTTCAGAATTTTCTCCTGGTTTATTGGGAATAGGATCGTAACGCATAGTAAAGGTTCGCGCATCCACCATTGTTATGTTATAAAATTCTGTTTGAGTGCGAAAATTGATTAGACGATTAGCTCGATTTTGAACACAAGATTTATAAAATTGCATACCAGATAAATAATTTGCTGAAGCACTATCTAAATCTAAATCAGGTTTATTACAAGAAGGTAGATTTCCTACTACAAGATCCATTGCTTCTCCTACCTGTTGATCGTTAAGGTAGGTAATTTTATTCCCGCGAATTTCAAAAAAGCGAGCTGTTTTTTTGGTTTCTGAAGCTAAAGGAGTTTTAACAACAGAATCAACCTCTACAGCGATGAGAGATACAAAGATCATAACAAACATTAATACACCGAGGGTATTAGTCAAAATATCAAGAAAGGAGTCTAAATTTTGACCTGGCTTTGAATGATGGCGTCTTCTTCTATGTCTCATTAGTTTATTGCTGATTCTTGAATTGTTAGTTGCCAAGTGGCATCAATGGGTTCGTAACCAATATCAATTTCTGCTTTTGCTACAAGGTTTCGCACCAGACTAAAGGTATCAATGCCATTAGATCTTACAGCAACAATGAGATATTCGCGATCGCGATTTTCTTGTACTTGAGCGAGCAGTTTGGTCATTGCTGAATTGGGATCATTTAACTTTTCTTGGGGAACAAATTCTTCTCCTGGATAAAGTATGACTCCATTATGTCTACATTCAATATAGCGAGGAGTTTTGCTTTGATTAGCACCATTTTCGCCTTCGGTTTTGGCAACAATAGTTACTTCTTGTTGATTTATCGCTTGAGTTGTCATGATAATAATCATGAGGATAAAGATACCAATAGTACAAGTCAAAATATCAAGAAAGGACTCTAGATTTTGGCTTGGCTTTGAATTATTGCTTATTCTTCTATTTCTCATATTTTACTGTTGATTATTGAATTTTTAGTTGCCAAGTGACATCAACGGATTCATGACCAATATCAATTGCTACAGCTTATACGAGGTTTCGCACCAGATTATAAGGTACCAATACCATTAGATCTTACAGCAACTTATCTGTTGATCTAATTTTTTTATTTTTACTACCGTTCCTATTTATTACCGTTCCTATTGGCCTGAATCTGATCTTGCTCTAGTAGACTAAGCCGTCGTTGAATTCCCTCTAAAACTGTTGCTAACTCTAAAGTTCTTTCCGAAGAATGGAAACTGTTATCTAAACTTGATTGTAATTCTTGAGAATTGACAATTTTGCTAGCAGTTTGCTCTATAGATAACATAAGACTTTCAAAAGATTGAGTAGCTGTTTCTAGTTTTGTAGTTATTTCTTTGGTTTGATTATTGAGACCATTAGACATCAAAGAATTTTTGTTTTTTATCTCCTCTACAACTGCTTTGATTTGCGTGATTGCTTGTTTATTTGCTTGTTGTTGTTGAGCAAAAAATCCCATAAATTCTTGGCGATCTTTACTAGCTAATTCTCTAACTTCGTCTACTTGAGAAATTACTTGTGAACTAACATCTTGTACTTTACTAATTTCTTTTAAAAATCCTGCGGCTAGAGAGCTAGCAGCTTGTTCGGCATAAGAATGAGCTGGGGCAATTAATTTTTCAGGATTAGGAAAATGCTGACTAATTGCATCTTCAACTGCTTGAGAAATCATATCTTCATTAACATTTTGATTCTTTTCTCTGAGTCTAGGGAGTAATTTATCGTTAATAAAAATATCAATTCCTAGTAATAAACGAGATTCATAACGCTCAATCAAGACCAGAGGAATCATGACTAAAATACTGAGTAATAAAGCCAAGAGAGTAGTGTCAAAAGCTACTGCTAAACCCCCTGTGACTGTACCAATACCTTCTTTAATCTGTTCAACATCTCCAGCGTCTTGTAAAAAACCCGAAAACCCGTTAACTGCTTCACTGATCCCCACTACTGTCCCAATGAAACCTAAAAGGGGAATTGCCCAAACTAAAATTCGTGGTACAGAATAGGAAGATTCTGAGGCACTGAGGTAAAAAGATGAGTCATCAAGGGCAAACTCTGTAGCTTTAGAGCGGTCTCCAGATTTAATATAAGCATTAAGTACCCGACTACAACGGGTTGCAATCAAACTACCATCGTTTGCTAATCTCTCCTGAAGATTAATTACTTCGGGAGCGTGAGGATTTTCTAAGGGAATATGTTCTGCAATCCAAAGTTTTGCTAAGGAACGATATTCTGGTTTTAATTTAAGAAATTTCAAGACTGTCGTGGCAATCACCATTGCTGCTAGGATCATTACAAGGACTTGAGTAAATCCTCGTTCGTATAACAAAATGCCAATACTAGATCCTCGAAAAGGAATCAAGATTCCATAAGCAATTGCGACTATTACAACAGCGATCACAGCAACTAGCAAAAAACTTACTTCTAGTTCTTGGCGTTTAGAACTGCGATGATGAAATTGACTTTGGAATTTATGATATTTTTGGGTAAATTTTTTCATTCTACTTAATTTAATGTGATTAACAGCTTGGTTATTTTGCTGTTTACCTAATTAATTCAATTTTTTCTGGGAATTATTCTCTAATTAAAAGTTGTTAGCCTTTAGCGGTGCACGTTACTAGCAAGTAGATAGTGATTTATAACTGCTATTAGCTCAAAGCTAATAGCCAATAACCATTCGAGGATAAGTAGCTAGTAGCTACTCATTAAAAACCAGACCATGATATTTTATTAATTTTTTATAAGGTATCGTTTAAAATTGCCAATTAAGGCTTTAGCAAAGTATAGTACGAAGATTTTATTATGTAAATTTATCTAAATAATCTTCAAGCAAATATTATGAAGACTCAAAACTTCATGAAGTTTTTATGAAAATATCAGGATCAAGGCTTGAATAACAGGACTAATTTCTGCTTCCAGTTCTCATTGAAGGCGATCAATCGCTTCTCGGATTGGAGAATCAATCTCTTGGAGTTGTTTCTTGAGCCATTCTGTATGTTCTTTAATTTGAGAAGTTACTAAATCACTTTTATCTCAAAGACGATTATTCTCTACGGTCATCATGTCACTGAGTTTTGGTAACTTGCAATAATTTACCTCAGGGATGTATGTAGACATCTAAATATTTTTTAATTTCTCAAGATCCGCAAAATGCTCCTTGCTCTCAAACCCTTATTAGATAAACTTTACGCAAAGTGTTTCTTCAGGGTTCTATGAAGGTTAGTTATTCATCTCCATGACTCGCCAAATACCTACTAAAATACCTTGTAACTCTAGAGAATTAGCATCAACTTCAATCGGCTCGTATTTGGTATTAGCAGGTTGAAGAGTAACTTTATTTTTCTTTCTATAAAAACGTTTGAGAGTTGTTCCTTGTCCTGAAACTTTCGCTGCTACAATATCACTACTTTTGGCTTCGTCTATTGAAGAAACTTCTCGCATAACTACGAGATCCCCTTCAATTATGGAATCTTCGATCATGCTATCCCCCTCGACCCGCAGTACATAGTAATCTGATTTTGCAAAAAGATCGCTCAAATCTAATTTTTCTTTTTCGTCAATAAATGATTCAACTAACCCCTCTGCAGCGATCGCGCCCAAAATAGGTAATCCTTTTTCTGGCTGATGTAAAATCCTTATGGTGCGGGCTTTCCCATCTATCCAGTCAATATAGCCTTTATTCCGTAAGCGCTCAAGACGGCTTTGTATCGGTGCAGGAGAACGCAGATTCATGGCTACCATCATTTGTCGAATAGAAGGAGCATATTGAGTAGTCTGAATATATTCAACTAACCAATCATATAATTCTTTCTGTGCTGGAGTTAAATTTTCCATAACTGTAATTTCTAGGGGAGTCTTTTCAGAACATAAGTACTAAATATTAGATGCTATTAACCTCCATTAGTCAAGAGCTTTATTTAAGGAACGAAGAACGAGAAATAAGGAACAAGGAACAAGAAATAAGCGACAGAAGTGATGATTAAGATGAAGTAGAAGCTAATATTCCCAGAGAATGTTTATTATTTTTTATATGGGATTTAGAAGAAGGAATTAGGATGATCGATAGAGAAGAGGATGCTAGGGAATATGTGTTACAAACCGCAAAATTGCTTGATTTAACGATAAATGCCGAATATTTGCCAAAAGTAGTAGAGAATTGGTTAGCAATTACTAAAATTGCTTCTTTAGTCACGGAATTTGAGTTATCAGAGGATAAAGATGAATGATGAGGGATCAAGAGTAAGAATGTTTCTGGTTACTCGTCCTTTAGCTAGCAATGGCACTAATTTTTATATTGCTAATTTTCTTAAATAATGTGGATAAAGTGATCGCTCTATCAAATAGGGCAAGAAGTTTCAAAGGGCAGCAGGATTTGTTTAATCTTGAGAGATGGGTGTAAGTCGATCAATTAGATTAGATTAATGGAGTAAAAGCTTGAATAAATATCTGGATGCAGTAGCGATCGCGCAACGGATTCGCGATCGCGAAATTACTGCGAGAGAAATTATTGAAAAAACTTTAGATCAAATTGCCCAGCGAAATGCTCAACTCAACTGTTTTACTACTGTAACCCCAGAAAGAGCAATCGCTCAGGCGAGAAAAATAGATCAACTAATTACTCAGGGTCAAGATCCTGGAGTCTTAGCAGGAGTGCCTTTTGCCGTTAAAAATCTCTTTGATATTAAAGGAATAATTACTCTAGCAGGCTCGAAAATCAACCGAGACAATCCTCCCGCAACAGAAGACGCTACCGCTATTACCAAGATGCAAGCAGCAGGCGCAATTCTAGTTGGAGCTTTGAATATGGACGAATATGCCTATGGTTTTGTTACCGAAAATAGTCATTATGGCGCAACTCCTAATCCTCATGATCCCAGTCGTATCGTCGGTGGCTCTTCAGGAGGTTCCGCAGCAGCCGTAGCAGCAGACTTAGTTCCCCTAACTTTAGGCTCTGATACTAATGGTTCAATCCGTGTTCCAGCAGCCCTAGCAGGAGTTTATGGCTTCAAACCTACCTATGGAAGGTTATCCCGTAGAGGAGCGTTTTTATTTGCTAGTAGCTTGGATCATATTGGACCTTTTGCTCGTTCTGTCAGAGATATCGCCACCGCCTTTGATATCTTACAGGGAGCCGATGAGCGAGATCCCGTTGGCACGACCAAACCAACTCAACCATGTTTACCCCATATTGATCGGGGAATTGACGGATTAAGAATTGCCCTAGCAGATGACTATTTTGCCACAGGAGCTACCCCAGAAGCTTTATCTGCGGTAGAAAAAATTGCTCATCGATTACAAGTTACCCAAACTATTACTATTCCTGAAAGCGATCGCGCTAAAGCAGCAGCCTATATCATTACCGCCGTAGAAGGGTCGAATTTACATCTACCTAATCTGCGATCGCGCCCCCAAGACTTCGATCCGGCTACCCGCGATCGTTTTCTGGCGGGAGCATTGATCCCTGCCTCCTGGTATCTTCAAGCTCAGCGATTTCGCTCTTGGTATCGCCGTCAAATGCAAGGGATTTTTCAACAAGTAGATATTATCCTTGCGCCAACAACTCCCTGTGTCGCACCGCTGCTTGGTCAAGAAAAGATGACAATTGCGGGAGAAGAAATTTTAGTTCGTCCTCATTTAGGTCGTTTTACCCAACCCTTATCTTTCATTGGACTACCTGTCTTATCAATTCCTGTCACAGAGCTAGGGAAATTGCCTCTGGGAGTCCAAATTATTGCTGCTCCCTACAATGAATCTCTAATTCTGCGAGTCGCAACAGTTTTAGAAAGGGATTAAGGATGAACGATGAGGATTGGGTAAAAGGTAAAAGGTAATGCTAAATCCTGTTTAGATTGGTCATACATGTAAAAAACCTCCCATACTCTCCGTGTCTCCGCGTCAGCCAAAAATATTCTCTATGAAGCGGATTTAGTATAACTCCCCAATCTCCTCCACCTTCCCTATCTTCCCCATCTCTTTTGTTCCTCGCTCCTTGTTCCTTCAACAACTAGTGGACGAATTGGAATTTTTGCCTTACAAAACATAGAGTAACAAATCTGACGTAGCAAGCAGATATATCAATTTTATTGATACCAATCGAAACTTAGATATTTAAAAACAATCAAAAATATTTCGCTAAACCTGTTGCTAGATTCCTAAATTATATGATCGTCTCCGAACTCTATGTCTACCCCATTAAATCTTGTCAAGGGATTAAACTTAAACAAGCTGAGGTAACACCCAAGGGATTTCTTTGGGATCGAGAAATGATGGTTATTACTCGGCGTGGTAAATTTCTTACTCAAAGACAATTTCCTCAACTAGCTAAAGCTCAGATTACTCTTGATGGCGATCGCATTTCTTTGTCAACAGAAGATAATAGTCTGCCAACTTTAACCTTTACTCCCAGCTTACAGGGAGCAGAAATCGCAGTTGAAATTTGGCGTGATAATACAGTAGGGATAGATCAGGGAGATGAAGTTGCAGCATGGTTTCACAGTCTCCTAGAACTTGACAAAGATAAAGAATGTCGTTTAGTTAGACAATCAGCAAAACATATCCGTAAAGTACGCCATAAATTGTCTTTTAAAGATGGAAATCCCGTAAGCTTTGCTGATGGTTATCCATTTATGTTAACGGCTACGGAGTCTCTGGCAGAGTTGAATCGTCGCATTGCCGAAACTTATCAAGAACCTGCGCCAATCATCCCCATGGATCATTTTCGACCAAATATCGTAGTAGAGACGGAAACTGCTTTTGAGGAAGACAATTGGAAAGTCATTCAGCTTGGAGATATCAAATTTGCAGTAGTTAAACCTTCTAGTCGTTGCATTATAACGACTATTGACCAAAAAAAAGGCACTAAACATCCTTTAAAAGAACCCTTAAGAACTCTTGGTAGCTTTCGGCAATTCGGAGATCAAGGGGTTATGTTCGGGGAAAATATGGTTCCCTACGCAGGAGGAATACTCAAAGTAGGGGACAAATTAGAAATTCTAGAAGTTAGATAAAACACTTGATGTGAATGATTTGTGCTCAGATTAATTCTTAGTTTTTAGCTCTTAAACCGCTCCTCCTTGGGATTTAGCAATTCTGGGAAAAGTTGCTAATGGCACAAGCAAACTGAGGAGTTTTTCTCCTCAGACAGCCCATTGGAAACCCTCGCAACGCAATAACTACCCAATGCTGACAGAAATGCGTACCAAGAGAAGAAGCGCGCGAGTAGTGGCGCTGCTTAATTCACATTAGACGTAAAATAGAATTATCTATTACTCTTCCTCTGCTGGTGCTTTGGTATCTCCTTCAGATATTTCCATAGATTGCGCTTTAACTTTAAGAGTCATGTAACGAATTACGTCTTCTCCCAGACGCATTGCCCTTTCTAGAGGTGCAATTTGAGTACCATCCGCTTGATAATTCATTTGGATATAAATACCATCTAAGAACTTCTTAATCGGATAAGCTAATCTTCTTTTACCACGATTTTGAATTTGGATATTTTCTGCACCCCTTTCAGCGATAAAGCTTTGATATTTACCAACTGATTCCCTTACCTTTTCTTCAGATAAGTCAGGACGTAGAATATACATCATTTCATAGTTATTACTCATGACAATTAAACTCCTTATGGACTGAATGGCTTCTTAAATGTTCTTGACAAACGACCCTGATGAGTAAAACTCAGCTAAGGATCACGCAAAGAGGTTTCCCTCATTTCCCCATTTGAGGACAAGCCTCAAAATCACCCTCGCGAAGGCTGCGAAGCGATGTCCGCAATCCGGCTAAGGAACACGCGAGCTTGACTTCAATGGATATATTTAGTATTTAGAAGCAAGGATTTACCATCTTACCAGATTTGATCACAATACAATTAGGTTTTCGATTAATCTTAGAAATATGGCAAAACGATATGTTCGAGTAAAAACCAATAACCAATCAGTTTACTACGGCTTATTACAACCAAATCGTAGTGTGACAGTCTTAGACGCCCCACCTTGGTTGAATGGTCAGGTAACTGATATAGAGTTAGATGCAGATACTTATCAGCTTCTTGCTCCCTGCGTCCCCTCTAAAATAGTTGCTATCGGGAAAAACTACATCAAACATGCAGCAGAAATGGGTACAAATGTACCAAAAGAACCCTTACTATTTCTCAAGCCGAATACTACGATAATTCCTGATGGCTATGGGATTCGTTATCCTAAAAATTCTCAGCGAGTTGATTATGAAGGGGAGTTAGCTTTAATTATTGGCGATCGCTGTTATCAGCAAAATATTGAACAGGCTAGCAAAGCAATCTGGGGTTATACCATTGCTAATGATATCACTGCTAGGGATCTCCAAAGAAAAGACGGACAATGGACAAGATCTAAAGGATTTGATACTTTTTGTCCTTTAGGGCCTTGGATTATCCGCGAACTAGCAACAGAGGCTAAATTAGAAACTTACTTGAACTCTGAAACTGAGCCTCGTCAATCAGCATTGATTTCCGAGATGAAATTTTCTCCCGAATTCTTGGTTTCCTATATCTCAGAGATTATGACTTTAATGCCAGGGGATGTTGTCTTGACAGGAACTCCTCAAGGTATTGGTGCCATGAAAAGAGGAGATCGCGTTACCGTAGAAATTGAAGGAATTGGTAGTTTGTCTAACTATGTCGAAATTACTTAAGGCACTTGACTATAAACAGCTTGGGAAATTCCAGGAATATCTGGATAACTTCCCTGAACCGACTGGATTATAGAATACAGACAAACTGCTAACACAATGGTAAAAATAATTGGATTGAGAACAGAAGCTAGAATCCCTAGTCCCAAGATACGGAATCCCATTCCTACTAAAATTAAAGCCATATATAAAAGTAAAGCTTGCATCGTATTAAAACGAATAAAATGGGAAACTCGGTCATTTCTGACTACAGCTAAGAACAAGACAAAAAAGAGAATGAGATTAGCTAGGGGTAAACTGTTGTAAATAAAGTTTAAG
>JAAUYH010068462.1_pt1 | contig 11479 bp, 5 predicted proteins | sample 7278061 | NCBI WGS metagenome assembly JAAUYH01 (sample SAMN14350203, study PRJNA611818) | marine sediment metagenome | isolation source: surface marine sediment (0.6m) | place: French Polynesia: Moorea | collected 2018-08 | reverse complement strand
TAGTATTCTTGTCGATGAAATCCTTCCAGAAATTCAAGAAATTCAAGGTTTCTGTCGGCAAGGCTGAATACAAAAGCCGGAAAAACGCAATCCTCATCGCTCAGCAGAAAAATTTTCTGGACTCAGGGGAAAGCCAAAATCAAACAAGCACTATACATCGGATGACTCGGCCTACAGAAGCCAAATTTCAGTCCTTTCGGATCGTCCTCTAGTCGATCTTATTTTTCGAAGTATAGGTAACAAAAGTGAAACCGTAGGAAAATGCTCTGTTTTCAAGTTAACTTCGTTTTCAGCTGATGTTGCAGCACAGAAACACAAATAATTGAACAACACTCTGCAAATATCGAGCGATATCGATGTATTCTATGCAGTACACATATATTTACTCGGATTGCTACAGATCGTAGTCGGGAAAATTTTTCGAAGAGTGGGAGGCCTGTTTTGCTCGTCTTCTCAATTCAGCGTTCTCAACCAAATTCTTGAAATTTCTATATTTTCTGTAGAATTTTGTAGGCTATAACACTGCTTGAAACAATCATATTCTATTATTTTGGGAGGGACTCTGTCTTGTGCGAGATTTCAGATTCCTCACCGGAACACTGAAGCTCACTACCACTACCTATTCACCTACTGCAGCATGGATGCGGCCCAGGAATGCAACCTGTTTGCAAAGTATGAGAGCTTGAAGGAAACGAATGAGAAATTCTCGCTGTCTGTCTGATTTAGCAGTGTAGGATCATTACCAGTTCAACATTATCATGAACTCGAAAAGTTACTGCAATCAGTGATGAGTGAAGTAAAATAAATTGAGCATTACCAAAACAATCTGATTCCAAAATACATTCTCTATCAGCAATATCACTGATCAACTAGTCTGAGCAGGGTACAGCAATGCTGTTGCGGATTTGGAGGTGTGTTTGTACTGCACTATACAGGTCACCCTCTTTTGAAGGCACACGGCGTGTACGTAAGGTAAAGTTGGAATTTCATTGTGAAGCGAGGGTTTGAGGTGGAATACTGAATCAAGCACTAAACCGAGCCGAAGTGAGCTAGTGCATTTTAACATTAGAAGCCCAACAGTTGGGAGGACTAAAATCGGGGGAATTACAAAGCAAGTTTACGGTGTTGGTTCTCAGTTAGCAATCATGTCTTGACTCAGTGATTTCGAAAAATACTATTCTCCATTCGGAACTGAATGTCATATGTTCAAGGTATAACCATTTTCAAATCCGCGTACCGGTAATTGTGCTCAACCTGCATATTTTCACTTCCATTTCGTTTCTTCATCGCTTCAACAGTGACATACGTTTGCTGTGTTAAACTTGAATATGCTAGGATTTTTTGAATAATGGTTCCTGTGTTCTGTCTGGCCGACGGCAGTATTCCTGTGGCAATCGATTTTCAGCCCATGAAAACTGCAATCGACTGGAATGCACCACCGCGTGTCACGAAGCTGACGCATTGTTCGTTTATTCTGTCTATGAATAAAGGAGTCCATTTGTAGAACGGGGTCAGTCACAAACCGGTGCACTAGTTTACTTCGACTCGGCTTAGTGCCTAAATCTCTATTCCAATCCAAAACCTTGCTTTACACTAAAATTCCATCTTTTTGTTCTGTACACGTCGTGCGCCTTCAACAGAGGGAGAACTGTACTGTACTGTACCCTGTACGTGCAGTACTCCATTGAGCACAAATCCAAATACTGTGCAATAAATTGTGTTTTTCCCATGCACAAAACCTTGAGACACACAAATGTCGATGATAAGAAGAGTTTTTGTATTCTTCATTAATTTAATATTTCTATACTACAATCTTCGTCATTGGAGTGAGTGTATCTATTGCTCCATGTCAGTTTTGGAGTTTTAAGGTTGAGAGCAGCTCACTAAAAAGAAAGAAAGACAGAAAGATATTTTGCTCTACAATTTCAAGATCCGGGGAAATTGATGCTATTGTGCAGTAGTCTAAGGTTGGTTGTATGAAAGCGGTACCGGTATATACAAACCTCCAATTTGCACGACACTCGACCGAAGGGTATCAGAGAGTGTGTTTTCGCATATTGCGTATTCGGAGAGTAATACTTGACTTACAAAATTTCTATTCCGAAGACTTATTCATTTACTTCGTTTTCTACTCTAATTCATTTGATCAGTAGTAAACAAATTTTCATCAAGAGGCTCAGTGATCATTCAATATCGTTGAAGTCATGTTCGTGTAGAGTTTGAAGTGAATGAGATTTTTTTGGATACTGAGGCTAGAAACTACTGTACCTATTACTGTTTAGAATGCACGATATTTTCATTCAGAATACCCTACACTGCTTTCCTGCGGTTCATCAGTACATATTGGATTTGCATTAGTGGAGGGGCGAAATGCCAGGGTAAAGCATCGTGCAAATTGGAGGTTTGTCCTGTACGGGGTACCGTACCGTACAGTACAGTACAGTACAGTACTGTGCTGTGCTGTGGTGCGCAGTGCAGTGCAGTGCAGTATCGGTAGTGGCTGTCTCAAAGAGTTAACCAACGATTCAGTTGTTAGAAATCAAAGATGCAGCACATTATATTCTGTGGTTAGATAAATTGGATGTCTACCACGACAAGAACAAGTTTTCATGGGCTCAAGCAGCCACACGAAAATGAACTGTTTTCAATTGATTTTGTATTGGAGAAATATGAGGTTGCTAAGTATCTGGAAAGTACTGTACGCTATAAATAAAGATCTTTTTGGAAACAGTTTTGAGCAAACATTGCCGCGAATCCTTCTCATAGAAAAAGAACATCAATATTGACGACGACAATGACGACAAAGAGCACACCATGAATTGAAATAAACAGGTTACAGTGGTGCGGGGAGGGGCAGGGGCAGGGCAGGTGCGGCTGTAACTGTGAAGCCACGTCAGATGATAGTAAGAGAAAGAAGGAAGTGAAATGGAGTGGTGTGGTGTGGAGTGTCCATTAGAAATGAAAGGTAATGGCCACCTCATCCGAAACTGTAAAGTAAAAAGTGCCACGACATGGACAAGGTTGACCGTTGGCGATTTAGCAGAACAAATGGGATCCATAAATAAATAAAACAAGCGATAACAAATATGAGGTGATATTAGAAACATATCTGTGGTAACAGAATCTAATGTCCGTACACTGTTTCAGTCCAGTACGGTACATTTTGTGCACAGTTACAGCACTGTACAGTACAATACTGTAGTAATAAGATGAATGGCGTTTGAGACGAGGAAGAGGCGTGCGAGTGAATTGTTCAACAATAGTGTACCCTTGGGGGTAGCAAATTTGAACAAATAGATATATTAGAGTGATGAGTAGCGGGAGGTGCATATACAGTAACTTTGTGCTTGGAAGATGTTCTTGTCGGCCAATTACATTTTGGTGATGAAATTCGTGGCCTCGATTCAGTTTCGATTTCTGTCTACGAGGTGCACTCGTTGCTCCTTAAAACCAGCATCTCCCTCTTTCAATAACTGTACAGGTAATGGTCTCAAACTCTACTGATCTCCAATTTTCTGATCCTCCTCATTGAACGTGTTGTGACGCCCGTTCACTTTTTTCCTTTCCTCTCTATCAATAATGGCTGTTGCCGCACCGAAAAAACTACCCTCACATCCAGACAACGCTCAAATCTCTTCGCCGGCCTCATCTCCATCACCACCGCCACCGCCACCGCCACCGCCACCGCCACCACCACCACCGTCATCGTCATCATCACCGCCGCCGTCAACATCAACATCTGCACCTGCAGCACCCCCGCCTTCTTCGCTATCCCCTCCATCATCTCAACCGACAACAATCAACACGAACATTCCACCTATTACTCCTGTCACCCCACCGGGTGCGGAGTCGTACCATCCTCAACTCTCATTTCTCGAACCGTTTCCTCCTGAATTGCGATTAAAACTCGAGTCATGGATCATTGATTTGAGTTCCGATGATAAATTCAAGTTGCAACGCACCGTCGATGAAATTCGAACCGTTTTAAAGAGTATTATCCAACAAGGTACCAACGAAAATCGCCCTCTCTTTGAGGCATTGGAATTGATTTACGTGTCTCTTCTTGGTCATCATTGTTCCGCCGTTCGTGAAGCTGCTGTAGTCGATCTCAATGTTTTGTATGATGGTCACACTCTTCAAGCATCGGAAGCGCTTCCCGTCACCATTGCCGATACTGGTGTTGCTCCCGCCTTCGACATACAACTCGCTCATTCGATTCGCACTGCATTTGATGCCTCGGTATTTGAAAATCGTCGTGTTGTGCTACGTATGTATGGTCCTCACGCTGAAGACTCGGTTGTCTCTACTTGGAAAGAGTTTAAACTTACTGCCAGTGAGTATTGCAATATCAAGTGTGATTTACCGCCGTTCCCTCGTCCTGGATTCTATGACTGGGTCATCGCTGAATCAGGTTCTACAATTATTGCATCGTTAGACGACTCGTACACTGAATCTCATCGAAAACTACGTGGTCGCTTCATTGTACAACCGGCTAAAGCTCGACAATCGGTAATCATGGAAATGCCAGTTGATGAGGTTGGTGCTGTATGGGATGAGAAAACAGGTCAACTTCGTACTCGAGGCACTTTTGATGCCGTATCCCGAAAATTGCAGATGGTCAAGGCACAAGGCGTAACTGCTGTTTACATGATGGGTGCACTGGAAAGACCCTCGGGCGAGAAGTTCCTTAGTTCGCCACTGACAGTAGTAGATCGACAGTGTCCTGCAGAAATTCTTGGCGGTGAACAGGAATTTCAAAATGTCGTCAAAGAGATCAGTCAATTGGGCATGACTCCGATCATTGATGCACTTGATCGCGTATCTCGCAATCGAATGCACCGTAAGTACAAGAGTCTCACGATTGAAACTCTTGATAAACGTGGGATTCCACTTCGGCATCCTGGAACAGATGGTCAACAGAACCAATGGGAAGATACTGCGCTTTTAAACTACCGCAGAGTCGATACTTGGAAACTGTTCCTTGACGAAGTACGCATGATGGCGAACAAGTATGGAGTGCGCGGTATCCGACTAGACAACGCGCAGTCCTTCCCTCCTATAATGGCACCCAATGTCGAGGAATTGCTACGCGTTGACACTGATGGGCAACCACATTACTCATTGGATGAAGTGTTCTTTGGAGCAGTGGTTAAAGCCAGTAATGAGCATGGGTATTGGACTTCTGACTCGTGTATTGACAGAAACTATCCAAATCCATTTATCGTTCAACTATGCAAGGAAATGTGGAAGAGTTATCCCGACTTCTTGATTATTGCTGAAGCTCATTTCCATAGGGAAGCTTCTCTTCTCTCGTCTGGTGCTATTACGCACTCGGTTCGAATTCCTCAGATTATCGCGTCGATTTCCGGTAACTCATTTCGCAGAGATGGTAGCGTTGGTCAAGTTCCGGACGGGAAAAGGTCCAGCGCTCGAACTTTGACTAGACTTTATCGAAACGACAAGGTATGGCTGCCTCGAAATCCCATTATGATTAACTGCACTTGTACACACTCTTCTCCCTACCCTGGTGTGCTTTATGGGCGCAGAGCGTGGTTAGCTGTGGATATGCTTTCAATGTTACCCGATGTACCGATGGTTCTGTACGGTGAAGAACGAGGACGTGCGTATCGTATCAACATGGCAACCGTATCCAGTGAGGAAAACATGAACCAGTACGATGTGAATTACGATGCAATCCTGCCCAAGTCTCCCACTAAAAAGCCGACTAGCCCGGGAGATGTCGGGCTTCCTGCTTTGTCACTTTCTAGCGTATCAGGTCTCGCAAATCTGAGCGCGTTGAGAGGAAGTGGACGCCTCCCACCAACATCTCCTACAGCATCCCGATTAGAAGGAACAATGCGCAAACCTCGAATGAAGCGTAACAACCGTTCTTTTGCCGATCTCCGTCGCCCTTCATCATCTCAAAATATGGTTCGATCTGTGTCGCGTGACGACATGAGAAGCATGGCCATTCGAAGCGTATCTGTAGAAGATTTACATCGCCTCACTGCTCGGGAAGAAGCGAAACGTCAAGAAATTGGGCCCAGCTCTGGATTCGATCTTGCTCAAATCAAAGGCCACTATTCTCATCGAATGGCACTTCGACAAAAGTTAGAGTCATTGAAGAGGGGTGGCATGTGTATTCTCAGTGTCGACCCGCACCTGAAAGAACAAGTGTTCGCGTTCTCGCGATTTACTGAGAACGAAGTTTCGATAATTGTGGCAAATTTCAAGGACTCACGTGACGGTGAACAATTCTCACATCCGTGTCATGTGGATCTCGATCTTCGACCATTATGGGATCATTTACCAGATTGTTACATCAAGGGTGATGGCCCAGGTATGTTCTATTCAGTTTTCGATGTTTTGGCAGACGCCGAGCACTCAGGCGAACCATTCACCCTCGAAGAAATTGTGTTCCAGAAGTATGGTGTCGCAGTTGCGCCTCTCTCTGTCTCTGTCTTGCAATTACGGAAAACGGAAGCGACTCCGGAGACTAAGTCCGCCCACTTCAAAAGCTGTCTACATCGCATTCTATCGTCTGAGTCGAACAATATCAAAGATCCCCGTGAGAATTACTTAATTGCGCAAATCGCACGCGGAGCGGCTTCTTCTGTTTCTGGCTTTGCCAAAGCGCTCGATAACCTTCGCCAAGGATTGATGCTTGACGGGTGTAATGATGACACAATTATGCGTGCTATGCAACTCTGTATACAACGAGCAAGTCAGCTCCTCTTCATGGTGGCATACGAAAACGTACCTGCACCACGCGACTTCGACCCGCCAGCTGCTGAAGTTATTGTGGCATACCTCACGCACATTTCCACAGCTGCGCGCGATAGCAAACTCTTGGAATTAACCCGTGCCTCCATCACTCAGACGACGAAACTGGGACCTCTTGTGTTTCTAACTGCTGAGCTTGGGCGTTTCTCTACTGCAGGCGGGTTGGGTGTCATGGTTGACGAGCTTACGAAAGGGCTGGCGAACTTAGGCCTGGAGGTTTATGTGATATCACCGTACTACACTGTGAACCGAAAAAATCAAACAGGTTATCTTGGTCCCGACATTAAATGGACAAGAAATGTTCTCGTCAACTTGGGTACTCACACTGTGGAAGTGGGTGTGTTCGAAGGTCGCGAAAATGGTGTCAATCTTATTTTCTTGGAGAGAGGTGACTACTTTTCGAAAGTCTATGCAGACACTGGTGGTGCAGTGAAACATCTACAAACTGTTTTGTTGATGTCCCTCGGTTCTTTAGAAGTTTGTTGTCAGAAGAGTCTTGTGCCATCTTTAATTGTTAGCAACGACTGGCTCCCAAGTATGGCAGCAGGGTACAGAGATGAATTTGCAGGCTTCTTCAAGAATACCTCGTTCTTCCATCTTATTCATAACCTCGGTGAAGCCGCCTACGAAGGGCGATGTTATCCTGACGGGAATCTGGGCCACATTCATCGGCTCCCTGAACACCTTCTCGTTAATCCTTGGTGGGAAAATCATGTTGTCAATCCATCTCGTTGTGCGTTGATGCGGAGCGACAGTTGGGGTACGGTCAGTCCAAGTTATTTGAAAGAACTGCTCGGGAGTCATCCACTTCAAGACTTATTGCATATAGCGAAATCACCGTTCGCCTATCCAAATGGAATTCGCCAAGCTGAGCGTGAAAAGAAACTGGCGGAATGTGGATGTGATAGTCATGCCGAAGCGAAAGCTGTACTGCAAAAGAAATACTTTGGATTTGAAAATGGGGACCCGAGCATCCCACTGTTTGCGTTCGTTGGTAGAATCACGTCACAGAAGGGCGTGCACTTGATATGCAACGCGGTCGATGAGCTAGTCGCGCACACAGGAGGGAAGATTCAAATTCTGATCGGAGGACCAGCGAATTATCAGGATGAATATTCTGCGCGTTGTGCGGGACACATTAAGGCTCTACGGGGTCGTTACCCGTGGTGTTTCTGGGGCAATCCTGATGAATTCTTCACAGATGGACCGATGACCAATTTGGGAGCGGACTTCGGACTCATGCCGTCGTTATTCGAACCGGGTGGTATTGTGCAACAGGAATTCTTCGTTGCGGGTACTCCTGTTGTAGCATACAAGACGGGAGGGTTGAAAGATACAGTGCATGAATGGCTAAGCGAGGAAGGAGAAGGAAATGGATTCACATTTGAAGAGTATGTACATCACGACTTTGTGTGGGCAGTGAAACGAGCACTACGTGTGTTCAGTCAACCAGAGGAATACGAAGAATTGCGTGCATCGGCGTATGAAACTACGATTGATGTGAAGGAAGTTGCATGGGCGTGGTCAACAGAATTTCATCGACTTCGCAATGCAATGTATACGAAGAGTGATGTGGTTAGCGCACTGATAATAGACACGGTGAACGAGCAGAGTGACTTGTACGATCAAGATTCAAGACCGGTCAAGATCAGTTGGCATGGGGAAGGGAGTCGAATCTTGATGAAAGGATCATTTGATAATTGGAATCAGGAATGGAATTTGTTACCTTTAACTGCGGACGAGGCTACAAAAGATATTTCATCTCGAAGACATGAAATTGTTTTACGCCTTCAACCTGGTGAGTATGTATTCAAGTTCAAGGTGGACGGAGAATGGGTAATATCTGAAGATTGGGGGAAAAAGGCCGATGAAGCTGGTTTTATCAACAATTATTTAGTGGTTGAATAACATTGGAACAAATACTTAGTTTTTTGTGTATGGCAATCATGGGTTGGGTTGGGATTTACTGTACTGTAGTGTGCACGTGTACTTGTACTACTGTAACTGTACTAGTAACTAGTAACAATAACAGTGTACACTACCAGTATGGTTCATCTATCATTTATACAGATTGTACTCGTAGAAGTTATTTGTTAAAACACCTACCAATAATTGGTGTCTAACTGGTTCAACTTGTTTCTCCAAAACTTGATCGAGTAGTTGTAGCGCTTTGTTCAAACTGTTATATCGAGCGCTTTTATCTCGAAGAAATTCCATTAATCGCCGACTTTTATTACTTCTGTCGCATCGCAATAAGATTGAAAGGATTTTCACCGCTGCCTTCATCACTTCATCTCCGTCTTTCGCTTCAAGTACTGCTGAAATACTTGCTTGAATAATTGACTTACGATGAGCACCAATTCGAGCCCATAGCGCTCGGGCTGCTTCAGTAAATCCACAAACAAGCGAGTCCAGCGCACTCTTCTTTTCTTTCAATAGCTCATGTTCTTTGCCACTCTCAAAGGCCCAGCCTTGTGTTTCTAGCTCTAGTTTTGTTGCCAATAACCCTCGAGCATTACGAATAAATAGATTTGCGAAAATTTCAATGAAAACTTGGGTTTGAGGAAGTAACGCCACTCCACCTATTTCGATTACAAGTGGTAAAGAATAAGCTGCAGCTAGAGCTCCTTGATTGTCATGCTCCGTCAATCGCAAGATTGCCTCAAACACCAATTTAATCGACGAAAGTCGATGCAAATCAGGTCTTGCTAATGACGTCGCCTTGCTAGGTCTCATCGAATTGATGACTTCTTTAAGACAGAGCAGCGCACTGAGAAATATCTGACTGTTTGGTAGTATAATCGCGTCGCGAAGCGACTCAAAACAAACATCCAAGTAGCGAGCATCACCACGTGAGGCAAGAGCCCGGACAATTCGTATTCCAGCTGCACGATGTGCAATATGCACCGAACCGCAAAGTGTAAGAGCTAGTGCAGCAGCATGAGCTGGTGCTGCCCCGACATGAAGCACCGCAAGTTCTGCAGTGGCATACACCGCTGCAAGTGTTGCTGCACGATTAGAATCGGGACCCGAGTCAATGGCATTCAATACTCTCGCACGGGATAGCAAAAACAAGGAACCATTTACCCAAGATTCTGCAACAATTGATTCAGGTGCTATACGATTAGGGTAATTGTTGCTTGCGTTAGAGATTACACATTCGATTCTATTTGCGAACAATGGAGAGTTTGAATGTTTCTGTAATCGAGCAATGTAGAGTAGCATTGCGGTTTCTGAGTCAGAAAATGATGCACTCGACGCCTTCTCCAAAAGTTGGATAGATACATTCAACTGTGAAATATCTGGCAGTTCTAACAATTTCGCAGTACCTAATGAGCAACGAGCGAAATGAACAGCACATGCACCAAGATGTGCATCACTCAACTTATGCCATGGGAAACATGAAGAAACAGTCTTATTATTCACTAGCAGACTCAAAACATTTTGAACTGTTTCAACAGAATTGGAATAATCGGCTACAAGAAGACCCGAACCTAGCAATGAGAATACGCGTAACAATTCCTTGACCTCCTCAAATGAATCGAATGTGCTTGTCTTACCTCCGTCAACTTGTCCGCAACGCTCGACGAGTTGTTCGTAAGACCTTTGTACGTTATCGACAAATCGGAAGTCATTCGAATTCATGCTTTTCCGAAATGTCAATTACAGAACAATGCTATGGTAGTTTCGTCTTAAAACGAGAACGGGTTTCAACAATCGTCGCTTCTTGAAAATGAGGCGAGATAGTTCGGAGGGTGGGATCTGTGGACATGTTGACATTTTGGAAATTAAACATGGAAACATTTATTTTCGGTTATAACGAACCGGAAAGGTGTGTCTGCTCGCGGTCGACGTCGAAAGAGTAGGTTGAGGTAGTGTTGTAAACGGAATTTGATTGATGGGTTTATTCGAATATTTGGCAACGGTATTTGTACTATTAGGTTTTGAAAGCAACATGTAAATAAAATCCTCCAGAGTTATGTGGAAATTTCCACGTCACATCTGGAATCATCTAAATGCATAATTGCAAATATCATGACATATAAATACATAATTTAGATATTTGAGCTTACCATTGTTTTCAAATTTCTTGCATAATGACAGGGCTTCGGTCATCCCTGTTGCACATCATTTCGAACAGACGGTTTACAAATTTTTGATCGTTTTAAATCCGTTTCTCGATCCTTCTCGGTTGACCGCGCTACTATACTGTACCAATCCTTCCTCGCATTGGACAAACCACTTTACACAGGGAGGTTGCGAACCTAGCGTACCCCACGCCGCACCTGCCGTTACGTTTAAGTCAATGTCAGGAAGATCATCCAAGAGACTAAAGGGGGCAAATGGTAGGGTTGTCCCGAGGAAAGGTGTGGAACCTGCTGTTCGAGGGCTTCAGAAAGGCAACGACAAATCTGCTGTGGTTAAGTCGGCCGATATGCCACACCGCAAGCGACCTTTGCCCAAAGAGGTTTACGAAGAAATATGGACTGATGTGTTCTTTGCGGGCACTGAATGGTCGCAGTTGAAAGAAGTAGAGGAGTTTGATTGGGATTTCGACCATCTCGATGACGCTCTTAACGAAGGCGGTGACCTCGAAGGCAAACAAGTGCACCTTTTTGGTGTTACTGAGCCGCAACTTGTGCAAATGAGCGCGGAAGATGTCAAAGGCACCGTTGTGCCAGTCCCTGCTATCGTT
>JAAUYH010009733.1_pt1 | contig 11479 bp, 3 predicted proteins | sample 7278061 | NCBI WGS metagenome assembly JAAUYH01 (sample SAMN14350203, study PRJNA611818) | marine sediment metagenome | isolation source: surface marine sediment (0.6m) | place: French Polynesia: Moorea | collected 2018-08 | reverse complement strand
CGACAGAATGGTTCGTAGAACAAGAGATTACATTTGTACAGAGTGTTCAAAACACCTGGTGATTTGGAAATCCAAATTTGTTCTGCTTCTCTACAGCGCTTATTACAGTTTGAAGCGGAATAAGAGAAAGTATAGAATATCTACTTATTTTATATAAAATTCAGCTGTACTGTCATTGGCATTTTGTAGAACAAACCATAAAAATTCCTCGTTGATAAAACAAATTTTTGAAACCAAAATATATTTCTATCTTGTAGCTGGCTTGATTCAATGAAGGAATGCAAAATAAAGAGGTAGTCTACGCAAAAAACCCTTTTATCATTGATGCATCCACTTTGTCTTTGACCTCGTACAGTATTACTGATTCTCGAACCTCTCTGTCAATCACTATATAGTTGAGATTCCTATGTTTGGTGGTATGACCGATTTTTTGGTATTCTAGAGCGAATTAGAGGGTTCCTTGCCTACGTGCTTTGAACGAACTCTGAATTCTTGTTGCTTCATGGCGTTTTAAGATCAATTAATTGCACCGTACTCTCTCTAAATGGTTGATTAAAAAGTTGTTGAATTAGAAAATCTTTTATTACTCAATTTTGATGTCTTGATTTCCTCATGACATAGGTTCCAGGCTACACCTATTTTCACGACCAATGACGATAAGTCAACTAGTATTCAATAGTTTTCTTTCAAAAAATGCAGTCTAAACTATAGAAATATAATATTTTTCGAAAATACTTTACGAGATGAACACAAAATGACAAAGCTGCAGATGTTGTTGATCACGTGAGGCACTATTATATTTTATTTATGTTTAATTGTAGAATAAGACGCTATAGTTCCCAAGAAAGCTATTACAATCCATTGACAATTAGTATTTTTTTAAATACCTTGTAAATTAAATAATACTGTTACGAAAGACACTGACTTCAATGCTTGTTGAAAATATTTCGATAAACCATACAAAGCATAAAATCTATGATTGCCTATCATTGGCTTCATTTTACTATTCTATGTGTTTATTAATCTATTTTTACAATAGTCTGTAATCAGATTCAAATAACTATCAACTGAGAATTACATTTCCTATTAATTCATTCAACATTAACTCTTACTCTTCTTTGTACAAAATAGACCTCTCACATCCTTGATTATGATCAGACGAAATAGATATTCTGGAAGGCTAGCTGCCAAATGGAAACAACAGAATTTTCTATAGCCTTCAAATTTTATTTTCTTGTTTTTTGGGCATTATGTTTGCACTTGGTTGCTTTTCATGTAGTTTTCTTACCACCGTCACAGAGCTGTTCTTCAATTTCTGAAGCCTATTTCAAATTTTTTCGCCCATGGAACGGATGCATTACTGCCATGTGATTGAAGTTATTCGGGATCTCCGTTCCCAATTTATAACGATTACAAGTAAACGTAAGGAATTCAATAATGGATTTCCCTCAAAGAATAAAGCACTCATCTTATTACGTAAATTTCAGCTTAAATTTTTACCTCCTTCGATACCCCCCGTGACGCACCTCTAATCGACTATTTCTAGTTCCAAACTGATTACCTCATTACTGCGAAGAAACATGCAGAAGATGTGTTTTTTCTTTATAAGTCAATGCGATACCCACGCATACAAAAAATTTATGAGTTCATCAATCAATCATTATAAAAAATGTTAGAATTACGAAGTTGGTTGTTTTTCATAGCATTTATTGCCGACGTCAGGTTCTTATTGAAGGAAGTGTAATATTTCATTGCTCCTAATATTCTTAAACTATGGCTATGATCAATAGCAGAAAATTCAAATGCAACCTCAGCAGAAAGACATTGATCATTCAAAGTTTTTTCTTGAAATCTTCGGCGAAAAAGATTTTGTTTCACATATGCAAAAACATGTGCACTTATACTTAACGAAGCTATTAAATACTAGCGTGCCTGCATAAAATTCCATCTATTTAAATTTTTTTGCTAGAATTTCACTTCTTATGCAATGAATAGAACACCTGTTAAAAGTACTGCATAGATATGCCACGTTCAGAAGATTATCTCAAAAAATCTGACCATTGTTGACTTGATATTTTCATCTTTCCAAGTCCGTGAATAAGAAAATGTAAAATATACGAGCGATTATTTGTCAATTACAGACTTTCGTGAATAATTTCGAATACCAATATTCTGATGGGTGAATCAGAATATCTTTCAACCACGATGTGATAGAAGCATATTTTCATTGTTTCATGAATTTATTCAATACTAAGAGATATGATTTTAAACTTTGAGATCGATTATTATATTGGGACTGCCAGATTAACCCTCTTATGAACTTAAGTGCTATGAATTTAAATTTCTATATTCAAATTGGTTACATTTTGGCAAAGATAAAATTTATGTTGTACGAATCGCTATCTTCCCGAAAGTGTATGAAATCTATGCTCAGATCATTATTGGTTAAATAGTTTATGCATAGGGTCAGTAACGAACCTATAGGTTAACGTTGTACTGGAAAACTTTGGGCAGGTATCGAAGGCTGTGTTACCTCGATATTCGAAGGAATCTCCTTAGCGAGGATTCTATCAGTTTTTCTCTTTAGTAGATTGGAATCCTTTTTAATAACTCTCACTTTCAACGGTGTCGGTAAAGAATTGCTGTTGTTGCTAAGTGAAATCATGAATTCAGTTTAGCTCTAAGAACAAGCGCAGCAGAAAAAAAGTCTTTCTTATTGATTTCGGCAAAACGCTCTTCACCAATAGGTGTATTCAAGTTTTTCGAAAGTAAATACTTGGATAATATATGAGTTTTGTACCGAGCTCACTTCGCTTTTTGATTATCTCCAACGTGAAACTAATCTAATTACGAGGTTTCTACCTCACAATTATGTAGTGTATTGCACTAATACAGTAAAGTATTTAATTCTCAAAAGAAAAAGACTGTAACTGATAAAATTTCGGATAAGGCAGTTGTCATGACATTGACGATAGCAAAAGTACGTCTCGATCCATCATTCTATGATCTTACATGAATCGGGCTTTCTCTGGTTTCAAAAATCCATCACAATAATCAGGACATTAGAAGTAGCTGTATCAGAAAAATGACAGGGATAAATCTCCCACGACAGTACTGTCGTATACAGTAGAAATTGTCTCTGTTATTAGTAGCGGCGCTAGATTACCTTGAGTACACAGAGTTAGCGATTCTCGTAGAAGCGAGTACGAGTTTGACCTCTGCCGTCGAGCGAAAAAAAGATTTTGTGGAAGCTCGCCGAATTCACCTACTTACGTATTACACAAAAATTAATTGCTGATCGATCCACGCACGACTGCTAATAGAACCAAGCGGGAAAATTTATTCGAAAATCTAGTGAAGGTAGCAGTTGTTCTGTTGAGTGGAAGTCCGAGAGTGAATCTGCATTCAAAGCAAAACAATCAGATCAGGAAACGTATGAAATAGAGAAGAAGAGATGGAAATTTAATGACCTGGAGGAAAACTGCGGATGCAGTTCTGTCAGACAATTCACCTGATTGGTGTTTCGAAGGGCAATTCAGCAACAGATCTCAAGAAAAGAACGTCATCTCATTTCTGCTACTTCTTCAGAGAGACAGGAGTAGTAATTCTGCTGTTGCTATCTCCTGGACAATCCTAGTCGTATGACATTCAACATGGATTAGTTTCTGTTGCTAAAATAGCACAAATCAGTAACGATTCCAGGGTGAAAGAAAATGGAGTACAACAAAACAGTAAGAAATACTTGGAAAGGTTAGCAGAGCAATTTCCCGTTGACTTGAAAACAATCGATCAGGGTGGGAATTCGAAGCAACTTTCAATTGTTCAGTGAAGAGCAACCAAGGAAAATATCACTCGTACTCTAGCAGTTGAATAGTGTTGCAAAACAATCCGAATAAAGTCGCGGTTGGTTCCCCTACACTGTAACGATTGTATCAAGCTCTCCTTGTTACGGCTCCCCAATCTCCACTCCCACTCTGAATGTACTGTCCAAGGACAATTGCACAATCCATGAAAGATAATTCTAATTTTGAATACATCATTTGCGCGAGGGAGACAGTGCTTTCTCTTTCAGGGGATTGGTTTCCAAGTTTCATTCGACAGGCAGAGTATCTAGAAGAAATCATCAGATTTTTCATCTTCATCTGTGTTGATAACAGTTCCGCACCATTTCATCTGGCTCACTCAAGTCGGAATATCGTATATTGTTGGGTAATGGTGACAAACTGCTTCAGGAGTTGAAGCAGGCCACCATAGATTTCAATCCCGAAGAAGCAGCGGTGAGATTGTGCTAACTCTGAAACCCCTCACCTTCGTCTTCAAGTGGTGTGAACGAAGTGACCGCTACATCATCTTACAAAACTTGTACCGCCGAGCTACCGACCCAGCGTCTCGCACCTGAAACATGATTCATATGGAGAAGGAAAGAAATCGGGTTCAGGAATCGACAGCGAGAGCGTCAGCATGTGTGGGAGAGAGTCAAAATTTTAACGAAAAAACGGGTACATAGCGGAAGCGGAGGTGTGCGGTTTTTGGTGAAGGTAAGAAAGTGTATTAATGCGAGTCCGTCCCTTACTCGAAATACGTTGTGCGGAAGCAACGTGCAATCCACGTGGCTTTATGGCAGATTTGAAATTTCAAATCGCGGAATGGATGGATCGATATAATAGAGCGGCAAGCTGACCTGCTGAGCGCGGAGTCGGCCAGGATCGTAACGAAACGGCAGCATCGTGCCACTTCACACGCACACGCTGTCCCCACCTGCTTACCCACGCGCCGAGCACCGCGCCGTATTCTCCTTCCCGCACGAGAAGTCACGATGCTGCGCCGCATCCTCGCGCCCCTCAAAGAGGCCAACGACCTCCCGCTCTCGTCCGAGCACTCGAAGGCCATGGAGAAGCACGACGAGCACGCGGTCATGACCAACACCGCATGGCGCAAGGAGAAGGAGAACATACACGTCTCCAAGCCCACAGACTTCCACCACACCGCGCATGTCGAGTGCGACCCCCACACCGGCATCTACAGCGGCATGGACGAGTTCCTGGCGCTCGCGACGACCCCGCGTGGCCGCCGCTCCCCCACACGCCTCAGCGACCGCCCTGAAATACGGCGGAAGCCCAGTAACCCGCGGGTTACGGCAATCTCCACCTCCGCCCCCGACCTCGGGCCGGAAATGCCGAAGCCATCCTCTGCGAAACCGCCGAAACCAACCCTACGCATGAAGTCGAATAATAGCTACGACCCGGCCGCTTCTCTACGCCCGAGCGCGAACACGGCGGTTAGATCGGCGGTCAACATGATAACACCGCCCATTCGAATGCGTCATGAGGTCCATGTGAGAATCGACCCGAACAACCCGACGGGCTTCTCGGGGCTGCCTCGAGCGTGGGAGACTATCTTGCTGTACTCTGGCATCTTGCGCGACGAAGCGATGCAGAACCCTGAAGCCGTCATCGACGTGCTCAACTTCTCCAAGAACTCCGACCCATCCGCCGCCGCCGCCGACGCAAAGCGATCCTCGCTCAGCCGCGCCTTGCCGCCCATTCGCCTGGCGCAACCGCGCACCCCGTCGTTAACCTCGTTCGACGATTGCAGCACCGAGTCGTTCATGCCCCGCTCCGGCACGTCGTCTGCAAAATCCGTGCACCACGAGCCCGTGTCGCCGATTCTCAACCCCGTCGCCGCACCCGCCGCTCCACTTGGTCGACAGTCCATCGCGGAGGAAATCGCCAAGGCCAGGGCTGCCGCCGTTCCGCTACACCCGACCGCGGAACGAGACGATGAGGAGGACGACGAAGCAGAAGGGAAACCGGTGCGAAGCTCAATACGTCGAAGGCGTGCGCGTTCGTCAACTACACGCAAGTCGGTACTTGGCAACGAAGCCGAAATCGACATGGCGACTCTAGCCGCACGTCGTCCGTCATCGGTGACGTCTGTTGAGATGGAGAAGTTTATTGGGGCGGACCGCACCACGAACTTGCCAGATGCAATCCCCGACGGATTTTCACTGGAAGTTCGTTCGGACAACCCGAAGGCGCTCTTCTCCAGGATCGAGCAGATTGGCGAGGGCTCGTCGGGTGCCGTGTTCCGTGCGGTCAATGCCGAAGGGCGGTTTGTGGCGCTGAAGCGAGTGTGCCCGCAAAACACTCGCGACTGGCAACTCTACATGTACGAAGTACATGTGATGCAGAACATGAAGTCTGCTGCGAACCTTGTGGATTGTACCGACGCGTTCCGAGACGGGCACCACCTGTGGATCGTGATGGAGTTCATGAGCGCCGGCACTCTCGCCGACTTGCTAGCTTCCGGCCCTGTGGACGAAAGTGTGATTGCGTACATTTGTCGCGAAGTACTGCAAGGCCTCGCCGCGTTGCACGCCTTGAAGCGGGTACATCGCGACATCAAAAGCGACAACACCCTGCTCGACATGGATGGCAGCGTGAAGGTGGCCGACTTCGGGTTCTGTGCCGAACTCACCAGGAGCAGTGGGAAGCGCAACACAGTCGTCGGCACCCCATTCTGGATGGCACCTGAGGTGATCCGCGGGTCGGACTACGATACGAAGGTCGATGTGTGGTCGACTGGCATTCTTGCGCTGGAATGCGCGGAGCGAAGCCCGCCGCACTTGGATTGTCCGCCGATCCGCGCGATGTTCCTGATCGCCACGAAAGGCGCGCCGCCGCTCTCCGAGCCGAACAAGTGGTCGGCCGAGATGAAGTCGTTCATCGACTCGTGCTGCGCCACCAGTCCTGCCGCGCGTCCGGACGCCGAAGCCGCGCTGAAGCACCCCTTCATCCAAAAGGCGTGCGACCCCGCGCATGCCGCCCTTGTGTTTTCCGAGGCACACTCCAACCGCGCGGCGCGACCGCACCCCGGCTTCTCCAACTACCACGCCCCGCTGTAACTTGAATATAGGCGCACGGACCTCATTACTATTTCCGTAACTTGCAATTTTCGTCGCCCCCGCAATCGGTCCACCATACTTACTACCCGCATTCCAAGCAGTACCGCACATAAACTTATTCCTGGAATGTTTCACTGTTTTACCCTCATGCTGGCCTCGCTATTTCCCGCTAGTTCTCAACTTGTACAATCCCTAGAACTGTCGTTGCCGCTTCGAGATTGAGCTAATCGCTGATCTCTCCCAATGCGGCTCCGTGGGCTAACCATCAACACTGATGCCGCAAGCTGTATAGTTCACTTGTTTCGATGAGCAGAAAATAAGGTCCTTACTGAATTGCAACTGAAACCATGCCTGTTTCTTGGAAATAGGTTAGCTAGTCCATGTTTGATTTCAAACCTAGTAAGCTTGAGGTAGTTATTCGTGTAAATAAATTTCGACAAAGACTATCGTAATCGGCAGGCACAGTAACTGTGATCGATAGGATTCTGCTCTAGTATGACCCGGAGTGTTGATTTCAAATGCACTGCGTTTGTCGCAAAGCAGTGTGAGTGGACAACAGTACATAGAGTATGAAGTGAGCGTCGTCTGTGTTGGATTTGTGAGGCTTGACGGCCAGTGGGAGCCGGTGCTTGCAACCGTTGGAGATGCACTCACGACTGTGAATACGCTGTTCGAAACTTGCGTGAGGAACGAGGAAAGCATCAAGTTGATTCCTAGAACAGATGGGGAAATTCAAAAAATTGAACGAGTCTTCAGAGATTTTGCGAAGCCGTCTCGAGTTTCATTCCTGCTCGTCGAACTGCGCTTGTCTCCAACAGCGTTACGATACCACTGCCGAAAAAGAATTTAAAAAATCGTAAGATATATTTCGAGCTCCAGACTCGCCGTTTCACAAGAAGAAAACCATTCAGTCCCCTCATTCCTCGACCGCGATCCCATCTGAAACACAAGTTTTTTTGAGAGCCTCCTTCATAAAATGATTCGTTTATATCTTGGCACAGTTCAGAAAGGTAACCAACATAGGTAGTGTTGATTCTAAATCTCTGAATAGAAGCAGTGACTCTAATTCTTCGGATACCTAAAAATACTTGGCTAGCCATTTCTGTTTGACCCCAGAGACAAAACTAGCCATTTATCGTTTTCAGTATTCATATTTTTCAGTATTGTGGGTGGAGCGATTACGCTGTTATTTATCTTGTTGTATGAATCAATGAAACGGGGTAAAAAGGCCTGGATTTAATTGAAATCAAGTGAATCATCATTGATTCGAAGACTCGGTGCTTTATATTTAGTCCCTATCACATACCATCGCTCACGGAGCTGCCACTCTTGATTCAGGAGCAATAGTAATTAATGTATATTCTTTTATGACCAAGCGCTCCGAGTTGGAGGATAGAGGCCCGGAAAAGGAAATATTACATCCCGACTTTCTTTGAAAAAATCTTTAACGGACTAGTAGTTCAAGCACTTGTGAATTCTGAGCCGTACAAGGCAAATAGTTGAAGCCTATACTACATTAGATAGTTTGAATCAAGTTGAGGTACAGGTCAAAAATCACTAGCTATAATTTTACCGCAGGTTGCTGGGTAGTCAGCAAATACGAATATGAAACACAGTACAAAAAATCCAAATACCGGAGTTAAGCAGTACTTAAAGATATCCGAAAATTAGACTAGAAATAAATAAAGAATCTTAACCTCCTTAGAAATATAGGAACTAGGTCGAAAGCACAACGGAACGAATGAACTATTGATTTACCCGATAATTCTGAGGTCTCAATATTGATCGAGCGTATCCCCCCAAAAATGGCTCAAAAAACGTAGTATAGTGTAACCAAAATTTTCAAGTTAATTCAAACGGCTGTGTTTTGTAATAAAAATCAGACATTGCATGTGTGAGAATTGAGTGCCACATCTTTTATAATTTGCATTCATTTTCACTTAAGCTCCTAGAATGTCTCGATTTGAGAAGGAATATAATCATGGAAATAAAATAGTTTATTTAAAATATTGCGTTAGATATAATAAAGGTAATGAACAATGAACAATAAAATTAGTGCCGCCTGAATTTAGTACTTAATCTAATTATTATGCAATTCTAGAATTTGTTTGATTTAGAATCAGATGCAAATTTGCAATTGAAATAGCCGAGTACATAAATTACTAAAGCTTGATTAGTCGAATAAGGAGATATGGGAACCAGAATATCATTGGAACGAGAAAAGAATAAAAACTTTTTCGCGCACCGGCTTTAATTCATTTTTAAGATTTCCTTCCAGTATTGTAACGGTCTTCAACATACTCGGCCGCATTCGGATGTGACAAGACCTTCTTTGGATTTAGTATTGTTCGTGAAATTTTCAGCTAAAGAAATATAAACCCGCCGGGTTCTTCTATTTTGATCAGCAAAAATCAAAGATTGTTCAGAGCTTTTCATTCAGATGAGGATCTGATGAATTATACTATACAGAAAAATATGCAGTTATTTCAAAAAAAATTGATATGGACTATTTGAAGTTTTTTACTTATTCTCCATAGAGAATCAGTAAGTTGAAAATAGAAATGGTCGCTGAGAAAACTCGATTGGCTTTCTGAAACACTTTTATTTACTGTTATGAACCGGTGACAGCTGTGCCGATAACATTTTCCCTAGTGTCATTTCTAGATGAAAAGTGGTTGACATAACTCGTTGCAGGAACGAGGGAGTAGAGGTGGAAAGTACAGTATAATAGTATTGTTTATAAGTACTTTACTCAATGCAATCAGTGAGAAACTAATCAATGTAAGGTAGTTTGGTTAATCGGAAAGGGATATGAATGGATCGGGTTTATCAAATAAAAAATTTATGTAGGAGAAAAGAAGTAGGTGAGTTTAAAATTAAGGTTGATTGGCGGTTAATCGGTTGATCTGCTAAGCAGGTGAACGTCATATGGCGTAAAATAGATTGTTATGCATTGTTATGATTGCGCGAAGACAGGAAACTAAGAAAGCGGGGAATGACAAGAAAAAAATAAGAAAAGGAGGTCGCAAATCAGTTACATCAGAGAGTTGCGACACGAATTACAGTCGGGGAACAAGCGGTGCGAGCGAGGGAAAGAGAAAATTCGGAAAAGTGGAAAGAATAGCAGAAGGGATGCGGAAAAAGGTTAAACAATGAATTGTGAGGAGGTTTACAGTAAAATGACGTTATTATGACGGGAAATGCAATTGCGCGTGGATATACCAGGAGTGGCGGAGGCACGGTTCGGTTCAGTCGGGCTCTTGGTGGCTCGGTTGCGCTAAACGTCATCTTGGCACTGTTGCACACCGCACAACCGAACACTCTTCCTCAGTCGGGCGGCACTTGTCTGCCCACTCGACGACGGCGCGCTGTCATCCTACGCTTCGGCACTGGAGGGAGCGGGGGCTGGGAGCGGCGGTGGCGAGATGGCGTCCAATGTTCCCAACGTCGCGCCTGCGGTGTACGCGCAGACCGGCCCGTACAACCCGCAGATTCCGTTCGGACAGCCCCCACCACGCGCGCAACCATCCCCAACCAACCTTTCCGCCTCGCATCCGATGGGCAGCGTATCGTCCCCGTTTCCCGTCGTGTCTCTCCAACCCAGCAATCCCGCCGCTGCTGGCTTATCGCCTCACAGCCAGTTGCCTACGAATTTCGCCGCGACTGGGTCGATAACCAATTCGATTCTTCCACCATCGGTTGTGGACGATAGTCAGTCCGTTCCATTTCCTGGTGCAGCTGCTGCCGCTGAAGCGTTGCACAACTCGTACCCGTGGACCGATTCCGGGCTCGGTTCACAACCAATGGCAAGCGGGGCGCTCGCGCAGCGGATGCATTATGGTGGTCAAATACAGCAACATATGCGACAACAGCAATCGAACGGATTGATAACGCCACGGATGGCTGGAAACACTCGCGGAGATGGTGATAATAGTGTCGCTAATGGGGCAGTTATGCATAGCGCCGGTTTTCATTCGCAGCAAGTGAATGCTGTAGGAAGTGTGCTCACACATGTGAGTGTAGGCGGTGCGTTTTCGGGCATGAGCCCACTCACACAAGGAACGAATCAAGGACTTATGCCACTGATGGGAACGCCATCTTCGTATTCAGAAGGTGAAGGTTCAACAGGTCGGCACACATTTCAATCGGCTCAACTCGACATGATGGGAGGACCACCACTACGTCCGAATGTAATGGCAAAAGCTCCGGGAGCTATGCAGAATCGGACGCCATACGAAGGAGGGGTTGGTGCGTTTATGCGGAACAGCCCATTAATGAGTGCGCCGGATCTATCGCCAGCGGCATTCGGAGCAGCAGCCGCAGCAGCTGCGGCGGCGGCGGCACCACCACCCCCACAACCGCCGCCTGGGCCACAGAACGCGCCAATATCGGCGCCGAACGGAGGTAACGTGAAAGCGGAAGATTCCTCAGGGCCCTTATCACGATCTATGAAACCACCACGGTCACGGTCTACTCGTTCGCGACGTAAAAGCCAACCGCCAGGCACGCCGTGTGTTCCCGTGCATTTACGAAACCCGAAAAAAGGACGCGACCGAGTGTTCCGAAAGTGCCAGG